>Ga0181339_1000020_pt1 | contig 58868 bp, 114 predicted proteins | sample Sp13VDMM110DD_FD_130101 | JGI IMG/M metagenome (GOLD analysis project Ga0181339, IMG submission 130101) | Freshwater viral communities from Lake Michigan, USA - Sp13.VD.MM110.D.D | ecosystem: Environmental > Aquatic > Freshwater > Lake | place: USA: Michigan | collected 2013-04-23 | reverse complement strand
TCATGATTGTTTCTTTCTAATTTCCAATTCTATAGCATTCTTTAATTTTAAAAAATTCGGATTAGGAGGAGGAAAGTCCATAGCCTTCTTGTTGTTCTTTTTGTCAAATTTATGATGCTTGCTGGCTTCCTCTCGTTTCTTCTCAGCTTCTACCAAAGATTTATAAATTATACCTAAATCCCATAACGAGTAAGACGCTATAGGCTGGCCTTGATACACTTCAATGTCAATTTCTTCATTCATTTAATTCTATCCACTTGCGCCGCTTGCTTCTTAGCAAATGCTTTTGCATCCTTTAAAAGTTTAGGGTCAGATGCAATCTCTCCAGCTCGTTGAAGCGTCCTAGCTGCATCCTCAATCTGGTATTGTCGCTCACGCTGTCTATCCATAGCAGGAGCAGTGCAACTTTCAACAGGCATACGGGATTTAATTTTCTTCTTAGACATTTTTAACCCTCTTGCTATCAAAGTTAAAATCAATCTTAGGGGTATTTAAAATAATAGGCTTGGGTTTTTCAGTATCGTCCTTATACAAAACAGTCTGCTCAAACTCAGGAAGATCACCGGCAGTCTTAGCCATCATATCTAACTGAGGATCATTAACCCGCTCCATCAAAGCATTATAAATTAACTGGCGCTGATCCTCAGGAGTTTTAGGATTGCACATGATATCATTCAGCGCTTTAACAGCAGCAGGAATGAATTTTTCAAGATGCCTCCTAGCGAAATCGCGAGTAGTTTTAAAGCGAAGGAGATTAATTTTGTCTCCTTGCAATTGAACAATCTTCATTCCGCTAGAGCGAGCTGCATCATACCAGACGCCAGCAAATTCACCTGCTGTCTTTTCAACTATAACTGTACTCGGATCAATTATTTTCATTTCTGAGCCTCAAAAGGATTACCTTGGACAGGCACTAGCATGTAGCCATTTGAAAACAAAGGAAAGCCTTTGCTCATAGCTGTATCTTTAAGAGAGGATGGAATGTCAATGTAAAAGACAGGCTGATGCCCTACTTTATCAAATTCTAATTTGGCTTTATATTTTTGATCCAGCTCTTTTTCTTTTCCAGCAGCTTTTGCTAGTGTCCAAGTTTCTCCAGACGTATGCTTATCAGCAAACCTTGCTGCTTTATCTGGAGCGAAACCTTCTTTAATAGCGTCATCATAAAATTCTTTACGTAAATCTTTACGCATAGTTTCAATAAAATTATCATACTCTTTGCTAGCGTCTATTTTATTTAAATTTTCCTTCTTCACCTTAACCCCATGCTCCTTACCAAGCTTCTCTAACGCCTTAGGAATGATTTGGTCATAGAAGCCTTTCATTCCTTCACCGCCAACCTTAAGTTGTTCACCTTGCAGCGTCTGCGCTCCATTGTGAGGCTCTTGCTTTAAAAGTTTTTCAGCAGCTTCTTTGCCAATAAAATCAGAAAGCTTATCCTTGCCCACACTTTTATTATTTATTACATGCTGACCTGAAGGCCCAATAGCGGTAAGCTTGCCGTCTTTATAAACAACTGTGCTAATACTCTTACTCAAATCATACCTAGCAACCTGCGCTTCTCCCGGTGTCCAAGACAAGCGATCATATCCCTTTTCAGCAGCTTCTCTAAGCATCCGCTTCAATGCTAGCTCATGCCATGATTTTTTAAATGGTGCGTCTGGAACTCCAACCTCTCCAGCACCAATCTTATCAATTTTAACTTGAATGCCATGAGCTTTGTCATCAAGCTCAATCCATTTTGGTCTAACGTCTCCAGTTGGCATCATAGCAACTTGTTCAGCAGAAGCTTTATCATTAAATTTAATAGTTTCGCCATTATCCATTTTTACAGCAAACTTACTATCATCAGTTTTAGTAACTCTATCAGTAAGAAGCTTATTTTGCTGCGCTTTTAATTCGTCACGCTGCTTAACTAAATCAGCTAACTCTTTCTCTTGATTAACACGATACCCCTTATCCCTCCCCTGTTGATGCCAGTCAGACTGTATCTCCTCCAGATGCAGAGACTTCTTACCGTCAATAGTCCTATCATTCATTCTAACATGAGCTAGAATGTTTGGTTCATCCCAATGACGGGATTTGTAGGGAGCGCTAGCTTCAGACGGCATTTGCCTATTAGACAAAGCAGTAGCTTCTTCAGGCTTACCAGCTTTTAATAGCTCATTGTATTTTTTAGTAAATTCTTGTGGAGATAGCTTAACGTCACCGCTAGTAGTCAATTCTTTCTTAGGCAACGTCAATAGCATTTCCCTATAGTTTTCACCACCGGGAAGTTGCCAATTATGATATTTGGTATTTCCAGTTTTATTAACATCAGCTTCATTAGACCAATATGAACGCTCACGCTGGCTTAACTGTGACCACTCAGGCTCTCCAGCTTTCTTTTGAGCATCATAATATTCTTTAGGGTTAGTCTGAGCTTCACCACCTTTACTAACCTCCTTCAACTCCACCTTATTATTAGCCAAATGCTCCTCAATCTGAGCCTTAGTAACAGGCTTACCTTTATTCTCCTCAAGGAAACCCTTAAGTCCTGTCCAGTCTAATTCTTCTCCCTTAACCCCCGGCTTATTTGCCAGAGTACCTAACCACTGATCACCAGTCATTTTAGATTGTGGGATGCTCGCAAGATTATGCTCCACTGCTGAATAGAAGGTAGGCTTAGGCTCAACAGGACGAAAATTTAAAACAGGAACTTCCTTAATACCAAGTTCCTTCGCGGCTATAGCTCTATGCCTTCCGTCCTCTTTACCGTTAAGATGCAGCTCCAAAGGATCAAGAGGCTTACCTTCTTTCATATGCTGCTTTAAACCGTTAATAGTTTCACGGCTCTCAGCGTCAATTTTTAAAGGTCTACTTTGTTTTAAAAATTCATCAGGAGACATATTTTGAATTAGATTGTCATTCTGGCCTAGTGTATTAGTATGCCTATCAGCAGGCTTAGCCAATGGGTAAGTCTTACCAGTATTAGCAACAGCCTCAATAGCCGCTCCTTCTTTTGAGCTATCTGCTAGTAATAACTTATCTGCTAATTTTTTATCCATTTTAGCATTAGGCTTACGAACCATTTCTATCCCGTCAGGGTTATCTCCTAACTTAGATGTTTCTTTAAAACCTAAAGCTTTATAATATTTAGGTAAGTACATTCCTCCTTCTTCTGCATCAGCCATCGCTACAAGTCTTATTTCTTTATTATTTTTATCAGCCAAATCAGCCAATTCTTTAATTACTCTAGTCCCTTCTCTAGGTTTTGTTTTATTTCCTTTGCTTTCTATCCAATGCAAGCTATAATTATTTCCATACCCATCAAAACTAGCATCTAATTCTACGTTTCTGTCTTTAGCCGATTGAATTAAATTTTTTATTTCATTTTGTTGAGATTTAACACTACTTTTTCCAACAGCCTCAATAGCTGTTCCCGGCTTACTACTATCCGCCATCAACGTACTAGTCAGCGCTCCATACTTACCAGCATCCTTATCAATCAATCCAGTATCAACGGCATATTGCAAAGCCTTTTCCCTAGTCAGGAATTGACCTTTATCATTGACAAATCCAAAATTATAATGGCTAATATCCTCTCCAGACATTGCCATCTTTTGAAATTCAGGATAGAGAGATTCAGGGATAACATCCATATGCTGCTGACCTTCCTTACCTTTGTAAAGACGGTCTTTATATTTTAAAGCAGGACGCAATGAAGGAGTGGCATTCAATGCTGCGCCCTCGACTCCTCCAGCTAATCCACCACTACCAGCTAGAGCTGATACAGCTTGTGCTTTTTCTATCAAATCGTCCCCCGGTTGAGCCGCAACAGGAGCGATGCCTAGGATTTTACCTAGCCATGTGCTATCCTTAGTTGGCTCTGAAGGAGCTGGTATATCCGTTAAATCCTCTCTACGCAAGCCCAATTGCGATAAAGTATCAGTTGACATTACTTCACCAGCAGCTTTCAAGCCTTCTCTTACAACCTTTTCAGGCCATAATTGATGCCTTTCTTTGCCACCTAAGCCAAACAATTTCTTTAAAATTTCACTCTCTGATTTACCAGATTTGTCCTTAACGCCAGCCATACCAAGATTGTCCCAAAGGCTAGGCATAGGCTCTGGCCTAGGCTCAGGACGACTAGCAGTAATTATTTCTTCAGGCTTAGCCTCTGCTGTAGGTGTAGTAATATATACTCGCCTAATACCATCAGCTTCAGCAGGAACACCTAAATAAGGCTGCTCCACTGGCAAAGCTGCTGATACAGGATCAGTATAGCCTGCTTCTGTTAAATCATATAAATTAGGCATTAGTTTGAGCCTCAGGCTTAATTACTTCATTCCAGCCATTTTCATTCTGCACATAATGTTTACCGTCCTTCGCTTGCCTAGAACCGGGAACCTCAGGAATGCTATCCACATCGCCCTGAGGACCCTCTGGTAAGCCTACCGGCTCCCCGCCTTCATCCATACCGGGAGCAAGCAAAACCTCCTCAGGCATGTCCGCTCCCGGTCCTCCAGCCTGCATAATCTCAAGCAAGGTTTGCTGAATGACAGGCTTTAGCTGCTCAACTGAAATTCCCGGTCCTGCATTACCAACAGCCGTTAATCTAGCAGTCATAGCATTAAAATCTTCCCGCATTTCTTGAACAGCAGCTCTAGTCCAATCAAGCTCAGCCTTACTTTCCTTAACGTACAGGTCTCTATTCTTATCTTCTAGCTCTTGTGTAAGCTTAGCAATTTGAGCAATCTGAGCTTCAATTTGAGCAGCAGCTTGGTTCATTGTCTCCTCAATTGCAGGGTCCATAGCATCCCCTGTAATATTCTTGGGAATGATCTTTCTCCAACGCTGAGCCAATACCTGAGCTTCAGGGAAGTCAGCAACTTTCCAAAGAATATCGCCAGCAATACCCATAAACTCTTTATTCTGAGCTGCGATTTGAGTTAAGGCATTAAATGCTTCCTGTCTGCGAGTAGCAAAGCTAGGTCCAGTATCGGCTTGAACGTCATAGATGCCCACACTAGGATTAAAGATTACATCAACAATCTGCTGGTGATTATCATTCTGAGGAACATCAACGGCTTCTTTTTTCTCGTAAGGCTTTTCTGCTTTAGGATCAATAGTCACATTCATAATACTATTGTCTTTAGCTTCAATGCGAAGCACTCGCTTAGTATCATAAATTTTAGGAATTAGATCAATTAAAATTTTACCTGTAAATCGAATGGCAATAGCCTGATTATCAATAAAGTGATAAGTGGCCCTATCTCCTTGGCGCTGTCTAGCATTGATAGCAACACCTGACTTAGCATTTTCATTCTCTCCCATTTGTGCCTGATACTGTCCAGACACCATCATCATTTCATTCTGTGCAATCTGCATCTGTTGCACATAGGCAGGAGAAGCCTGAGGAGCGACCATCCTTTGAGGAGGACTAAGCTTCCTTCCTTCTTCATCATATTCATTGTAGAGCAACACTGAAGCATTATCAATGTTCATACGAGCATACAGCTCCTCATGCCCTTCAATAGCAGCAGGAGAAGCAGTCAAAGGAGATTTAGATTGTAACGCTCCAAACTCCACATTAGCAGATGAATTGATATTATAAATTCGCTGAGGATCAAGCAAGGCTCTGGTATGACCTTTGCAATCCCAAATTCCATCAATAACAGTTTCAGTACCCGGTAAGCGGACAATAGGAATGTACTTGCCTAACCAAGGCTTCTTATCAATGATACGATTGCCAGCAATTTTATAGCAGACAATTTCCTCGCTCAGTTCATCTTGCTCTCGATAAGTTCTATCTTCTTCAGGAAGATTGCCCTCTCTAGCTTTAATTTCGTTAAATTGGTCTTTCCCTTCTTTAGGAAGCTTGCTCCATTTAATAGGCCCAATTTCCTCTTGTGTGATAGGAAGAATAAAATAAACAAGCTTATCAGGCTTAGCGGACTTCCTATAATATTCAGCAACTCTAACTGTATCCTGCTGAAGCCAACCGGGATAATCATTAGAGCTGAAAGCTACGTTTCCGACATCTTTAAAATTTGGATGTTTAGCTTCATACATATCTTTTGGCATATCATCAAAGATAAAACCATACCAAGCATCAGAGCCGTCTACTTCATTAATGTTAAAATCAAGATAGACGCTACGAGGGTCCTTAATGCGACGAATGAAAATTTCTTTATCAAAGGTTCCATTAATTTTTTCTACTGAAACTCTCCAATAACCCCATCCTGCATTAACTTGGAATGTGGCTGCATTATCATAAACATTTTCAGCACTTGAAATATACTCAATGTGTCTAACAACTTCCTGAAATACCTGAGCTGCTTCAAAGCTGGCTTCATCACCAACCGGCCTAATCGTCACTCCCGGCTTATTCTGTTTTCCATCATTGATGATTTGTAAATTATGCTGCTGAGTTTTATTGATGGTCAGGCATGGGCGATTAGCAGTCTGTCTATCACCAACTACCCAATTATCCCACTGATACATATTGTTGCTATCAGCATTGGCAAATTTATAGTCATAATTAAACCAAGTCCTAGCTTGCTGCTCCCATTGTTCACAAGCTCTAAAACGCTTCTTAGCTTCTAGAAGAATTTCATTTTCTTCATCGCTAATTTTTGAAGCAGCGGACTTAGGAGTAAATGATGTAGACCAAGCCATATTATTTATTTCCAGTAACTACAAATTGACGGGCTACAAATGGTACTTTTTCTTTAAACTTAAAACTTAAAGTATCACCAACTTTTAAATTTCCAAAAAATTTATTTTCAGATTGAATAATTTCTACTGTACCATCCATCATTTCTGCTACTTTATCTCCTAGCAGTTCTTTTAATAACTCTGGATTGTAAGCCATTTATAAACTCCCCATCCAAGCCCTAGGCTGCTGCGATAATGGCACAACCACTTTCTTCTTAGGCTTCTTAGTATCGTCCTCAGTCTTTAATGATAAAGCAAAAGTCTGCCAGCCGTCTGCGCCGTGCGACCAAGGCGTATCGTGGTCAGGCTCTTTACTAAAATTGCCTGTCTCCTCGTTTACTTTATAGGCATAACGCGAAAGACATTGCCAGCCGTCTTTAGTGTTTTCTTCATCAAAATTACAAAGCTCAAAAATAGTACGAGCTGCGTTGATACCAACTGCTTTTTTAGAAGGTCTATTTACAACTATAACTTTATATCCAGCAGCCCTAGTAAGATTAGCAATAGACCTAGAAGCTAATGTTTCGTTGTCCGCGTCATGAGGCTGATAAACAGTACCATAATTGTAACCTAAGCTCTGCATATGAGTAAGATAATGCGGGAGCTTCTTAAGTCTATTCTGATAGTAGTTTATTACGTTGTATTCCATTCCTACTCTCTGGATAAACCAGATAGCAGTCATGTCCGAATGGCCCAAATCCCAAAATGTATAAACAGGCTTGGTAGGATCATAAGGAACCTTCTTCCTCCGACCATCCAACAAAGTCTGTCTTAATTCATCGGCGTAGATAGCTCCATCTAACGTCTGCTTAGTAAAGCCTTCCCACACTTCAAGATACTTGGTCTGATTGTGAGTTTTTAAAAGGGTCATTTCCCTTCTAAGATCAGGAGGAAACCACTTGTTATCATACCAATTGACCTTAACAACATAAGCATAACGCTTGCGCTCTATGTCATCAAATTTCTCCTGCATCTCAGAATTTAGAACAATGTCCCCATTCTGAAGTTTTTCTTCAACAGTCTTAAACCAAGTCTGCTGCTCTACTGGCACTTCTTCAGTGAAGTCAGGAGCGTACATAGACTGCTTAATAACATAGCGGTCATAGACTTCATCATCATCCAATTCAGGATTAAATGATATCCAAACCTCAGGACCTAATTTAAACGGTCCTCCCATGCCATCCTTAGAACTTTCATGCTTACCACGAATTGTAGGCATGAGCTTATCAAGAGAATTTTTAGAAGTGTTATTTGCTTCATCAATCCAAGCTATATCAATCTTAGCAAGAGATTTAATAGAATTAATCTTATAGCGAAGTCCAGAGAAGATAAATCGAGAGCCGGTTAAAGTACAAGTAATAGACTTATCTTTAATATCAAATGCCCATCCTAAATCATAATGCTCTATATAGCCCTCAATGGTACTCTTAACGCTCTCCTCAAGTGAGTTTTGAATTTCACGCAAACAAAGAATGCGGAGCTTCATCTTCATTGCAAAGATGATTAAAGCAATAGCATAGCCATCAGACTTACCAGCGCCGCGACCACCATAGGCAATCTTTAAGCGAGCTGGCTTAAATAAAAACGCTAGCTTCTCGTTAAATTCTAATTCCACTTATCGCCATAATACAGTAATGTCACCACCAACAGTAGTAGCACATAGACCAACTGTGAAAGCAGCATCAATCTTGATAGAAGTCTGAGCAGCAGTAGTAAAGGTGCCAATTTTTGCACCAGTGCAAGTAGTATTATTATAAAAAATAACACTGGTGCCAGCAGTGTTAACAGTAAAGCCCTGTAGCGTCCCTGCTGAAGTTTTAATTACAGTATCAGTGCTAGTAGTGATATTGGTAAAAGTAGCCCCACCTTGATAAGTAGGAAGTGGAGTAGCAGTGCCAACACCAATACAATTAAGAATACCCTGAGTAGTCAAAGCACCAGTAGTATAGCAAGGATTGCGCGAAGTCTGAGCTTCAGCTAATTGAGGTAAAAGCAATAAAGCTAAAAGAATTAAAATCTTTTTCATCGTATAACCAAGCCCCAATCGTGAGTAATAAAATTTAAAATAGCAGGAGTAAAAAAGGTGCCAGCCCCTTTTGGGAGCTGGCCAGTTTGGGGGAAATTATGCAGACACAAACCTACGCCAATTGCCAGTTTTAATGCAGCGTAAGATAATCGCAGCACCAGCAGCCAATGAGACACCAGTTGCACCAGCAGTCGCATTGATAGTATCACTTCCATTAGCAAAGATTTGAGCAGCGTCAGCAGCGTCACTGTTGACAATAGCAATCTCCATTCCTGCTACAGCAGGAGGAAGCCTAATTCCGTCAGCAGCCGTAGCTACTGCGGTGATGTTGACATTAGCAGAGCTTACAAGCAAAGATGTAACAGCAGTGCCAGCAGGAGTAGCTACTACATCTTGATTAGAAACCAAGCTATCAGAAACAGCATTGGCCCAATCTCCCGGCAAAAGCTGGCGACTAGAAATAAAGCGTTGTCGTAAAGTATTAGAATTAGGTAGCATATCAGTAATCCTTATGTTTGAGTTGTGAAAGGATTACTGAGTACGAAACCAAACGCCAGCAGTTGCACTAGTCTTGCTGTAGATATACTCAGTGCAAGAAGCTGCACCAGTAACAACAGGAACAAGCGTGGCAGTCTGGACAGCAGGGTTAAAAGTGTTACCAGTACCACCAGCGAGAGTAAGAGCAGTGACAATCTGAGTAGCGCAAATACCAATGCGATGCCCATTAACCATAGTAGCAGAAGCCGCAGGCATATTAACGGTTAATGCCGCAATAGTGCCAGCAGGGTTAATAATCAACTGGCGAGTTTGAGCAGTGAGAGTAACAGTTTCACCAGTGAGAGGGACGGCTACAGTCAGAACACCACCACCAATAGCAGTAAGAGGAGTGTTCATAGTCTGAGGAACAGCGCCAGAAGCAGCATGAGTATCCGTAATAACAGTCTCATAGCCGGTTAAAGCAGTAGGGCCAGCAGGAGCATAAGCATTACAAACACCACCATTGCCATAACGCAAGCACTGCGTGTCAGCAGGTACGTTTAAGGTAGGAAGTCCTGCGCCAGTACCGCCAGCCTGAGTAGTGTACTGTGCGACAGCAACACCACCAGCCATAAGCATCAAAGCAAAAATAGTTAAACCAAGTTTCTTTAACATAGTCATAGCTCCCAAGTTTTCGCACCAATGCGAAGTTTTAAAATCAGACACTTAACGCGCAGCTCCACCAACTAGTTTTAACGTAATTGGCGAATTAGGATTAGACATTTCTGATTTACTATTGGGAACATTATTAATAACAGGAGCCTTCTCAGACTTAACTAATTTAATGCTAATTTCATTTATCATTGTTTTATTAGTAGAATTGTCAATCTCAACTTTGCCAGTAAAACCTAATACTTCAGAATATAATTTAAGTGCTGCAATACGGTCCTTAGCTTCAATTGTGGGGATCATTACCCCATTTCGTTCAACCTTCTCCTCAGCTAATGCGAGCAACTTAGCTGCAAGCTGCTCCCTGTCAAGAGGAGGTTGAGATAAAGCAACAGTTTTTAAATAAATATCTCGCGAAGCAATAACAATTGGATCAGTTAGCCAATTAAAACTTACCCACAATGCTTTAGGTGTTTCATCACCAAAAATAGTACATCCGGCTTCAAACGGATTTTTAGCTTTGGCTAATTCAATGCCAAAAGCCTTCTTTAAATTTTCATCAGTTTGATAAGCTTGCAGAGCTGGAGGAGCCTGTTGAATAGCTCCAGTTGTCCAAGGTGAGACAGGAGGAACCGCCTCTTTCCAGCCACCAGCGGGCGCGAATACTTCAGCATTCGGCTTTGGCTCTACTGAAAATTTAAAATCGCTTGCCCAACTCATTCTTGCTCATACCAAGAAAAAAGGCTCCCGTAAAGGAGCCTTTTAACCCTGCGCTTTACCCATTGGGGACAGGACCAATCGTCAATTGCTAGCCTGAGTACATCCGTCAAGCCTTGCTGACTTAACCACTAACCAACTTTTTTGTTCCTGTCAACCCATCCTAATAACTAAAGCACCGTCGCTATCAGCTTCTTCGCCATCATCACCTGAGGTAATCTTATCCCCCTTGACAACAGCCTTAACGATGAAGCTAGGGCCTACCAGCTTGGGAACAAAGCCAGACTTGATACCGATACGCGGCTTATCGCCATCCATCTGTACAGTACCGTCCTCATTACGCTTCTTCTGATTGATGGCGATATCCTGCATAACATCGTCGCCATTTTCATCACGCTCAATCTCAGAATTTTGCTTGCGGTACTGATCCACCTGCTTATAGAGCTTAGCCATCAGAGCATCAGTAGTTGAACCTTTTTCAACAGGAATAAACATGCCCTGTCCAAATTCTAAGTCCTCAAACGGATAATTGAATTTGGTATGACCTTCCTGAGGCAAATAATGATTTAACTGAAGATTAGCGTTATCAATAATACGATGTTCACCAATCTCAGCATCAGCTTCGCCCTGAGGCTGGCTAGTCGGATGCAAGGAAGTGATAGGAGCATTCACTAGCCCCATTTCCTTACCACCTTCCTGAGTGTCAGGCTGCTTCAGCAAGGCATGTTCTACGGCGTCTGGATTGCCATGAGGAGGCTTAACCTGACCGGCATTCGGTTTGGTGCCGGGATTAGGCGTCTGCCCTGTAGGCCACGTTTGTTCCGGCTGCTGCTGGCTCTGGAGAGGTTCCATAGGGGTAGGCCCTTTTGTGTGAGAGGAAGTAAGGCGAAAACGCGGCAAGAAGGGAAAGGTTCCCGCTAGCCTTGAAGATTTAAAACTTGCTTAGGATCAAGTTTTAAAATTCCCCATTGTATATCTCTATCAAAATCAAAAACAAAGCTATTGTCAGGAGTATATTTATGTATCCCAGCCATAATAATTGTAGCTCTTAGCTCCTCCTTCCTTTTTGCTTCTGCTTCAGCATCTCGCCTAACAGCATCAGCAACTATCCTATCAAAATTAAAATGCGTCCAGCGCATATAGGAAGCTGAGAAGCGCTTGAAGTATTCGATATGTTCATTCATGATAATGCCCACACTAATCAGCATTGGTACAAATGCAATAAATTAATTCTTCAATGGTTTGAGTAATCCAGCCTAATTTACTGCCTATTGGCAACTTAAGCGTAGCTTTCCAAACTCTATCGTCATTCCAAACTGAAAATCCAGTAGGGTTATACTCTATAGTTATTGATTGTTCTGGATTGGATATTAACCATTGTTTTAAATCGTTAGAATTGTAGCTATCTACTCTACGTCTAATCATTGGTGGTGTCCCCTACAGGAATTGAACCTGTACCCCGAAGGATTGCGTCTTAAGCGCAACGTGTCTACCAGTTCCACCAAGGGGACAAAATCACTTTTTCGTGTCTACCAATTCCACCAAGAGCGCTTAAGAAATTAAAACTGCTTAACGAGCATCAACGATTGAATAACATATTGGCCTAAATAATTAGGACCAAAATTAGCCTGTACTCCAAAGCCAGCTTTATGAGCTTTAGTACAAGCTTCTAACCAAGCTTGCGCTCCTGATACAAGCTCCTCTTTTAATTCTTTAGCAAGCTCACTATCTGGTTTAGTTGTGACTAGCTTTACAGGCTCATTCATGGCTGCTTCACCTTCAATCCACCTTTAACAGAATTGAAATAACGTCCTGCGCTAGGAGCATTGGTCAAATCGTCATAAGTAGAACGCTCTACGTCCTCATATGTGTAACTTTTACCATTAGTAAAAGTTACAGTCAGCTCCCTAGTATTATCATTATAGGAGCAGTTATCCAGCATAGAGCTTTCTTGGAATTGAAAATTGTGAATTGTCATTTGTGCCACCTTTCAAATTCAATATTTGCATCTTCTTCATTGCGATACATTTTAGACCAACGATTTTCTTTTTCATTATCGCAGCAAACATACCAATAAGGGCCATCTTTATATTTACTTATTGTTTCTCCTGATGGAGCTATGTATTCTTGATGTTCCATAATCATCCTTTCTGTATCGGAGGCTCAGCATCATTCTTATTCATTGTCTCAACACTATGCCCATTCATGACGGCCCAAAACGTGAGCCGTCCTAATCGCTTTCTATCAGCATAATTGGCATAATCCAACTCAGTCTGATAGACTATTTCGTCATCGTGAGCTAAATCAATAATGAAAACGTAAATAGGGCAGTGAGTGTTGATTTCATCCAGACGCCTATTTTCAGCACCCGGCTCATATTTATTATATGGCATTTTTATTCTCTCATTAAAAATTAAAGAGCCGGGAGGAAGAATTGCCCTCCACCTCCCGGCTATAATACTCAGGTTATGAAATTACTTCTAGTATTAACAATTAATTTGCGCGGTTTGCCAGAGTTTGCAACCTCTAATCCTGCGCTTAAAGCCAACAGTTTTTTCATCTATGCAAACCAAAACTAGTGATAAGCTAGCTCTAGGATTTAGACGTTTACAGGTTATCAAGCCTGCTACTGTATAGCCGATTAGTCTATTAGATAGTACGAGCAACCAACGCGCCATCCTCAGGAGCAGTCCAGCTACCAGACTGATAGCCCTTCTGCACCGGACGAATGGTAAACTTACGGTTATACTTCTTAACCGGGAGCTGCACAGTCTCAGTTTCCTTCTTGCCATCAGGGCCAATCTTAGCCTTCTTGGTAACAGGATCGCGAACCGCGCGGGTTACAGTTTTCATCTCGCCAGTAGGCTCAGCGTACTTATCATTCTGAGCAGATACAGTGCTACCAAGGGCCTTAACAGCATCGCCCTTGTTATGCTCGCTATTGGCAGAGAAGAACACATGCCCGACTTCCATAGTGGCAAACGGGTACTTAGTCGGAGCACCAGCACCACCATTGCTGCCACGCTTCTTAGCCGGGGGAAGCGTAATACCGCTAAGGACAGCGTAATTGCCAGTAGACTTAGCTGCGCTATCCTGAGCTTCATCGCCAGCATGAGCCGTCAGATAATCGTCAGCAGCAGCGGTAGAACGGCAAAGAACCTGAGACGGATCAGCCGGATTGATAACTTCACCATTAATTTCGATCAGCGGCGGAGTATGCGCCAGCATAGGCTGGCCCATCACCTGACCAACGTAAGCAGGCTGACCTGCTTTGGTAGCATCAACAATCATCTTCAAATACGCCTTATCGACCATTTTACAATTCCTCGTTTTATGATTTAGGGGTTATTCCCTGATTTCAATAAGTCTGATTTAGTCGTTTGGTTTCTTTTCGTCAAGAGGTTTTTCTATTTTTTGTGGACAATCTTCTAGAAGTTTTAGACCCTCAGCAGAACACTTTCGGCAGTACGCAACTTTTACATGCCCATCATTATAATAGGCAAGCTCATGTTGCTTTGTCATCCTTTTGCCTCATTGTCACAAGGATAATCCTTCTTCAGCTCCTCCAACGTCCTAGCATCCTTGTCATGCAAAAGGACAGGCTTACCTACTGTAGGCTGATCCTTGCCATTACCATCTGTCTGCTTATCGTGCCAGATACGAGCAACAGGACCTAGAAGGCTAGGCTCCCAAACAAAATATCTCATTCACTATTCCTCATTTTCCATTCTATTTTGTATTCCAGCAATTCCCTGAATATTTGATAACCGTAAGGAGCTGATATGTCATACTCAGCTATGAGCTGTTTAATCATCTTACCGTCAATCAACTTTTGAGCAAAGGCTTTCTTTTCATCGTCACTTAAAATTTTAATTTTCTTGCGAAGTCTCTTTTTTCTAGGTGTCCTCATTCATCCCCCAAAAAGGATAACCAATACTGCCCACACTATAGACAGGCTCCCAAAGATGGCAAGCCCTTTAACGATTTCAGCGGCAATCCAAAGATGTTCCATGATAGCTCCTGCGTTTGTGTGGGCAGAAGCTATCAGGAGGAAGTTAAGATTTCTTTAAATTGGCCAGAGCAATTATCAGATTATTCAATAGATTGTATTGAAGCATACAGTTAGGAGTAGTGTCCTTAAATTCTTTAGCGTCATCGCGCCAGCGACTCGTCAGCTTAATACAATCATCAATACCTTGATTGTGAAATGCCTTTCCTAAATTATCACTCACCTGACTACTCCTCCTAATTCCACAATCACTTTTCTAACGTCACACCTGATCTTAAGCACGGCTCTGATATCGCTAGGTGTCTTTGATATAAATAGCTTTCTAGTTTTGCTATTGTAACTGATCACGCAAGCTATTTTCTTTGACCTGATCTCATAGTTTAGATTGGCTCCATGCTTATGGGCTTCTTCCTGAGCTTCTTTGACGTGATCAAGATAGCGTGGCATGACTATTCCTCATACCACATTTGATCAATTTCATCAAATATTACCTTATCTGTATCAAATTTAACCAGTAGTTTAAATTGCCCCCAATGTGAGTAAGATTTATAATAAAACATTAACATCATATCACTCCTCGCCTCTTTAAAAGTTAAAGGAGGAGCTTTGTCTGCTCCTCCATCCTAACTCAGTAGTCAATCATTTGCATCAGCTCAGCCCAATCCCCCTCAGAGATGCTCATTGTAACCATATCCTCACTATCTTCAATACGCTCCTCAGCATAAGCCTTTTCAACCATAGCCTTGATATGAGCCTTCAATGAGTTGCGCTTCTCCTTGGTCTCCTTGCCTCCACCTTCGCCGTTACCTTCAGTATCTTTAGGCATGGCACGCTTGCGACCATCAGCCTCAGCCGTTGCAACAGCTCCAGACAGCTCAGCAACAGCAAGAGCAGTATCTTCATTGTGCTTCTTCCAAACGCTCAGCACCATGGAGGCAGAAGCTTTGCCTTCAGTAATGAACTTCTGGAGGACGTTAGGCAAGCGCAGCAATTCGAGCAACTGGCTAATGCGGCCACCAGAGAAGCCAGTTTTCTTGGCAACATCATTCTGCTGCCATCCCATATCAATCAAACGCTTGAACAGCCGCGCATTCTCAATGGGGCCAAAAGGCTTACCAGAGTTGCTGATAAACTGAGTAAACAGCCGGTCAGCTTCATTTCCGCTCTTGTCCTCAGACAGCACCGGGACAGCCTTGATATCAATGCCGCGCTCAAGGCAGAGCATCACAGCGCGATAGCGGCATTCACCATTCGTCACATAGGGAACGTCGCCTTCAAGGTAGACCTTCAGCGGCTCCTTGACGCCATTTTCAGCAATCGACTTGGCTAAATCCTCAACATGAGCGATATTGGCCGGATCAGAGAAGTCACGGCTATTCCAGCCGTCCCTGATTTGAAGCTTGCGCGGATCAATGTTGAAATATTCCTTGCGAGTGCCCATTTCCTTAAGCGAAGCCATTTGATGTTCCTTTGGTTGAGAGTGATTTAACTATTAAACGGATTGAATTAGATAGTCAACTCCAATCGTAAATATTATTTGAATTAGTTACAGCAAACTTGCGCTCAAAATCCACCATCTTAAGCCGGGAAGTAATGGTAACTTCACCATTGCAACCACCATGCTTATCATGGTCCTCAAGCATAACGCAGCGCAAGCGCAGATCATTATTGCCAAATTCAGAAAAGATGCTATCAAACTTGCACTTGAAAACCTTCATTTTGCATTCTCCTGTTTGTGTGATTTGTTTATGGACGGTTTAATTATTTAAGTCAACTGTAACTACCTACAGAAACCCCGGTTTTGCGCGTCATCTCATACGCAGCATCACAAAGCTCTTTATCGTACTCACTAAAATAGCCAACATATTCAAAGCCACGAAAACCAAGCTTATTTCCCGGCTCTGCAACAGCATAAATGTGCAATCCACGCGCAAAATCTGTACGCCTTGTGGCATGATGAAACTTACCACTATCCATCAGTGTCTTGAGCTGTTCTAAAGTCATCTGCCTATCTCCGTTGCTGATAAATTAAGTTATAAACGGATCAGCAATTGCTGTCAACAGTATTCTTAAATTATTTAAAACAAATTAGAGCAGCTATTAGCCATAGCACCATTAAAATTTCTTCAATTCTAGCTGTAGCATAATCTTTCTTTCTGGCATATTTAATGCCTGAAATTAAGCATACAAATGAGAAAAATAGTAAAATCAACCCAACATAATACATCATTTCAAATATTTCCCTCCACCAGCCTCAACCGGCCTATCAAACCTAGCACTATTGCCAGCCTTAATGCCTGCTGCTGCATCCTTCTCACTAAGCCGCTTAGACGGCCCTCTAGACTTAACCAGAGACATATTAAGCTCTTTTACAATCAGCTCTTGAGTTACAGCCCAATTCTTAGGAGCAAGCTCAGCAAGCTTTTCATTGATCCTATGGGCACAACCCGCCACAAAGCTAGCTGAAGTCAAATTATTGCTGTGAAACTTACCCTTATCCTTAATCAACTCCTTCTGATAGTTCCTTAGAGCGCGCATTACAAAGCGTTGGAGCGTATCCAGCAGCCACGTTGCGAAAATAATATCTCCTGGCTTACCAGCGAAACAGATTACCTGCTCACGGTCCTTAAAAGCCTTTGTGCTGGTAAATTTGCCCACATTAACACTCAAGCCCTTCTTAATATCATAAGGGTCAGAAGGAGCTGTTTTGTGAACTTCAGCCTTCTCAGCGGCGTTAAGCTCGCTTTCATCAATATCATATGTCGCCATCAGCTCCCTAGCCTTGGCTAGGAAAGCCATAATTTCAGCTTCAGTCCTGCCCTCAGTATTGAGCATGGCTCTGACTTTTTCGAGCATCTTTTTGCGGGCTTCAGTCATTATTGGCTCCATCCATTAGCTTTATCCCAAGCTTTAAGTGCTTCGCAACCTTTTTTCCAGCCTTTGTTATAGGCTTCATTGGCTTGAGCATCAGTGCGAAAATCAGGAGGGCTGTAACGCCAAGCATTTTTGCCAGCCTCATAACCTTTATCAAATTGAGCTTGATAAGGCTTATAGTCGTATTCAGACATTAGGCTGTACTCCAGTTGGAATACAGCCTATCTATACGGTTAAAAAATTAAAGTCAATTGTTATTTTTCCAACTTAATCACACCTAGAGCAATTAAAGCTTGCAATACAGAATAAGGGTCAGCTACACCTTTAGATAGTAGCATCTGCTTAGCTTCTGAGAATGACATCTTTACAATAATCACAATTTCCCCTCCAAATAAGCAATCAACGTATCCCTAGCCTCAGTCCAGCTATAACATACTTTGCAGTAGTAGCCAGAGCTAGCAAGATACTCCATATATTCAATTTGATTTTCTTCTACACCACCATTCTTTTGGCCGCGTCGTTTCTCTGCTTTCATTTCAATAAAGCAGCCAGCATAGTAAGTTTTAAATTTTTCATTAGGTTGAACAGTAGGCAAAAATATATCAGGAACACCAGAGCGAATACCAGTGCCCACAAACTTAGTCGCTTCAGCAATATGCCGGGAGCCTCCATTAGGAATTGCAAACATCCATTGCAGTTGTGGGTAGCGTCCAGCAATGACTTCATCAGCAGCCCAACAGAAAACGGCGGCCTGATTTCCGTCCTCACTGCCTGAAGCAGCTAAATCTTCAGGAGTTATCTTCTTCCCCTTCTTAGGGGGATCAGGTTTGAAAGGAGGAGGATTACCCCAAGTCATTTGTTTAGAACCTTGCGAGCATTTCTTATATCTATAAATCTTAAACTAGAGCCTACTACATCACTATCAGAAATATAAAAATCATCTGGCCACATGTCCGTATTTTCAGCAGCATCAGCAAAAGGCTCCAAAGCCTCCTCCAGCTCCTTAATCCTAGCCAGTAAAGCATTGCCTGTTGGATCAGTCATCGGACCAATTCCTTAATAGTTAAAGCAAACATCATAAAAAAGCAAATGACAGTACCAAAGGCATTATAACCTTTTAATTTAACATCCCTATAGTGAGAAGTGGCTATCCATATAATAGCCCAAGCAATGGCTGTCATTATTTCCATCCATTCTTTTCACATAGCTTTAAATATTCAGCTACGCTCATATATCCAGCTTCACACAATGCTCTAGCTACCGCTCTTGTCATTGTCTATCCTTTGGAGCTACACCACCATCATTGATAATTTTGCTGATGATATTAATTTTTAAAATTTCCAGACTTGTCACAACAGCATAAGCTGTGCCGGGAGCCATTGCAATTTGCATTTCCGGCTCACCATCATGATTGATCATAACAAACGCTAGAGACTTGATTTCACCATCAGCATTAGCCAATACGAGCTGCTTAATTGCGTCCTCTACAGATTGCTTGTCAGTCATTAATCACCGCGTCAATTACTGTCTGCCAAACAACAATGGCGTCTTTTCTATGAACAAAATTCATAGCAGCAATCATCTTCTCAGTAGGCTCTCGCATAGCTTTGATTATTTCTATAGCTTTGTTTTTCCTACATCTACACCACGGTAAAGGCCCTAAGCAAGCACATGCTCCAGCATTATCATTAAATATGGCAGCGCATACTCGCTCAATCATTTCATTATCTGGCATGAATAATCAAGCTCCCTGTCATCACAGCTATCATTATACACAAGACTATAAACACTAACAACAAATAGCAATTACGAGGACTATTTTTAAAATATTTCATTTGCAAAACATTTCTTTAAAATAAGGCATAACCCATTTAGCAAATCCATATCCAATAATAATACCCACCATCATATCATTGCTCATTTCTGATGCTCCTTATAAGCCTGACAGTCGGGGCAGAGTTTACTAGGAGGATTAGCTAAGTTAACTTGACACTCCACACAAGGCTTAGGCTTCTCGATACGCTTTAATTTTTTAGCGGGATAGGTTGTCATCTACAAATTTCTCCAAAGCCATTTCACCAATACGATGAAATACTACATCTTTATTTAATGTTCTATTCCTCATAAACATACCAATTGCTTCTGCTATTGGAGTGCTAGGATGAAAGCCAAGCATAGCTATTATACGTTCATCAGGAAGTTCTATTTTCATTTATCTTCCTCAGCCATTCGCTCAAAGATAGTCTGCACTACTTCCTCAGTCTCGCAAAGCTCTCTAGCCATTGCGTTACGCACTTCGCTATACAAAGCCAAATGCTTAATCCTGAATGGACTATTATACGGTACAGCTAGCAATTCTAAATAGAAGTCCGCTAGGAGCTGCTTACGGTTTTTCATTTTGCATTCCTAATCATATTAGCAAAAGCGTAAGCTGCTGTGCGACCTTGAATTAGTATCAAGTTGTCAGCTTTTAAAATTTGAGCTTCAGTTCTGTCAGATGGAAATTGCTTACACTCGATAGCTACACCAGAAATAGTTAAAATAAAGTCAAAGCGCTGTTCTTTATTCTCACTCTCATGAGTATGCTTTATGCCTGTTGCAGTTAAAGCTTCTGAAATGATAAGCTCAATAGGATCAATTATCACGTAATATATCCTCCACTATAGCCAACGTCAACCTAAGCCGGATTGCCTTACGCTCCTCAGCCAACCTAATACGCTCATTCACCAGCTTAAATCTAACAGCGAGCTTCTGAGGATTGTTTAAAATATTAATTACAGTCATCGTACCACCAACCATACAAGAAAGATTAGCACTCCAATTGGTACAGCATGATACCAAGGGATATCATTGTAGTGACGGTTAATATCGTTTCTCATTTTATAGCTCTATCAATAGGTTTAGCCGCTAGCATCAACATATTTAGTTGTTCTAGAGTTAATACCGAAACTGGCACTGATATAATCAGTTTACCATCCTGCTCAATCCGAATAAGATGGTCAGGCTTACATTCATTTGTATTGTTAAAGTCGCAATAGCCATTTCCACCAAATAAACTCATAGTTACAGATGTTGAAGGAGAATGATCTTCACATTTTTCTTTTACAATTCCAGAACCATCACTACAAAATGTAACCATCCAAAGCATAAATGAGAATGTATTCATTGCTTTATTAATCTCCATTCTATTAATTTTGCCAACCCTATCAGGATTGGCATTGAGATGCAAGCTCTAATTAGCCATGCGCGGATCATGATAATTCTCTAGCCAATATCATTAACTTATGCTCAGCTTCAGATAAACGTTTCCACCGTTCAGTGTTTTCTTCTGAAATTTTAGAAGTATTTTTAAATATATCTTCTCTTGCATCTCGCCATTCTTTTAAAACTTCTATCATTCTACATCCTTCCCACACTCAACACAGAACGGCTCATAACCCATTCCATCCTTACGCCAACGGACTTTCCATCCCTTGTCGCTCGCAGCATTGTTGAGCGCTGCAAAGCTTTTTGTACCCGGATCAAGGATAGCACCACACTTGCATTCATAATAGAGCTGAGCATTAGGATTAGTGTAAGGATCATGTGTGGGCATTTGATTATTGTAGACCTTTACAGTAGCAGCTTCTTTTAAATCTTTTGATGCATTATGCCATTCGGCATATAATTCCTCACTAGAAATAATCCGCTGACCAATCTTCCCATCATCAAACGTAGTCAGAACAGTTTGGCTATCACCGGCTCCTAGATCAATGCCTATGCCGATGGGCGTTAGTGAAGCTATTAGCGCTTCTCCAGTCTCTCTAATTAAAGTACTAACAGGATGCTCAGGCTCTTGCTTAATTCGCTCAGCAATAGCTTTACCAGCTAAACTATTAGGCCATTCCTTACCCCAAGCCATATTAGCTCCTATCCATCTGTTGCCACAATCCATTCAAGAAATCGGCTATCGTCGTTACCATTCTCTGAGGCTTTGAAGTCCTCATACTCTTTCGCTAGTTCAGCGTCAGAGAAGCGCTTAAGCTCCTCAGGCCACATTGCGCGAAGCTCGGATATCATTTCACATATCTTTCTCTTAAGTCAATAACCATTGGTTGAGGCTTACCCTCACCGTCATCATTCAACATCTCCCAAATCTGCTCAACACTCTCCCGAACAAAATAATATTTAATATTGGCTCCACTCATACAAATATGAGTGTCCACACCTTTAGAAGAAATTTTAATTGACGCAATATGAGCCGGATTAAGCAACAAGTCTTGAGTGGCGCTATTACCTAATACTTCAGTAAGTTTTAAAAATTTAATCATTGCTGTCAGCCTTAGTTACGACATTCCAAGCAAAGGTTTCTTCCTTATCAGCCTGAGCTTTATCCCAAGCCTCTTTAGTCTCCTCATAGCTCTTGTTTACAAACGCTCCTTTAACTATGAGCATCTGCTTTTCAGTTGGGAAAGTCAAAATAATTTCCTGACTGTCATCAAAATCTTTAGTCTCAATGCTTTCACCAACAACAGCAGGAGGACCAATCTTAGGACGAATAGCAATGTACCACTGATCAGGCTCGCCTTTGCATTTAGCGCAGCCCATGTTGAGCGTACCAGTACCAAATTGAATAATAACTTGAGTGCTGATCACGGCCGCAATCCTTTCAAACGATGTTGTTTATCTTTACGTGGTATTCAACGGCCATATGGCGCATTAGGCCATTTCTTTTTAAGCTCAGGATACTCCGCTTCTAATGCCGCGCTCTTACCCTGTTGCCTTCCTCCACCATAACGATTTGGAATAGTCATAGGAATGCTTTTTCCTTGACTAGCAACAAGAGCAGCCATAGCTCCTAGCTGATATCCTGTTAGAAGAAGCTTATTGGACATTTTAAATTTTCCCTATTTCACATTACTCAGCTTAGTCCTAAGCCGCTCAATCTCATGAGGCTTGGCAATCTCATATAGCATGCCAGTTTCCCTAGCTTCATTCAAGGCATGAATTAGCATCAGAATTTCTTTAGAAGTTAATGGAGGATCAAAGTAGGGAATGTGATCAGGCATTAGTTCATTCCATCCGACCAATTCTCACTGACAACTTCCTTCTCCACCTTCTCAGGACGTTCAATATTAATTTCTGTGTACTTACCCCAAGTGCTTACTCTATCAACTACAGTAGGGACAATAACAGCGCGATTAGGATTTTTGAGATATACAGATACTTTCTTTGGCTCATTGCGTAAATAAGTTTGCACTGAAACCACAACCTCACCACTTCCCACAATATCACCAGCCTGTAGGTGCTGAGCTTGGACGCGCATTTTCATTCTGCTTGCTCCAAAAGTTTCAAAGCTTGATCAGCTTCTTCTTCAGAATTAAAATATTCTTTTGGGTAGCCTTCGTTATCACAAATACACCAAAGGTCTAACTCAGGATCATATGAGGTATACATCATGCCCAAAGCCTCCGAGGTTCAACAATCTGAAATCCAGTGCAAGGCCCCTTGTGATAGCCCTTGGCATACAAATCAGCCAACACAGCACCAAATGCCTTAGCATAGCTACCATAGAAAGCAATGTTCTTAAACTTGGCAATTGAATGAGCGAATTTGAACAGCTCTGATTTAGTCATTTGCTTATCCTTTACAGATTATCAAGTTTAGGATTAGCCAGCGTTTCGATTATTCTATCGTTAGCTTCTTTCCTAGAAGCATGATGGCTGACCACATAACCATCTTCATCAATGACTACATATAAACCTGTCTCAGGATCATAAACAGAGTTTAGATTATCTTTATAAGAGTATTCTGTCATTTGCTTAGCTCCATCTGTTAGCCATAACTTAGACGGATTAATTTAGTTGTCAATAGTTATCCTTCAAACTTATCAAAGTTTACCGGACCACGATCAATCAATTGGCTCATTTCAACCTTAACAGCTTCCTTCTTATCCAGCTTCTTAGCGCGGCGATACTCCAGCCTGCGAGCTTTAGAACCGGGAGAAGGAAAGCAACAATTGCATTTGCGGCCACCGGGACCAATGCAGAGATAACGAGAATGTTTCATCGTTAGTCCTCCCTGTATTCTTCTGAGCCGATACGATCAATGCGGCAACCAGCAATAATTTGACCCTCTTTCGGCTCACACTTCCCAACATTGCGGAATGCCTTCAGCAGCATGTTAGCTTTGCTACCATAAGCATTCACCACTTCGCGAACTTCAGTGCAAGCAGCGTTTGAGAAGATCGTGTAAGAAAGAAACATTGGAAGCTCCTTGTTGCTGGTGTATTTATACAATAACAGGACTTACAACAATGTCAATTACTATTTTAAAAATTAAAGTGCTACCTTGCTAGCAGGCTACATCAGCACTCAGGCAGTAGCAAGGTAGCTCCTCTATGCATCCTGAGCTTAGACTTAGGCTCTTTTACGGAAAGCATTCTGTTGCTTGTCAGTTGCTACCCTCAGCCCGCCAATGCGGTCCTATTGGACAACCTATTCCAACCTTTGATCATTGCTGCATAGAGGTAGTGAAATTACATACCTACCACATTAGTCAATTCACTAATAGCATTTTCCAAACTATTTACAACATCTCCTAAATCAGAAGCAGCTTGTTCAATAGCTTGTCCACGCTCAGTCTGTTGCAATCCTTCACTCATATTATCAAATTTGTCTTGTTCCTCAGATTGAGCATTTTCCACTTCAGATTTGATTTCCTCAAGTGTACCGATAAATTTATTAAGTGTATCTTTTTGTTTCTGGTTCACTTAAGCCTCCTGCTTCACATATTTCCGAACCGGCTTCTTAGCCGCAGTAGCAGGCTTATCACCAGCTCGCAACCGCATATAAAAAGTCATGTAAGGCACTCCAGCAGCCTCAGCAGCGAGCCTGATGGACTTGAAAACCTTCTTCTTGGAACCCATGCTAACATTCTTCATTTGTCATTCTCCATTTGATTTGTCCACTATGGACGGTTAGTTTTAAAGTGTCAAGCGTTAAGTTAAAAAACTAGGGAGCATTTGCGCTCCCATTTTCTTATTATCCTTTATACTCAACTTGACCCTTTTGAACCGGCTTATCCTGAAGATAAACAATTGAAGCTGTTCCGTCTTTGTGAGCTTCAATCACATAGTTCTTATTGTGAATAGGCTGATTAATCTGAGCTTCAGCCAAGCTAGCGAAGTTGGTCATTCCGGTCATATACATCTACATCTCCATTTTGCTGACAATTAGACAATACACTTAATTTAAAAATTGTCAAGCATTCTTTGCAAACTTAATTTGATAGGCAAATACATAAATCTCTTTCTTACCGCGCTGGATATAGCAGCCCTGGCCATCCTTAGCTGCGCGGATCATCGAGCGATTACGAACCGGGATAACAACCTCATTAGTACAAACAACTGCGAAAAGACCTTCAGCATACTTAGAGTTGAGCTGTTCGTTTAGGCTGATCATTTTCTCATTCCCTTCAGTTGATACACTATTTCTACACGGCTAGCTTAAGTTAGTCAACTGTTATTTTAAAATAAACGCTCACAAACATAATTATCATGGAGCTTAATCAAACCTTCAGCATCAAACTCTTTAGCTGCTACAATAAGCTTAGAATTAGACAAACCAACTGACTGACCTTTATTGACCATTTCAATGATCTTAAAAAGTTCATTGCGAGCTTTGATTGTTGCTTTAGCCATTTGCTCTCTCCATCTGTTCCGTTACCAACCTTTCTACACGGCTAATCTACCCCTGTCAACTTAATTTTTAAATATTATTCAAAATTCTTATTTTAGCTTCAACAACACAATTATTAGGATTGCTCTTGAGCATAGCTACAAAATCAATAGCCTTCTGCTCTCCCTTAAAGTCGTGAAAGCCCCCTGAGGCATAATAGGTATAGCCAGCCATCCATACAAAGCGTTTAACTTTAGACATTTAAATGCTCCTTCAAATAAAGATACAGTAAGTGAGCTTGGTTGCGGTCTAGTGCTATGCTATCTCCTATTTTCTCAACAATAGGAATGACAGAAATTTGTCCTGCAAATACATTAAAATGCAAACGAGCTTTTATTGCAGTATCTTCTATCAATAGACCTTTCACACTCATTTATTTAATTTCCTTATCTCATTTGCAAACAACGGAGCGCCTTCAATTTTATTAACAGCCGCTTCAATTGCAGCATTCCAAGCTTTTATTTCTAGCTCACTATAATTTATCAATCCCGGTATTAGTCCTGCTGCCCACACTTCTTTATCCGTCGCTTTGTTGATCGGGGCTGGACCTACTTCACTAAGCATCTTATTAAATGCCACTTCACAATCGAGACAACCACAACCTAAATTGTAAGCTGCTATTCCAAGCTCTTTAGCTTTCTGGTGCATTCCTTCTTTAGTATTGCAAAAGGTAACATCACTCAAGCTATCGTCTTTCATTTCTTCATCTCCCTAATTTTCTCCATAATCTCTCCAACTTTCATATTATAACTCTCTAGATATTTTAAAGCCGCTGCCTCAATAGCTGCGTTCCATCCCTGAGTATAGACCTGTTTAGCCGTCATCTTAGCCAGCTCACTAACATGCTCGTTAGTTAGCTTGCCAGTTTGCATTACTTCTTTTGCTATGTGTGAAATATCTTCAGGCTTGCTCATATGTCATTATCCCTCATAAACTTTTTAAACCCTTCGCTCTGCTCCTCATTTAAAACTATAGAATGCCAGTCCAGTTTTGAGTTGCCTACACTAATTTGAATGTTATTCTTACCTAATTCGGTAGTGACTTGTACTAAAGCTTTGCCGTCTTGTGCTGCGTAGTATCGCTTTATCATTCTCAACATCCCTACAGTTAAGCAATTCTCAGTATAACGCCGTTTAGCGGCTCGGATAACACGAAAACCCCTTAAAACCTAGTCTATATAATATATATAATAAGTATAATAGAGAGAGAAATAGGTAGTTTAGGGGGCCTAGGAGGGGGTGTTTAAAGCCATTATACTTTTATACCCATCATACTCTGAAAGTATAATAGTGATTTCAAGCACTTAGCTCATAAAAACCCCCATTATAACGGCCTTTTTCCATTATACTTTGATTACTTAATCTAATATTGTAAGATCATTTACCACAAAACAACGCTGAGAAGTTCCATACTTTTCTTGTGCCCAATGTTTACCTAACTCTTTAATCCTATCACTATCAATAAGATTTTGAATAGCTCGCTTGAGAGCATTAGTAGCTCCAGTTTTAGTATCATTGCGAAACGCAGCAGCCGAAACTAGCTTACGTTGAATAAAAGCATAAGGAATAACTTTGTCAGAATGTAATGCTGGAAATTTAGAATACTTGCTGACTTCCTCATAAGGTGAAAGAACATAATTTTTAATGGTGCGAATAATTTCACCAGCCTGCTTAACCTCAAAGCTATTAGCTCCGATTTCACCAGCCTCAAAACGCTCAGTCAGAGCTGCAATGTCAGCCTGAACTAAGTTAGCAGCCCATTGCATATCAGTAGCGCTAATTGTTGGCTCAATCATATTGTTGCCAACAGCAATCAATGCTGAGAGCTTGAGGACTTTAATGTGGGCACGGTTCCAGAGCTGTCGTATAACTTCTTTGCTAGAACTATTAATACGATTATCGCTATATTTATCGAAATCATATAGCAGCTTAGCAGCTTCAGGAGAGGATTGAACATTAATAACTCTCCTAGGATTAGAATGATTGACAGTCTCACATTGCGCGGCTAGAGCAGCTAATTTTTCGATAATGGAGAAAGAGGGTATGACGGCTGTGTGATGCTCATTGAGTGGAGGACGATTGCCCTTGTATTCGATCAGAAGGAAACGCGGCAATAGACCTTCGCTAATCATATCCTCGTTAAGGGCACCATAGAACCGTTCAGGAGTGCTTTCACCTAAGATACTAAAAGAAGGTGAAGGCACAGCGCTAGTATTATTAGCTTTGTCAGAATATACTGAAGCGTGGAGAATTTCCGAATATCCAGACTTATTATACAAATCAAGAAACATACGCCTAAGACTAACTTCAGAGCCATTGGCATTGGGGCTGCTCATTTGTTGTAGGCGCAAACCAAACTCGCCTAACAGGGAGATGAATGATTGACTGGTATTACCTAAGTATTTAAATAGCGCTGAGCCTGAGCTGATTTCTGATGGGCCAATAAAACCAGAGCTGGTAGGAACCTGCATCTTAATTGTATTCATCAGCTTATTGATGCCAGATGCAGCAGCTTCCTTACCGGCTCCTGTCATGGCTAGGAGCAGCACATATTGATTTAAACCAGTGCCGCTGATATTGTATGCTCTACCGCAAATGCCACTCATAAGGCCGATTGCAGCGGCTAGAGCTACCTCAGGTACTGGACGCGGCGCGGCTTGGTATATGAAGCTGGCAATCTCGCCTAGAAGGCCGGGAGGTAGATCATTGCTAGCTGCCAGTATATCGCTAGTATGCGAAGCTCTATTGCTACTATTATTAGTCCTATCGCCAGCTTCATTTTTATCTCCTAATGGTAATTCAGGCTCAGCAAGCTTTAGCTCTATTGCATTCTTCAAACCATCAAAATCTAATGGTGGTAGCATCCGGTCAAATGACCGGCTAATCATACCTGATACATAATCACTCCGCTTGGCCTTGTCTCTAAAGCCCAAAGGGCTCCCCCTAAACAAGCGTATAATCTGTTGTCTATTTTGAGTGTAGAAGGCAAGCATATCGATGAAAGCGAAGTCTGCTTCCGATTGAGAACCGTATAAGTCCTGCCATTCACCTTTAAGAAGCTTAACGAATTTATCGCCGTTGACTGCATCTGTAGCTCTTTGAATGATGACTTCATCTGTATCAGTTTCCTTGTCATCACCACGATACAATGACTGAGCTACAGGGCCACTGCCCATTTGCTCCCATAGGCGAGTAAGCAAATCTTGTCGCTCATTAATGACAAGCTTATTATTGTAAACATTTCCTGTCATGGTCGCATAACGCTGCGACGAATAGACTTCTATCTTGCTCCTACGTCTACCAGCAGGAATTTTACCCTTAACAATAACATGTAAGCCTTTACCTGAAGGCGATACTTCAGAGTAGCTATCAAATTCATGAAAGACTTTAAGTTGTCTCTCTAATACTGTATTGTCACCTTCAGCGTCGTCTAGGTCAATAAACGAGTAAGGGTCACTATCACTAAAGATAAACCCAATCCCTGAGTAGCCACCTGTATTGAAAGAATTAAAACAATCTTCAAATGTTGACCAAGTTGTAGGTTCATTTACGCTAACCAATCTACCATTAGGTTGATACGGGACCTTAGTAGGCTTTGCAGCTCCTGCGTCCTCATATTTCCACAAGCACCATTGTTTTAAACGGCGCAATTCATCAGGGATATTGCTGAATAGACCAACCATATTATACAGCCAGCTTAGAGTCAGTAAGATACTCATATAGCTTCTGTACTGTATTTACACCGGGATTAATGCATTTACCTCTACTAAATGCAGACAACCAAGCATAATTTAAATTTAAATCTTTTGCTATTTTAGCCAAACTTTTTTCATGTTGCGAGTTGAGCAAATAAATAGTATGATCTCTAAATGAAGTAGCTTCATTCATACCTAAAGGGCTATAAGGCTTGCCTAAAGACAAGCTCATATTGTTAGGCCCTGCTATTTTTTTTCTACTGCTATAAGAATTAAACTTCGGAAGAAGCTCTTTGATTTTATGAGCTTCATATGTCCCCAGCCATTGAACATCACAAGGAAAGTATTCAATAGTATCGGTATTTAAAAATAACTCTTTTTTGTGATGCCCTTTAATTCTAGGACGCAGCCTTAATGTGCTTCCTACATATAGACATTCCGCGCCTCTCCACACTACATATACTGCCGAAACATCAGGTAGCGTATTGAAGTCTTTATATAAAACTGTAGGCATGAGGGGAAGGCTTCCTTTCGAGTTGCCAAAATGCACTACAACTTTTTTTATGGCAAGCTAAAATTTCTCGTTGACTTCATTTTTCCTCCCTGTATGCTGCGACCACTCAAAAGGCCCTGCCGGGGGTATCCGGCGATAGCAAAAGGAGGCACCATGAGCCGTCTACCTAAAAAGTAGCTCAGAAATGAGAGGCTATATTATCCCACCATAACTGTCGGTTTAAATATTAAATGAGAGAATGGAAAATGAAAAATATTAGCTTAACTATCAATCCTAATTCCGTCACTTCGCTAGCTCCTCCTCCAATGCCCGCCCCTCCTTTTAATCAGCCTGCTCCTCCAATGCCAAAGCAAGTCTATTCAGTTTCAGCTAGCGCTCAATTTGATGATGAAGATGAAGCGCTAGTCTTTGTTAATTTTATCATCAGCTTTAAGAGCAAAGTAATTGAGGTAAAATAATGTCTTGTAGAAACATTGATGAAAAATTATATGAATTGCGTAAATGTGGCTGCAATAGATGCCGCAATGAATATGAAGATATAATGAGTGACAGAAGGTATAGGCAAAGTAGACCACTAACTTATATTCCTGATGGCTATATTGAACGTCAAAACACTATGCTCGCAACAGCAGTTGATTTTATAAAGGAAACTAAAGTGGATCATCCTAATTCAGCTATCAATGTATTGCTCAACAAGCGTCTTGTAGAAACTCAGCAGCATGATAACTACGACACTAATGTTAAAGCTGCTCAAGCTACATTGGATAGTCATACTGCAAATCGTGATAGGCTGGCCAAGTCACTTAAAGAATTAAACGCAGCGCTCAAAAAGCTTGGCTATAAGGAGCCTTCTAATGCTTGATGTTCGCGAAATTCTTAAATCACTAGATACTGATGATAAAGCTCTATGGCTTGAGCATCGTACTGCAATGCGCCGTAGCTTTATGTCTGCCCACACTACAGTCTTAGGTATTGCTAAGTGGGATGAAAATGATGATGCTTTCTTGGACCTAATTGATATTAGGCTGGCATTGTTATTTGATCGCTCTGGACGAATGCAGCACCAGATTGATAAGGTGTTGGTTGATAAAGCCGATGGAGCTAAGATTGAGGCTGGTATTATTGAGCAAAGCCAAGCTAGCAAAAGTCTTAATGCTTGGCCCATAGTCAAAAAGGCTAGCTAATGCCTAATCCTTGGACCATAGGCGGCATTATGTTTTGGCTCCTAATGGCTGGACTAGGTTTCTATTGCTTTGCTATGTTCCTTGGCTATGCTGGAAAGGTGTTGGGAGTTTAAAATGAATAATGCTTGGCCTACTCAGACTGCTACAGCTTGGCCCTCAGACCCTAAGCCCTCCTCTCCTTACGATAAGCTGACTAATGATGAATTGCTTCTTGAATGGCAGAAGAAGAAAGACGCTATTGAAACTGCCAAAGCTGAGGAAATGGAGCTGCGTAAATATATTGTAACGCGCGAATTTCCTAAGCCTAAAGAAGGTATGAATACTAAGGAGCTTGGGGAAGGATATCAGCTTAAGGCTGGAGTTAAATACAATTACAACCTAGCTGACAATGATACTGTAGAGGCTTGCCTTGAAAAGCTAGCTAATATGGGAGCAGCAGGCTCAGCGATTGCCGATAGGCTTGTAAGCTGGAAACCAAACTTCCTGCTGACTGAGTATCGTCAGCTTCAGGAGGATAAAGAGAAAGGTAGCCAGTTTGCTCAGACTGCATTGTCAATCATTGGCGAGATGCTGACCATCACTGAAGCTGCTCCGACATTAGAAATTAAAGAGCCTAAGGGGAAGAAAAAATGACAGGCCATAGAGGCTTCCCTAGTAGGGCAGAGTATGAAGCTCATTATAGAGGACCATTGCCTAAATGGGAAATGGCTGCAATGGAGGAATACAGCAGAGAAGCTGAAGAAGAAAGAAAGCAATTAGAAATGATCAACCCTCCTGAATTTAAAGAGGTTCGATATCTAGGCGATACAGCCGCTAAGGCTGGCGTAGAAATTAATGTACGCCATGATGGCTTAATGATTTGGATTAACATTGACGGCATTTGTGCAGCTCGAATTGCTACAAATGGTTTTATTCCGATAGAATTTAAAGATGATAGGATTAAAAAATGATCACAATCACAATTGAAGGTATTAAAGGCTCAGGTAAAACTAAAATTGGCAGAGCTTTGTTTGAAACTTTTGATAATATGAAATTGAGAGTTAAGCGTAGAGAAGAAATCACAAATGCTGCTTTAGACAAATTTAAAGATGAAATTGACGTTCTAATTATTGAAAAGCAATCCTAATGGACATTAGAGATTTAAAAGCTGCTGGTGACCATGCCAATAACTTTGGTGTAAAAGCTATTGTGTACGGCCCTGCTGGTACTGGCAAAACACCAATTTTAAATACAGCTCCTAGGCCAGTGCTGCTAGCTACTGAAGCTGGATTGCTGTCTATGCGCGGTTCAACTATTCCCACATATGAAGCTTACACTTCTCAGCGAGTGGATGAATTTTTTAAATGGTTTTTTAATTCTACTGAAACAAAAAATTTTGATACGCTAGGAATTGATAGCGGCTCTCAGATGGCAGATATTTATTTAAATGCTGCTCTGACAGGCACCAGCAAAGCTGGCAATAAGGTTCATGGGCAAGCTGCTTATGGAGATATGGCGAGAAATACAATGGAGCATTTGCGTACATTGTTTTACACTCGCTATAAGCATGTATATCTAATTTGTAAGGAGGAAATAGCAGACGTAGACTATCAATCGTTGCGTAGACCATACTTCCCCGGCAAAGTCCTTCCTGTAGATGTTCCTCATTTATATGACTTCATTCTAAGGCTAGCTAAGACGCAAGCAATCCCTAATATGCCGGGAGAGCATTTAGCTTTTCAATGCAATGGAAATATGAATGTCATGGCTCGCAACAGGACAGGCAACCTAGCTGACTATGAGCCTCCTAATTTTGGATTGCTTATTGAAAAAGCAATGTCAGCTCCACCACTCATTAATTATTAAAAGGAAATCAAATGCAGACTAAATCTTGCAACTTAACTGAAGATGAAATTCAATGTCTAATGGCTTATCACGGTAGAAACTTAGACGTTCATAGTGCTATCGTTAATACAGATAAGTCTGATATTGTTGAGCGTATCAACTACCTCAATAAGCGTCTTAAGACTTTCTCTGAGCCTGATAAGGCTGAGCCTGCGGCTCCTCCTGTCCCTGTTGCTCCTGAAGCTCCTAAAGCATGGGGACAATCATAATGGCTAAGAAAGCAAAAGCTAAAAAGCGTGGCGTTAAGCCGGGCACTAAGCGAGGAAGGTATAGAAAGCCTAATCCCGGTATTGTAGTTCTGTCCCGTAATCAAGCTATTAAGGCAGGATGGAAAGTTTCTGAGAACCAAGTTGGTCCTGTTAAGCTTTCACTATGTCAGCAGCTAGAGGAAACCATCACTCGTTTTGAAAATAGAATTAGCAATTCTATTGGACGTTTGAACGAGCTTATCGGAAAGATTTAAATATGCACAACTCAACTTTTGAATATTTAAAACCTACTGAGCCTCAGTTAAAAGATATGGAGGAGGCTAGACAGAGAGCTTTTGTTTATGCTAACGCTATGGAAGCCCTGCTTCCTGATGGGCCTGACAAAACTTATCTACTCCGCAAATTCCGTGAGGTTTGCATGTGGGCAAATATTTGCATCACTCGCAACCCTGATGGTTCACCTCGCACTTAAGGATTAAAACTAATGCAAGCTCCTTGGAATTTTAACGCTAATCAGTATGAGCCTAATCAGGGCGGAATGGGCATCCATCCTCCTGCTCAGAAAATTCCGTTCACAATTACTAATACGGAAATTAAAGAAACTAAAGATAGCACTCCACAAAATGTTAAAGCTTATCTTTCTATAGAGTATACTAGCCCCATTGGAGTGGTGCGAAACATTTACAATATTAGGAATGATAATCCTAAGACTGTAGAAATTGCATATGGTCAGCTTTCCGCACTTTGCCGCGCGGTTGGTGTTTTTCAAATTGATGGCATGAATGAATGTGCAGCCTTGCGCGGCGCTAAAGGTTTAATGGATATTGGCTATCAAAAAGATGAACAGCCTGATCCTGCATTCCCTGACCGTAAAGGCTATACTGAACTGAAGCGTGTTTATGACCTTGCTGGTAATGATCCGAGCAAGCCTAATCAGGCTCAGCAGGGTCAAGCTGGAGGAGGCTTTACACAACAGCCGCAAGGCCAGCAGCAGCCTCAGGGAGGACCTACACCAATGACACAGCAGCCGGGAGGTTGGGGACAGCCGAACGCTCAGCAGCCTCAGACCCAACAGCAGCCTAATGTCCAGCAACAGCAGCCTAATCCTGCTGGTGGAGCTTGGCAACCGGGAGGGCAGCAGGCCGGTGGGGCTGCTCCTCCTTGGGGTCCAAGGTGAATAAGAAGCAGCAGTAACAGTTAAACAAACTTACGGATTGCTAGTAGAGCCGCACCTATTAGCAATCCGTTTTTAAATGGAGAATGTATGCCTACACATTTAGAGCTAGCAGCAAAAGCAGCTTATGAAAAATTTAATGAAGGCTTAGAATGTTGTGAACCTACTTGGGAAGAAACTGATGAAAGTTTTAAACTGAGAATGGTGGAAAGCTTAGCAGCAGCTTTAAAATATTTAAGAGAGCCTAATGAGGCTCAGTATAATGCTCTATGTGCTACAGGACTATCTTGGAAAGAGCAGACTAGCCGTGGAGTATGGACTACTTATATTGATACGTTGGTGAAAAATGCTTGACCTTTCCAAAGCCTCAGACCGTGAAAAGCTAGAAGAATTGCTAGATGCTGATATTGATGCTTTTTGCGCTAGCTATTACGAGCAAGGTCACAGAAACCATTTAGGAGCTTCAACTTTAGGTGATCCTTGCTGGCGCAAGCTCTGGTATCAGTTTCGTTGGGTTAAGAATGAAGTCTTTGATGGTCGCATGATGCGCCTATTTAATGTAGGTCATTCTGCTGAGCCTAGATTTGTGACCTATCTTCGCGGCATTGGATTTACTGTTAGAGAATTTGATGAAGATGGAAAGCAATTCCGCATCTCTGGAGCTTGGGGACACTATGGAGGCTCGCTAGATGGTGAATGCATTCCTCCAGCTCGTTATGAGATTGTAGGTAATATTTTATTGTCTCTCAGCTTTAAAACTAATAACACTGGAGCCGGATACGAAAAAGTAAGCAAAGAAACTTTGCAAAAATCTAAGCCCCTTCATTGGGCACAAGAATGTCAGTATGGATACAAGAGAGGTATTCGCTACTGTATCTATATGATTGAAAATAAAAATGACAGCGACATAACTTTTAAAGTTATAGAACTTGATTGGAATTATGGAGCGCAATTAGAAAAGAAAGCTGAGCAGATTATATTTTCTAAAGAGCCTCCTCCTCGTATCTCTGAAAATCCCGCTTCATATGATTGTAAATATTGTCATCTAGCTAAGATTTGCCATGATGGGGCTACGCCAGAGAAGAATTGCCGTTCATGCCGCAATGCTTCACCAACTGAAGATGCGAGCTGGACCTGTTCACTACATGGCGTGATACCTCCTGAGTTCATCCCTGTTGCGTGCGATAAGTGGTTTCCAATTTAAAATGGCTTATAGTTTTGGAAAAGCTGTAGCTAAAGGTAGCCCTAGAGCAGTAGCTAAATTTTTAGGTCATGCCAAGTATATGCCTGATAAGCCTTGTCCTAAAGGCCATCAGACTTTACGTTATGCTAAATATGGACAATGCTTAGATTGTTTAAAAATTTCAAAAGAAGCTTACCGAGCTACTGAAAAGGGCAAAGCTAAAGATAGAGAATATGCTAAAAATTATGAATGGAAAGGAAAACAAGATGCTAGGCTTAGACTATATGGAATAACGCAAGAGCAATATGAAGCATTAATTTTAAAACAAAACGGTAAATGCGCCATATGTGAAATAGGTTTGGATATGGGCAAAAGAACTTGCATAGATCACTGCCACAATTCTAAAAAGGTTAGAGGTATACTTTGTTGGAGCTGCAATACTGCGATTGGACATTTTAAAGACAGTCCGGCTATATTAAGACGTGCCGCTTTATACTGTGAAGAAAATCAACAGCAAGGATGTGACCAATGGCTACCGATTTGACTTTTATAAAACCTCTCGTATCCACTATTCTTAGAGATAAAAATAGAGAATGGACTGTGCAAGGATTTGGCTTCTTGCGCACCTATTTTGGTCCTCCTGAGCTTCCTAAGAAGTATCGACTTAATTTATGGGATAGCAAATTTACTGTACAAAATGTTTCGACTATCCATGATCATCCTTGGGATTTTAAAAGTTTAATTATTGCTGGTAGATTTTCTAATCAGCGATATGATTTAGAAATAAATGAGATTTTGCCAACTCATAGCTATACTACTATTAAAACTGGAGAAGGTGGTGGTTTGAGTAAGTCACCTTTAAAATCTTGTATTCTTTACGCAAAGTATAGAGAGGCATATAAACCGGGAGATACTTACTCTCAGCAGGCAAATGAAATTCATGAGACTTTATTTTTAGATGGGTCAATCACATTAAATGAGCGTATCGGAGATACTGAGCAAGCAAGAGTATTTTGGCCTTATGGCACAGAATGGGTAGACGCGATTCCTCGTAAAGCGACTACTGAAGAAATTAGTGAAGCTGTTGGCAAATCGCTAGAGACTTGGTTTAAATGACCATCCAACTTCGCTACTACCAGCAGGAAGCCTTAGACGCGCTCTATAATTTCTTCCTAACCAATCCTCATGGTAATCCTTTAATAGGGCTTCCTACTGGTACTGGTAAGAGCGTGCTTCCTGCTGCGTTCATTCAGGGTATTATGAGGAGATGGCCTAATCAGCGTTTCCTCATGATCACTCATGTTAAGGAGCTGATACAACAGAACGCAGACGAGCTTTTAAAACTCTGGCCTGAGGCTCCTCTTGGTATCTATTCGAGTGGCCTTAAACTGAAACAGACGGCTCAGCCAATTATTTTTGGTGGAGTGCAGTCAATGATTAAACATCCTGACTGGTTTGGTCATCGTGATATCGCGTTTGTGGATGAAGCTCATTTAGTTTCTTCAGAGGAGAGCAGTCAATATCAAACCTTGTTTGCTTTTTTAAAACTAATCAACCCGAATTTAAAAATTATCGGCATGAGTGCTACCCTGTACCGTATGGGTATGGGCATGATCACAGAAAATGGTTTGTTCACTGATGTAGTTTATGACAAGACAGATTTAGAAGGCTTTAACGAGCTGCTAGCCGCTGGCTACATGGCTCCTCTTATTCCACTGCGTACTAAAACTGAGCTTGATGTATCTGATGTAGGCATTCAAAAAGGTGAATTTGTCGCCACTCAGTTACAAGGAGCAGTAGACAAAGCAGAGATAACATTTAACGCGCTAAAGGAGCTTTGCCATGCTGGAGCCAATAGAAAATCATGGCTCATTTTCGCAAGCGGAATTGAACACGCTGAGCATATTGCTGAGCAGTTGGGAGCATTTGGTGTTGACTGTGCCCCTGTCCATTCTAAACGTCCTGCTGAATACAATGACGCTGCTATTAGAGCGTTTAAAAGCAATGAGCTTAGAGCGATTGTTAACTACGGCAAACTCACCACTGGCTTTAATCATCCAGAGATAGATTTGATTGGAATGCTCAGACCAACCTTGTCGGTACCGCTATGGGTACAGATGCTAGGGAGAGGCACCAGACCTGCTAAAGAAAATTGTTTAGTATTGGACTTCGCGCGTAATACGCCGCGCCTAGGTCCTATCAATGACCCTAGAATACCAAATAAAAAGGGCGTTGGAGCTGGAGAGCTTCCTATTAAAATCTGTGAAGCTTGCGGCTGCTATAATCATCCAAGGGTCAGGTTTTGTATCCAGTGTGGAGCTGAGTTTAGTTTTCAAGTTAAAATTGTTTCTAAGGCTGGAACAGATGAATTAATTCGAGCTGCTGCTGTTGAAGAAACTCCAATAGTAGAAACATTGAATGTAGCTACTGCAACTTATCAAAAGCATGACAGCAGATCAGGCTTACCAACCATTAAAGCAACGTATCTCGTACTAGGCAGGCCACCTTACAGCGAATATATTTGCTTGCAGCATGGAGGAATGGCTGGTAAAATCGCTAGAGATTGGTGGAGAAGGAGGCATAAAGAGGAGCCTCCTGCTACAGTTGACGCAGCACTTTTAAAAATTAGTGAGCTGCGTTGTCCTAGGTTTATTCGAGTGCATACGAATAAGAAACATCCGGAGATTTTGGGAGCTGAGTTTTGAGCCAAGCATATAAAGAACGTGTTAAAGCTCAAACTTTAAAATGGGCAATGGGTCAGCCTTATCATAATAATATTGACAATGAATGCTGCCCTGATTTTTCTTGCTGTCATCCTGAATTATTTGAAAAAGATGAAGCTAAAAGGTGGCAGACGTATAGAAAAGAGCATGGGCTAAATTCATGAGCGACGTTAAATTAAAATTCCGCTCAATAGGAAACATAGAGCTGCAAAGCAAGCTTCTGGCTTCTGTCATTGGTGTTTTAAAAGAAGTTACTCCTAAAAATATGATGTTTCAAAGTTGTCTTGTATGCGAGCATTTTGAAAATGAACCTGAGCGATGTAAAATGTTTAATGTACGACCGCCAGCTAGGATTATTGTATTTGGTTGTGAGAAGTTTAAAGAAAGCGATAGCTTTGATAACGATATCCCCTTCTGAGGTAATAAAATGAAAATGAAATGTATAGGCGGTTTGGCTAATGGTCAAATTGTAGAAGTTGCTAGCTATCATACTGAGCATGATGTAGTTAGAGTACGGGCTAAAGTAGTGTTCACTATCCCTAGCTTTGAAGAAGATTTAAAAGCCTTTAGGGAAAATAGAACTCCTGATTACATGAACACTCCTTATCACTTTTACAAAATAGCAACTTTGCATTTTTCAAATAAAATGAAACTTAATTTTTTAATTCCTGAAAAGATGAATGCTGAAGATGCTTTATGCTTTGTCCTAGGAGCCTAAATGTCCCGTAAATCTCCCGGCTCTAAATCAAATGAAACCAAATCCAGCCTTCTTCAGGCTATAGAATTTTGTAGTGTAGTGAGTGAGAAGCTAGGGGCACCATATGAAACGCATATCGGATTGCGGAATAATTGGGCTATCGCTTTTAATGGCATTGTCGCTGCTGGTAGTCCTATCTCTGAGGACATTACCTGTTATGCCCACACTATGCTGTTGGCTGAAGCCTTGTCAAAATGTGACGATAGTTTCTCACTTACGCAATTAGATAACGGTAGGCTCTCGATTAAGTCAGGTAAGTTTAAAGCTGTTGTTCCTTGTCTTGACCCTGACCTGATGCAGACTGCGTTACCTGATCCTAAGATTGTGGGCATTACAAACGCTTTTAAAGAGGCTGTAGAAGCGGTAGGAGTTTTGGCTAGTGAGAACGCTCAACACATTTTAACTGCATCAGTGCTTATGAATGGGCCGTCAGTCATATCTACAAATCGAGTTATGTTGATGGAGTATTGGCATGGTTTGGACCTTCCTCCTAATGTGCCGCTACCTAAACAGTTTGTTGCAGCTCTGGCTAAGCAAAAAAAGAATTTAACTGGATTTGGATTTAGCTCTAATTCAGCTACATTCTATTTTGAAGATGGCTGCTGGCTAAGAACGCAGCTTTATAATGATGAATGGCCGGATGTATCTGCTATTTTAAACAGACAGGCAAATCTATGGACGATAGACGCTGGATTTTTTAAAGCACTTGACGCGATTGAGCCATTTTCAGAAGATGGTAATGTCTATTCTGGTTTAAATATGCTTCGCTCTCATGCTGATGAAGGAGTAGGAGCTAGTTATGAATGCGCAGGAATACCAGCAGGCTTTGTATATCCAATTAAGCAGTTAAAAATCATTAAACCTTTCGTCAAAAAAATTGATTGGATGGCTAACGGTGTTCATGACAGTACCTATTGCTTAGTCTTTCAAGGAGATGTAAGCAGGGGAGTTATTTCAGGGAGGCAAAGAATATGATTTATCAATTTTTAGTATTGTTGGTAATCCATTGGTTTGCAGATTTTGTTTTACAAACTCATTGGCAAGCTCAGAATAAGAGTAAAAATAATGAAGCATTAGCAAGACATGTTGGTGTTTATACGCTAATGCTAGCCATAGCATCTCCATTTATATTTGGAATGCCAAAAGATTTTAATTTATTCATTTTTGTAGCTTTAAATGGCGTTCTGCATTTTGCTACAGATTATTGCACTAGTCGATGGTCCTCTAAGCTGTACGCTAAACAAGATTGGCATAATTTCTTTGTCATTATCGGACTTGATCAGCTCATTCATCAATTTACCTTAGCTCTAACTATGATATGGTTATTCAAATGATTAAATACGAAACTATAGACATTCCTGTTCCTTCCTCTCTTGAGGAGACAAGAGATAAAATAAAAGAGTACAATGAGATTGGCTGGAGAATGGTGACAATGTATAATGGTTTAATTTTCTTTGATAGAAAAATTAAAACTAGGATTGTTGGCTAATGCTTCTAAACGATGAAGGTTTAATAGTTCTAGATAAGAAAGTAGAGCTGCTGCCTTACAAGCCGCGTCCATTCAGGCAACGACAATATTTAACTGATGCTGAGCTAATGGCTAATGTAGGAGGAACGCTGTTCCTCAATGTGGAATGCTATCTAAATTATTTCCTGATCACATTCAAGCTCCACACTACAGGAAAATTTGTAGAGCTGGAGTGTGGAGAAGGCCGGAGTTTTAATCCGCAATTTCTATCTTGGCTAATGCACAATTATAGAACAGTTGGTTTTAACTCCATCAATTTTGATTTGTTGATATTGTGGATGGCATATCACTATCAAGATGCCAGCCTTTTAAAAGATGCAGTCAATGATTTGATTGTCGGAGGAATGCGTGAATGGGAGCTGAAGCGTAACTATGGCTTTCAAATTTTTAAAACCAATCATATAGACCTAATTGAAGTTGCGCCACTCAAAGGGAGCCTCAGGCTTTATGGTGCTAGATTGCACACAAGGAGCATTCAGGATCAGCCATTTGATATCAATGCTGATCTAACTGAATTTGAGATAGGAGAGATTAAAAAGTTTAACTGCAATCAGCTAGATATTACTGAGGAGCTTTTTGACTTTATGAAAGAGCGCATTGAGTTGCGCGAAGTCATAGGTAATGAATACAGGGAGGACTTAAGGAGCAAGTCAGATGCTCAGATGGCAGAAATTGTCCTATCCAAGGAAATTAGCCGATTAAACGGAAAACAGATTGAACGTCCTGATATCAAATCAGGGCCTTATTACTATCAAGCTCCAAGCTTCTTAAACTTTACTACGCCAGTATTGCAAAACTTTTTGGAGGTTTGCAAGAAAGCCAAATTTATGATTGGGCCTCATGGCTATCTCGAAACTCCTGAAGGCATAGATGCACATTTAAAGATAGCCAATCTAACCTATAGCTTTGGTATTGGTGGATTGCACTCTACTGAAAAGAATGTGGCTTATAAAGCTAATGAAAAAAAGAAGCTGACTGATAGAGATGTTAGAAGCTATTATCCTGCCTGCATTTTGAATTTAGGTTTGTATCCTGTAGGAGCAGGGCCTAATTTTTTAACTGTATTCGGAGGCTTTAGAGACCAAAGAGTAGAAGCCAAATTAAAAAAGAACTTCACTAAGGATAAAGGATTAAAGATTTTCCTTAATGGCACTTCAGGCAAATTTAGTGATCTATGGTCTAAGCTGCGCTCTCCTCATTTAACAATGCAAATGAACCTGACTTGTCAGCTAAGCATTCTAATGCTGATAGAGATGATAGTTAATGCTGGATTAGAAGTAGTATCGGCTAACACAGATGGTATTGTTATTTATCATGACAGGGCTGATCAGGAAAAGCTTGATGCCATTATTAAAGCATGGGAACGGCAGACTAGATTTGATACTGAGGAAACTGAATACTCAGCTTATTATGCTAGAGATGTTAATGCTTATTTTGCTGTTAAAACTGATGAAATGATACGTGATAAAGAGACTGGCAAATTAAAAGAAAAAGATAGAATTAAAAAGAAAGGCCCATACTCAGAAGTGGGCTCACAGTCAGGGACTAAGCTGGATACCAACCCATTTGTTTTAATTTGTTCTGATGCTGTAGAAAAGCTGCTAGCTCATGGAATACCAATTGAGCAGACTATTAAAGAATGCCGGGACTTCACCAGATTTATTGCAGTGCGGCAAGCCAAGTCTCCCGGTGCCCACAAAAACAGAGAGTACCTAGGAAAGGTCATTCGCTGGTACTATGCCAAAGGCGAACTAGGCTGCATACAAACGGTACAGGCTGGAAATAAGGTGGCTGATACTGATGGAGCCAAGCCCTGTATGGAGCTGCCAGAGAGCTTCCCTGACGATATAAACTATGATTGGTATATTCGATATGCTAAAGAGATATTGGAGGATATTGGGTATAGTCCTAAGCCTAAGCAAATCGAATTTTTTTAAAAATAAGTGTTGACTAATTAATAATACCGTATAGAAAGGGATTGTCAGCAAATGGAGATTTTCTATGACGACCAATCAAATGTTAAAGCTATTCGCTAAGGTACTTAAAGGCGCTTCTCCTGTTAAACTTACTGAAAAAGAACTAAATCAAATAAAAATTGCAGTATCAAAATAAGGCTAACAAAAACAGAAGGTAAGGCACTCTGCTTAAATGCCCTAGCAAAACTTTAAGGCCCCTTAATTGGGGCCTTACTTCTATTAGGATGATTATAATGCCCCGCATAATCCGTAAACCAGTCCCCCAAATCAGCACTTGCCGTAAGTGTGGGCAGGATTTTAGCTATTTAAGAACATTAATGGTAAGAACCATCTGCAAAGCTTGCGATAACGCAAGGAAATTGCCGCATATACGAGCTTGGCAAGCTAAACAGAAGCTAAAGAAGCATTGAAACAAATTTAATCAATGCTAAAAAGCTTCCTCCAGCTAGGCTAAGGCAAGCAATGGGGAACCATCTATGTTGGCTACCAGACATAGATTTAAGCATAGTATCTACGGAACCTGTTTTCAAATCCGGTAAAATACGGATGCCCCTCCAGACGCGAAATAAGCCCCTTCTAGGGGCCTTTCGTTTTTGCCGCTGTCTCAGAGCCGGGAGCCGGGAATAACGAACGCTACCCCTGTCCCTGCTAATGGAGCTGCGTAGGAGCTGGCTCCTCACCTAGCTGCTGCTCCTCGGGAGGATAGGCGTTCATGGCCGCTGCGTTCAAGCGCTCTGAGGACCGCACAAGCTCTTGTGTCGCTTGAGCCAAACGCTCCTGAGCTTCCCTTAGCCGTTTTTCATCTTGGGTAAAGTCTACATCACCAGAACCATTATCAGCGTATACTCTACGGAACTGGTTTAATATCTTATCCATTGTTTCGGCCTTTTAATTCTTTAACTTCTGAAGTTAAGTGCTGTAGAGCTATAGCCGCATTATTAGAAGCTAAAGCATGGCCATGTAGAGCATCACCTATTCTATCTGCTGCCGATACTCTTTCGTCATAGCTTTCACGTAATTGATTTTCTAGCATCTGAATGCGAATGTCTTTTTTTTCTTCTCGTTTTTCAGACTTAAGAAGTTCCCATATTAAAATAGCGCATACGATACCAGCAATTCCAAGTTTTAATACTTCCTGATCCATAATAGAAAAATGCTCCCTAGCCTTGGTCAATTTGGATCAGTTTTTTAAATTTTAATCAGTAGCCGCTGCATCTTTGGCTATGATTTCGTCAATCTCTGAGCGCCAAGATTGTTCCTGATCCTCCATCGCTTTACGTTCTTCAGCCGTCAAAACTTTATTTTTAAACTGAATTTCGTATGCGAGTTTAATGTAAGGGGCTGCGTCCTTACCTAATTGATAAGCAGTCATAGCTAAAGATAACGCTAATTTAATTGAAGCTATGCTAATCATAATACTTCAACTCCACTTTTAGCAATAAGAGCCTTAGCAGTATCAATTGCAATTTTAAGAGTATCGTAAGCTAGAACAGCTCCACTATCATCACCAGCATCAAGTCTAGCTTGAGTATCCTTAAATCCTTGTCCTACAACCTTATCGGCATTACGAATTTTCACTAGCATGAGCCTATCATGACAAGGATTATTGATGGTTAAGCTTTGGCCTGTCTTACAGCGCGGCAGGAGAGCATAACGACGCAATGAAGCTAACACTGTTCCATTATAGCTAGTGCGAGCTGTATCAAGCTGACCCTGAGTAATAGTAAATTTAGCAACAGCAGCAACAGTATCTTTAACCGTTGAAATGCTATCTGTAATGCGAGTGCCAAATTCTCCTACGCAACCTGTAAGAGCTAACGCTAATACAATTGCTATAAGCTTTTTCATTTAATTGCTACCACTTTATCAGAAGGGACCATGTTAGCTAAAACAGGATCAGCAACTCTAATTACAGGAGTCTTAACTTCCTCAATATTGACTACGCTTTCTAATACTGAAGCTTTGACTTCAGCAGAAATAGGAGTGGCGGTATCCTTAATAGCAGCGGTAACAGCAGCGGCTTGACTATCAGTCTTAGCAGACTTGCTGGCCATTCGAGCTAGTAAAGGACCAATAATAGGAGCAGCTACTACAGCTACAATCTGCCAAAGTGAAGTTGCTCCAGTGACAACCTGCGAAACGCCATTGTAGATTTGAGTTAGTGCATCATTAATGCCCTGATTTTGAGCTGCTGACAGAACACCAATGCCAGCAGCAAAACCCATACCTAAATTTGCGTAATTGCGGCCTGATGCCCACAATCTACCAATAGTTTCTACTGAAAATGCCATCTTAAAATTTCCTTTCTATCAAAGGCTGTAAAATATTTTAAATGGAACTACAAGCTTAAAGCATCAAGTCAGCATAAAATTGTTTGGATATCGCGGCGATTTCTGCCATTCGATCAGTTCCGTTAATAATCCTGCGAGCGTTAAGCCAATCTGTTTTGGTATCATTAAAATAGTCTGATAATTTTTTACCAGTAAATTCACCTCTAATCATACCTTCAAACATAATGAAGGCTGCAACATCCGGCTCCATTGCCAAATCTGGATCAGCAATAATATCTTTATCGAATAATTTTAAAACTCTAATTTGAAAACGCTGATAATTTTTCTCCCAAGTGAGCTGCACATATCCGCGACCATACCAAGGATAGTATTTTTTAGATTTTAAATATTTAATACCTCCTCCTTCTTGGATAGGCTGCATAGTATGGTCAGTCTCCCATTTGACTGTACCAAGCATGTAGGCAAGCCATCGCAAATCAGTCAGCTTACGCCTTTCCCATTCGTCTAGGATAGCTGACATACCTTGAACTTGACCTTTAGTCAGCTTACCATAGAAAGGTTGCTGTCTAACTCCATCAAAGAATTTCTTACGGTCAATCATTTAATTTCCTTTTATTGGTTAGTATACACTGCTGTAACTAAATGCCTATCGTTAACAGCAGCAGCTACATTTCCATTCTTTCGGCATGTGGCTGTTGCGCTTGCTGCTGTAAGCTGACAAGAAATAGCAGAGCTAGTGTTAGTTGCCTCAAGCCCCATTAAGGCTCCTCCTGATTGCGGAGTAGTAGGTAGAGTAAATGTAAATGGGGTAGTACAAGAGCCTAATGTAGACAGAGTTGTATCAAATTGAATAAAAGTTGTTTTGCCAACTGTCATTCTAGTTGCTGAGGCAGTAGTAAAAACTCCAGTTCCGCAAGTAAATGTCGGAGTGAATGAAGTCCAAGCGGCATTACCCATACCACCATTAGCTATTGGTAATATGCCTGTTACATCCGCAGTCAAATCAACAGCGCCAAACGTAGGAGGGCCAGCAGCATTTCCATGTAGAACAGTCGTAGTTGTTCCTAATGAACCTAGAACCTTAGGAGCAGCGGCTGCTCCTCCACCTGTCATTAATGCGTTATTAGTAAGAAGTGCGGAAGAAGCGGTTGTAGTAGCGCTCGAATAATAAGGCACTCCTCCTGAAGTTCCAGAGGTTGTACCTAACCCTCCACTAGCAACCCCAAGAGCATTAGCAATAGTTATAGTATTACAATTTAGTGTAGTAGTTCCAGTTGCGACGACACAAACAGTTCCTCCTAAATTGTTTATCCATTGCATATCCTGAATAGCACCATGGCCTTTAAAAATCAAACCAGAGTTAGCACTTGCTCCAATAGTTCCTTGTCCAGTAGTAATCGTAGCTGGACCACCAGTTACCTTAACATCAACAGAAGTAAATTCACCATTACCTGACATTTTGCTGTTGGTATGGTTCCAAAGCCACGATGTTATAGTAGCATTACTAACATCAAGAACAGTATCAATAGTGTATGCCGTATCGGAGCCAAATATTTTTCCAGTAGGATCAATAGGAGCAAAACCTAAAGAATTAGTCAAACACAGTAAGCATTTAAATGCGCCGCTTATTGCTGTAAAATTTCCAGCCATATAAGCAGCATCAAAGATAGTAGCTTGTCCAACACTAGCATTAACTGCTGAATAAGCGTAGCGATAATTAGCTGATCCGCCAGCTCTAATCTCCATATCAGCTTCATGGCCAACTAAACGATTGATTGCACCAGTGCCAGTAACTATAGCGGTGCTATTTAAACCGTAGCAGCCACCACCAGCAGCGTCATTTACTATAATTAAGCATGATCCAATCCAACCAATTTTATCAATAACAGCAAGACTGCCAGCCGTACCCTCAATGATGCTGGAGTATCCGCCACTAATTGGGCCAGTCCCGGTTAAGCCAGCGCCGCCACTTTGCGTTTCAAAATACACTCCTGCTCCAGTTATGGCGTCAGGAACAGCACTTGCAAAAGTATTGTAAACTTGGCTTTTCCCATTTGTAACAGTAGCAAAACCACTAGATGGAGTAAAAGTGTGATTGCCTGTCCATGTTGGTGAAATAGCCTGACTAAGTGCCGGTGCAGCATCAGAGCGCATAGCTGTACTAGCTACTCCATTTATAGTTGTTAAAGTTATATTGGAGGTAGGGTTAGCAGTAGTTACATTAGCGCTAATAATGTTTCCGGTACAAGTTAATCCTGTACCGCAAGCAATATCACCAGTCATACCTTGAATACTGGTAACACCACTAGCAGTAGCGGAATTAGCATCTGGAGTTATTTTAATAATATAATTTGAAGTTTTATAAGGGGATACTCTAGAAAAAGCGTCTGACGTACCAGAAGCATTAGTACCAGTATTTGCTGAAATAGTTATACCAGTAGTGCTAGATTGAGCTGTTCCAGTAGTATTGGATATTAAAGCTCCTCCACCTATTGTAGCTCCAGCTACTAAGACAGAGCCATTTAAAGTATGAGTATGACCGGGATCAGTCAGAGTAGAAGAAGTGTGAGTATGAGGAGGTAAATTAGCAGGCAACAGCGTAGTGCTTTGATTTCCTCCAGATGCGCCAATAGAGTTAGGATTAGTTGCTCCAAAATAAGTTGTAGTTAATATTGAGCTGGCAACACCACCCATATTATTATTACCAGCTATAGCAAAACCTCTAAAATCTGGTAAATTAAAGGTAGTAGTGCCATTCCCCCTTCCCCAAGGAAAGAATATAGCAGTAGTATTGGTAGTTACGTTAGCGTTAGCAGCCATTGTGACAGTAGTAGAAGTTTTAGAAGCTACAGTAGAAAATCCAGCAGCAACACAAGAAATTTCTAAGCTCATGCCTATCCAAAAATTAGTAGTGTCGCTTAATCCACTAAGAGTTGGACTGCCAGAATTACAAAATGTAGACTGAGAAGAAGTAATAGCTGTGAATAAAATAGCATAAGTAGTTCTAGAAACCTCCTGACCATAAGTAAATGCATATTGATTAGGAGCAGTTGTCCCGGCCCAAGGTTTAATTGTCCCTACTAAATCTCCGTCTCCAGTAGCAGTAGAGCCTCCACTGCTAGTACCAGTGGAAGATGTAACTGCATCCCAAATAACATTATCATATCTATCTTTTACAATTTGCCGATATGAGCCATCTCCTAATATCTTAGCTCTACCTCCAGCATCTAAAATAACTGGATTAGTATTCGGAATGGTTTCGGCTGCGTCCTGCCATGTAGTTTTAAAAGTTGTGGTAGACGGAATGTAATTAAATACTTTACCTGAAGTAAGAGGCTTTCCATTATTATCCAAATATTGTGTTTTGGCAGGAGGAAGAATGCTTGCCGTTTGCGCGTAAGCTAAATGTGTGTTAGCAACAATGCACAAAGACAATAAGAAAGTTTTAAAAATGGACGTTTTCATTTTACTTTTCCTGCTAACGGTAATTTTTAAATTTCGCAGATTAATTTGGATGCCCACACTACTAATAATCTTGGCCTACTTCAAATGGAGCTGTCTAGACCCTATCGTCCTACAATTTAAATTATGGACCTACAAGCCTAGAAAGAGTGCCAGCCCCTCTAGTCAACAGAGATTGCTTAGGACCGGGAATTTGAGCCTCAAGCGCAGCGATTAAAGCGTCACGGCTAGGACCTTCAGTTGGAAAAGCATACTTAGCGTACTGAGCCTCATTTTCTTTAGCTATTGCTGTTTTAATTTTATTAGTTACAGCGGCCGCGCCTTTTAAGCCTTGATAAGCTAATGCTCCGATTGCCGGTACACCAGTTGTATACGCGCCCAATGCTTCAGCCGCGTAAGGTGCCATATTATTTAGTTCTGCTGTTTCAGGACGTTTCCAAGTCCCTTTAGTGTCAGTACGCATAGCTGTTTGACTACCCTCAAAAATTTTACTATGAGTATTAGCTTCCATGCGAGTATGCTCAAGTTTAGTTAAAAGCTTTTCAGCTTCTTCTTTCCCAAGCAAAATTTCTAAACGCTGAGCATTGAAATCATTCTGTCCAATGGCAGTGCCTCTACTAGCCGGATTGGTAGCAGCAGAGCGTGTACCATTAATCTCAGCATTAATTCGCAACCTAGCTCCTTCTCTAGCTGCTTCTAATTCTCCCGGCTTACGTGAGGAGCTGTCAACCCATTTTTTAAAAAATGACGGATCATTTTCTAAATCGTTCACGCTATTCTTTAAAATTTTATCGTGACCATAATGAAAAGCTTCTTCAATTTTCTTCTGCCCTGCGTACTTACCTAATGCTTCCTTATATTCTTTGCCAACAGCATCTTTCATCTTTTCGCGAAAGTCTAATAACTGCTTTCCTGTATGCCGCTCTGATCCAGTAGCGCTTTTGCTTAGTGCTTGAGCGCTTTCACGCAATGCAATCTGAGCATCGTGCAATTGATCAGTGTAGGCAAACATTTGAGGACGATCAGGCCAATCAGTGCTGCGAAGCTTATTTCTAACATCTAGCAATTCACGCTGATAAGGAGTTAAAGGCAAAGGGGGAGCCTTACCTTCCTTAATTGCTTTCATGGCCGGATGCCCGATAGCCGTATCAATATCTTTAATAAGGCTTGTAATATCAGTATGAGGCTTAGCAGCTAAAACAGGCTCAATGTTTTTCTTACCGATATCCTGAGCAGCCTTCTTTAAATCATCAATTTTCTTAGCTGCGTTAACAGTAGCTCCCATAGAAGCATCAAAAGCAGTATTAATGCTATCCTTAGATGTTGCCATACGAGCATCAGAAGCAGCTTTTAAATAATTTACAGGCTGACCACCATTAGCAAATAGTTCTTGAGTGCTTTGCAATACTTTAGGAGACAGATCAGCAGGCACTAAACGAGGATTGGATTTTAAAGCAGCTACAGCAGCAGGAAGATTTTCAGGCCCAATGTCCTCTACCAATCTAGAAAGCATCTTATTCTTAGGCATAGCTTTGACTACTGCTGCTCCACCGGGAACAACAGGAATAGCAGTGCCAGCCACTATACCAGCTTTATTACCAATAGATTTATTACCAGTAATATCAGTAACAGGAGTAGATATGCCTCCTTCGATAACTCCAGAAATAGGAGCAGTGCCCATCTGAAACACACCTAGCGCAGTCTTACCAACTCCACTAGCAGGCTTATTAGAAGCAATATCTTCAATACCGCTTCCTGCCATTTCCTTTCCAGCTTTGTAATCTTTAGCAATGTTTTCAACAATATTAGTTGTGGGCAAACTGCGCCTAGGATTTTCACCACCAAAGCGCTCAGCTCTAGTCTGATTTAATTCGTCAGAAGCTTCTTTAGAAATTCCAGAGATAGGCGGCTTAGGATCAGTATTGATAATAACCTTAGTTGGCTTTCCTTCAACTTTCTCTGATCCACTATAACTAGTAGAAGGCTCAAAGCCTTTTAAAATAGCGTCAATGTCCAAACCCTGAGAAGGTTTAGATTTTTCACCAATGCCAGCTAAAATATCATCAATGCTGAAGTCAGCCATTATTCACCATCATAAATCTTAGCTTCTTTAGCTAATTTTAAAGTCTCAAAAAATCTAACTGCTTTTTTCTTTTCGGTTGCGTCACCATTCTTATACTGAGAAGTCATTTTAGTAACTAATTTATCACGCTCTTTACTATCCATTAAATCCAACGTCAAAGCTTTTTCATCTACTGAAGTTGGAAAATTACCACCATGCTTTACATAATCGTCGAATTTTTCAGTTTTAAATGCTTGAGGCTTTAAGATTTGAACACGATCAAGGGCGATTGCGTCTCTAGTTAAATTCTGTAAAGCTTGCGTCACCTGCACCTTAGGATTAGGAGAACCGGCTTCAGCTAAAGTTTGAGCTGCATCTGAACGCTGACCAATAGGGCTACTGCCCACATACTGAGCGAGCTTTTTATTTAACTCCTGCCTTAACACAGTTGGATCATTTTCAGCCTTAGTATCTAAAATCCCCCATGCCTTAGCAGCAGCAACTAAGCTGGTAAATTGATCAGTACCGGGACCTGTTGCTAATCCCGGCATTAATTTTAAAGCTTGAATAGCAGGTTTAATTGCAAAAGCTCTTTGCCCTGCATTTCGCTGATCCTCAGTATAGGCTTTCTTGCCTTCCTCAAATAGAGGGCTAGCCCCAAGGGCAGGGCCTGAGGGCCTAGGGAAAGCCGCGTCTGTACGTTGCTCGAAGGTGGCTGGCGCATCAGGGTCAGTCCGAACGGTAGGCCCTGTAGGGCCGGTTGTGCGAGCTGGAGGGGCCATTGGCTCAACAGGCATTGGACGCGCCCCACCCGGTCTAAATTGGCCGGGAATGCCTGTGTTAGCTGGAACGGCTCCTTCAGGAACTGCAACAGGCTGAGGGCCTAGCATTCTAGCCCTATTCTGATCATCAACAGTTGGTGTAGTCGGAGGAGCCTGCTGTTGCACTGGCAACGAAATAGGCTTAACTCCAAATCCCGGCTTAACACTAGTAACAGCAGGAGTAACTGTCTGGCCATCACCAATATCTTGCCGTTGTCCTAAATGATAATTCATCTGCTCTTGAGCAGTAGCAGCAGTTGTCATAAATTCATTATAAAATGTAGGAGCATCTTTAGCCGCTGCTGCTCTCTCAGCGAATACTTTTAGCTGCTGAGGAGGGACTAATCCCATTTTAGTTGCTGTTTCAGCAGCAGCAATATATTCTTCCTTAGTCGCATTAGGTCCGAGCGCTCCCATTGCTCTAGTCATATAACCAAGAGCTTTGTTAGCTTGCTCCATTTTAGCGCTATCAATAGCTAATTTTTGCTGTTGAATAGCGCCAATATCTTTCACCATAGCCAATGGTGAAACTGGCATAGGTTGATTGTAGCTTGAGGTATCAGCTTCTAAACCAGCCATTTAAAAATTCCTATGCGTAGAAAGGAGTAGGACCATTAGCAGTGCCATAAGTAATAGGTCCACTAGAACCACCAGACGGATTGCCATACATACCTTGATACATAGCGTATCCGCCGATATTACTAGAAAGATTACTTAATGATTTTCCTATATTGTTATAATTAGCTGCTTCAGCATTAGCTCCACCAGTTAGAGCAGTGCCAGCATTTGTAACTGCTGTTTGTCCTGCTGATGCAGTGCCAGTAGCCGCTCCAGCTCCAGTATCAATTAAACCTTTAAGACGGCTAAAAGCATCAGTCTTATTAGCTCTCTGCATTTCAAAATTAGATTTCCATTCTTGACTATTTAAGCCTTTAGCAAATGCAGCGGCACCTTTAAGGGCAGCACCAGAGCTAGCCAAGCCTCTAGCAGCAGCAGAATTAGTTACGGCGCGATTACCTTCCTTTTCTAAAAATTTATAATAGTCAGTACCTAAGAAGTCATCAGGATTAACACTAATAGGCTCAGTTAACTCACTAAGCCTAGTTGTCATTCGTCCTGTAGCATCTTGGCCTAATGCGCGATAAGGAGACAAGTCCTCACGGGTTTTTTCATATTGCTGCATCTGCATATCAGCAACACGATTAGCATTAGCTGATTGAGTTTCAGCCGCTTTATTAGAACCATAGATAGAGGCACCAGCGCCTAGAACTGCCGAGCCTACAATTGCTGTTGCTACCCATGCATTGCACAAGCAAGGGTCTACAAATTCAAATCCAATTTTGACCCTGCTATTGATCATCAGTTAAATCCTAATTCCAATTGATTAGCGTTGCAAAACTCTAACCATTCTAATTCGCTAGTAGCAATGAAATGATTTTTAATTAAGTTAATATCTTTTTCTTCAGTACCGTGAATTGTAGTCCATACGCATTCGGTAATAGTGTGGGCAGCTCGCTTAGTACCGGGAGGAGAAACTACTGTAAATGGAGCCGAAACCTCTTTCATGCCTTCCTCAGTTGTAACTAGCATAGTCCCGGCAGAAAGAATATTTAAATTTTCAAATTTGTGAATTTCTCCAACCAAAGTAACGCCAGCCGGTATGTGAAGCTCCCTAGCGTAGACGCCTTTAGAAAAGTGATGCACAACTTTTAAATCTAACTGAGGATACTGAAGCATAGCGGCTTCAAGAGCAAAAACTTTATCTCTAGTACCTACACTAAGAGCTGGCTGCATTTTAACTCCCCAAAAATTGCACTGTAGCTCCACCTGTCCAGCTAACAGTATCGCCGATAGAAACAGGAATTATAGTTTGCCCTGTTAAGTTTATAACAGTAGCTCCTCTAGTCAAAGTAATTGTAGCTGCTCCAGTAATAATGACAGTTCCTATAGAATTTACAGTAAGCGGATTAGTAGTGCTAAAATCAACTACAGCAGGAGCCTCCTGAGAGAATTGCTGAAACCAACTGTTCCAAGGAGGAATGAGCTTGCCAATTTTATTAGTTAATGGAGAATTTAAATTTGGTACAGGTAATCTCATTTTTTAGCTGCTTTAGTAGTAGTAAATCCACCGTTCAACGCAGTTTTATTATTGGTAGACCAAGATAATTTAAATACTCTATCCCTAGCTTCTCCTAAATTATTCCAAGTTGGCACTACGTCATACTCTCCAGTTCTGCCCATGCTTTCCATAACTGGATTACCGTAAGTTTTACCTTTATCGTCTGACCAGCTAAGGCTCATTTCTGGAGTTTCTTCCTGATCTACAATAGTTCCCGGCTCAATATCAGCCTGAAATTGCAAATATGTAACTTTTAAATTTCCTTCAGACATATGAGGAAAAGTTCTAACCCTAACAATAGGAGAACCTTCATCAGTATAGGCATTAATATCAATCTTTAAAAGTTTACCATTTTCCCAATCTCCACCAACATTAATACCATTAACAAACATAGCGCAATTTAATCTAGGTCTAAGGAAGTTACCATTTTCGTCATTCCAATTCCATTCTCCCCATTGCTTACTTTTAATATCATAAAATAAGCCTTTGCTAGCAGTAGGAAATACCATGACATAAAAAGCATGGTCATCAACTTGAAAGCAAAAGCCTATCGCGTCCTCAAAGCTGTCATAGCTTTTAATCATATTAACAATACGAGGAGTAGAAATTTCGGTTACGTCATACCCTTGCAATTGAGCAACAATGCCACTTCCTTGCTGATCCTGCATAATAAAGAATGCTAAAACATCCATTGTTGCAATTGAGTATTGAGCCGCGCAACCATGCTCAATATACGCACCTTGCTGCTGTTGAAAATAAAAATCAGCGGCTCCAGTGCCAATCCAAGTTTCAGTAGTCAACTCTCCAATTAATTGAAGCTCACGATGGATTGCAACGATGCCCACAATAGGATCACTAAAGCCTGACTTAGCTGCGATATCTAAAGGGTCAAATGCACCTACAGTAGTCAATAAAACGTAGCTAGCATTTGAGGTACTGATATAAAATTGATTAGTAGCAGGTCTATTAAAAATAAAAAATGTGTCTAGCAGAGCTACATAGTCAGCTCCATAAAAATTAGGATCAGTTATAATGCCTAGCGCGTTAGTGGCTAAATCTATTACATATCCATTTAGCCCATCAACCATAACGCAGACAATGCCGTTATCAGCAAATTTTATTTGGCTTTGCCTATCAGCAATTGCACCAATGAAAATTAAAACTCCAGAAGAACTTAAAAAATATACATTCTGCCTAACTACATAAAAAGCAGTTCCTAGACTAGTGCGATAGCATCCCCTAGAATTATCCGCTGTTGTAGGAGTAGAATATAGAGTTGTACCGGGAAAAGGATAGTACGTCACTCTTGCTGGAGCTTGAGGATCAAGCTGATTTATTTCAGGATATAAATTAATGCACTCTTGACCAGACGCAATTATGCTTTTGCCGTCATAGGCAGAACTTATTAGCTCAACTCGCTTTCTTTGAGCAGCCATTAATTAGCATCTGCGTTATATATGTAGAATGAATTACCGCGACTAAATCTCAGGCTTCCCGGCATTTGAAGCTTAGAGATTTGAGAATTAGAATTTTTAAGTCGATTGAGTGCCAGAACAGCTAACTTGCCTTGAACTGGATTAGGAGTGTACTGATAATGCGCCACAAGCCTAACACACAGATTATAGTGAATAGCTTCCTCATATTCAGGAGGCATATTAAATACAGCGTCAAGACTATCAGTTACGTTATTTACTCGCCACAATACACCTGCGCCAGCGCCAATGATAGCCGTATCGAATGAAAGAACATCCCCAATTTTATAGCCGTCACCACCAGCAGCTATGGTTACTGCTGTAACCACTCCACCTGCTACAGTAACATCAGCAGTACCGTCCCCTCCTAAACTGCTCACATTAATAAAAGGAACAGCTAAATAGGCTCCATCAGTATAACCAGCTCCACCAGCAGTAATTTCACCAGCAAGCAATTGCATGGTGAAATTGATAGGTCCTTTAGTAATTAAATGAATTTGATAGTCAGAAGAAGGAATAGGCCAAATAAAAACATTCCCATAGGGAAATGCATTGTCATAGAAATAGTAAACAGGCCAGCTCTCCAAATTCTTCATTTGAATTTTAACATAATCCTCATAGCTCCAAATAGGAATTAGAGGATAGCTGACTTCATTGTCAGGAGAGATTTGTTTAAAATAAGCAGACTGAATTTTATCAGGACGCATAGCATTGTAATGCTGTCCCGGCCCAATTTTATTGGAAATTAAACCATTGGCTATCGCTGAAGTGTCAATTAAATTAGGGACCAACCAACGCTGCTTCTGCCAACCTGCTAGCATCATATGTAGGAGCCGAAAAGCTCCATTAATATCTTGAGGCTTGGCAGTTTGACCTAAGCCAACTACTCCAGCTTCGCGCAGCGCAAATTCGCAAAATTCGCGGGCTGTTGTCATTATTTGCCAATTTCTTTAAAATTAAGTGTTGACACTATAATTATTCCGTCTATAGTTGAATTATCAGCAACAGGAGACACACAATGACCATTCAATATTACGCTGTTCACTCTGAAGATGCCAAATGGATGATTGGTGAAACTGTCTCCTATTGCAAACATGCTTTCATGTTTTCAGGCTATGAGCTTGGCGGAATGGTTGAACTTGCTGCGTTACGTGGTCTTAAGTTGGTTTGTGCAGAAGGTTCCATTTTTGAAGCTGGTGACTGTAAAATTAAGCCTATTATTTAGTAGGCCAAGGATTAGAGGAAGCTGCTGGAGCCTGAGCCGGTGAAGCTGGCACAGAAGGCTCAGCTTCTGTATGCTGAGCTTCCTCCATAGCGTTATTTACAATGGCTTTTCCGCCAGTGATTTTGCTATCTACCCACATTGGATATTTGGTATGTCCAAATTCATTCAAAATGTTAGGGTCAGTACCAAAGCCGGGATGCGGGTTTTCAACAGAATACGGGTTCAAATTGATATTCCTTCCATCTAATACCATATCTTTAAATTCTAATTTCAGGTCAGCAGGCTCAGGAAACGCGACGATAGCCATTTTTAATTTTCCTCATTTTAATTAAAGATAGTGCTTGACTTAAGTTTAGGACCGTATATAAAGAAATGTATCGGCAGCAAGGAGAAAGCAAAATGGGCAAAATTTCAAAGTTTGAGCATGACCTAGGCCAAGGATGGAAGCTCATTCAGCAAGTAGACGACAAAGGAAATGAGACTTTTGACTTTACTGGAGGAAACGCCCATATCAGATTAGGAAACGATAGCGTAAAGCGTCTCAGAGACATTCTTAACAAACACAAGTAAAAACCTTAAGGGGCTGGCTCAACACCAGCCCCTTAATTAATTATTAAACCTTATCGGCAATGACACAAAGCCATTCAGGACGAATGTACTTAAAGCCAAAGAGAACGTCCAAACGAGTAGCTAACTGATCAGTTAACGGAAGATAATCAGTTAACATACGCATAGAGACGCCATCAAAGCTGGTACGCGCGGCTTCTTCAACTGCCTTCTTGGGCATAACCAAGTCAGCAGAAGCCATGGTAACGGCCTTCTGAGTGTAGGCAAGAGACTTGCGATACACAGAAGAAGCAGGAGTAACGAGAGCTACAGCAGCGCCGTTAATCGGCAGAGCATCAACAGTCTGATACTGCTGATCAGCACCACCAGCAACACCACCAACAGGACCAATCAAGCCGGGATAAATCGGAATGGTGGTAGCAGTAGTAGCAACGTCAGCCGTAACAACAAACTGGCGCAGCGTACCAAGGCTATCCTTAGTAATACGGTTGACGGCATTAACGCCAGCAATCGTAATAATATCGCCCTTCTTAAAGGTGCCAGTGATAGCCGCAACAGTGATGTTGCCACCACCAGTTCCCGTAGTCTGACCACCACCAGCAATAGTACCGCCAGCGGAGAACGTGCCAGTAGTATGCTTAATCACAGTCTGATCGCGGAAGAAACGATCAAAGCCTAAACCAGACTTCATCATACCAGAGCGAAACTGAGCTGAGATTTCAGTAGCCGGATTAAGCAAGCCTGCGAGCGAGCTAACAGTACGCGCATCCGTAGTCGGATCATTAACGCAGCGACGATCAAGCATAGAAGCTCCCTGATCATCAAGCACCGCGTTAGCTCCCGTAAACTGATCCATGGTGGGAGAAATAATAGTGCCAGCGCCGTCAACATTGCTAACTAGGTTACAAACTCCACCTTCAGAGCCGCGCATAATAGTAGAAGCGACCTTACCACAAAGAGCGCTAACCATAGGAGCAACTACCAGCTCAGAATAGTTATCAATGCTCATGGTACGCTCAGCAGTGCTGTACGGAGTAGCCACGTTCTTCTGAGAAGAAACAGTAAGGCTGGTGTACTGCTGAGTGTTGTCCTGAAGCTGCATAGCAGGACCATCAGTGACAACAAAGTCAGAAGGCAGACGAATGCGAAGAGTGTCACCAATCTTTGCGCCATCAATAGCGAAAGATTTATCGTATTGAGTATCCATGTTCATAATGAACAGGTTACTATTCTTAAACAACATCACCGCTTCAGCAGTGATCATATCAATAGTAAGATAAGTGTTAGCCATTTGAATTAAGCCCCTATGGGATGAATTGATTGAGTGATGAAAAGAGCAGATGCTTGAGGCTGCAATTTTAACAAGCAATCAATAGCCATTTACGGGACTAAGGCCGTTTTAGTCTGATCAGGGTCTACGGAGCCGACCAAGAGGCTTATGTAGGCATTCGTATTTTAAAAATTTTGTATCGTCAATAGAAAAAGTGTGGACATTCGGAGGAATGCCCACACTTCTGGAGGATAGACCGTGACTGCGAGGAAGCTTCTATCTTCAGGCTCACACCTATAATAGTCACTGCACCTAACTGTTAACCATATCCCTGAGCTTTGCGCCGCTCAATCATCTGCTGTCTACGCTTAGCTGTCCATACTTCCATATCTTTAGCATCAGCTTCAGTAATGGCGCTGGATACTTGCCTACTGCCATTGACAGGCTCTACAGGATCAGGGACATTAGAAAGTTGTTTCTTTGGCTTCTTCTTAGCTTCAATCAACTTATTAGAAATTTCCACTAATTTTCTTGTCATAGTTGCTGGAGATTTTTTCCATACGCCTTCTGCTTCATCTTCCTTATCAGCAAGATAAGCTAAGACTTCTCCTCCATTATCCATATCAGCCAGAACACCAATCATAAACGAGGGGATAGGACCAAACTGAGCACATACATCCTCAATCTTATCATCAAACTCTTTGTCAATCTTCTTAGCTGCTGCCTGTAAATCGTCACAGCTCTTTTGAAAATTAGCCTGTAAAGTTTCAAGTTCCTTAGCTTTAATTTGTTCATCAGCAAGAGCCTTAGCCTGCTTTTTAATTTCTTCAGCAGTTAAGGTCTTATCAGGATCAGCCGCAAGCTGAGCCTCTAAAGCAGCAACCTTATCCTCAGCAGCCTTCTTAGCAGAAATTGCTTCATCAATGCGGCGCTGCATCCTATCCTGTTTACGCTGAGCTTTGGCTGCTTCTTTTTCTGAAGCCTCACGCTTTTCTTTTTCTTCAGCAGTTTCCTCTATTTTTTCTTTGTCGTCTCTTTCTTCTCCTTCATCTTCATCTTTTTCTTCTTTGTTGCCCCCTTCATCGTCCCCTTCGTTATCTGCCCCACTGTCAACGTCTTGCCCATTATCTTCTTCCTTATCTTTAGGCTCATGCTCAGAACGAGCCGTTACGTTGGTATCCTTAGCAATCTGAGCGCGTAGAGCTGCCCTTTCGTCATTCTCTTTATCATAAAGAGCGTAGGAGAGCAGAGAACCGCCATTCAATAAATGTTTAAGCATTTGTAGGCACCTTAATTTCTGCTTCTAACATATCTGCTATTTTCTTAGCGTTAAAAGCATTTTGATTATAGGATTGAATTTCAATATCTTCTTGTGACATAATTGATAATTTTTGAAAATATATTTCTACTGCTCTAAGCCAAGCTATGGCTTTTTCTTTATTCATGATTGTTTCTTTCTAATTTCCAATTCTATAGCATTCTTTAATTTTAAAAAATTCGGATTAGGAGGAGGAAAGTCCATAGCCTTCTTGTTGTTCTTTTTGTCAAATTTATGATGCTTGCT
>Ga0181339_1000019_pt1 | contig 59753 bp, 83 predicted proteins | sample Sp13VDMM110DD_FD_130101 | JGI IMG/M metagenome (GOLD analysis project Ga0181339, IMG submission 130101) | Freshwater viral communities from Lake Michigan, USA - Sp13.VD.MM110.D.D | ecosystem: Environmental > Aquatic > Freshwater > Lake | place: USA: Michigan | collected 2013-04-23 | reverse complement strand
TGCAAGCATGCTGTTTCCGCGAGCCTCGCACCACTGCGCCCAGCCCTCGGTCGCTTCGGCTACGGTTTCGCCCGGCTTGATGCCTGACGCCGCGTCACCCTCTGCACCCACTGAGCCACCAGCACCGGCAGAGGGTGTGACGATGGAGCCAGAGCCGTTGCAATCCGTGCAGGCCCAGCTCAACGTGCGGTCACCGTCCTGTTCCCCGTCCACGCCGTCGCCGTGGCAATTTGTGCAGATGCCGCTCATGTCGATGAGCTTCCGGGCCATCCCGTCCAAGTCTTTGTCTGTCCACTCGTAGCGGTTCAGGTTGTAGCCGATGAGATACAGCGCCCTTGGGTCAAAGCCTATCGGCTCCACCCCCACCGCAACCGGCGCACGAGAGGCGGCGAGAGCGACCAAGCCAGCACGGGCGGTGGCGCGCAACTCGTCACGCCGGCAGGCCGGGTCTTTCTCCCACCAGATGGTGAACTGTTCGGGCGTCCATTCGTAACAGGCCGTCTTGTGCCGCTCCATTTCGCGGGCGAGAATTTCAACCATCGCCTCTACCGCCATATCGGGTGCTGGCTTGGTGCTCTCTGGGGTGTTTTGGGTGGTCATGATTTCGCCTTCACGTTTTCTGCCGTCATGGTGGCAATGCCGATAACGATGGTTGTTGCGATAGCGCGCAGTGGTTCGCCCCGGCACAGCCCCTCAAGGATTTGCTGAAACGCCCAATCCACCATTTCTTTGTGCGTGGTGCCGCTCATGATTGCGCCCCTTCCCCGGTAGACTCGCTCCAGCGAAGTTTGAATGGCTCTTTTTGCTCGTCGCTCCAGCAGTCCGGGTCTTCGGCGATGATGGCGCGGCCCATGGCAAGCAATTCGGCTATGCGCTTCTGGTGATGCGGGCTGCACTCATCCGCACCCATCGCGTCGGCCTCTACCTCCCAGCAGTCGTGCCGGTTGATAAGGCATTCCAGGCCCCTAAGGTCTTTCAGCACCGCCTCTTGTTCAGACTTGCTCAACGGCCCCGCATCCACCGCTGCTTGCGGTGCAGCTGGGCGGCTGGCGGCGAGGATCTGGCCGGCAACTTTGCGCGCCTCGTCCTGTTTCAGTGAGTTGCCGCCGTCCTGCCAAGAGCGATATTCGGGGCATTCTTTCCATGTCTCGTAGATCATCTTGGCGACAATCTCGGTCGTCACCCCTTGCAGCTCTCCCACTGGGGGAGGAGGGGCGGCGCTCTCATAGGTCATTTCAAAGATGTCCGGTTTGCATGGGTAGCGCTCGCCCTTCACGCCGGTAATGATCCAGTCTCCAATCGACACCGCCATGCGCCCCTCAAGCGTTTCGATGTAGGCGTGGAAGTTGTTGATCTTTCCGTTGTTGTGCGAAGCACTGGCGAATTCAACTCCGTCTGGCAGAGGCTTCTTTTCGAACAGGTAGGCGGCCGCGACCTCCTTTGTCATCTGCACCGCCGTGATTACCACTGGCTTCTTGCGAAAGGCCATCGCCTCCACCGAAACGCCTGGAGCTGCTGTCTGGGTATCTTGGGTCATGATTTTTCTCCTTGTGATGGACTAAGGGCGGCATGCAGGGCGTCGGCTCTCGGGTCGTAACGGGGAACATGCCCGGCAAGCGCCAGCAGCAGCTTGCCGACCTTTGCGTCACGGTCGCCATCCCAATGGGCGTGAGCATCCCGGGCCAACTCGACAACGCCGCCCAGAATTCCCCGCATCTTGTCCAGCTCTTCCTGCTTGGCTGCGAGAAGGGCGGAATCGAGCGACATGACACAGTAGCCGTCTGGCAAGCCGAAGCCGTTGCGCAAGATGTGGGTGACGGTTCTGACCATGACTTCGCCCGTGTACTTCTGGCCGATAGGCTGAAACCTGCGAAGTCGGAGCGTGTCGCCAACCTCAAAATCTCGGTCATTCTTGCGAAACTCAAACGTCTTGTGGCCTTGTGCCATTGCATCGAACGGGCCGAGCCAGCACTTCAGTTCGTGTTCTACCGCCTCTCTGGCTGGGGCTTGGGGGGTGGGGGAGGTCATATCAGCCCCTCGAAAATGCTTGTGAACGAGTGACCAATCCGCGCTTCTTTGCGCCGGACTTGATCTTCTTGAGTTCGGCCTGAGCCTGCTCAAGCGTGATTTCACCTTTGTGAACGCGCTCCATCAGTGCCATGCGAACGTCCATGCTATCGGCGACTTGCCCAGCCTGTTCGGCGGTCTTCATGGCCTGCATCTTTTCGATGCCAGCTTCAAATCTTGTTCGGCTCATTTCAATCTCCAATAGGTGTTTCAGTACTGGCTTTCGCCCTGTAGATGGGTGGGGAGGTCAGGCGACGTGAACCAGTTGCACCGGGCCGCCGTTGCCACGCATGGCCTCCTGCATCCGGCGCTTCAGCTTTTCCACCGCGCGCTCAAACTCGCCCTGGGCCACGTTCTCCAACTGGATCTCGAAGATTTCCATGGCGTCCTTGACGGCCTGCAGCTGCTCGGCGCGTGCCGTCCAGGTGCCGCGGTAACGGGACTGCTCGGACAGCGCGTACAGCACCAGCTGGGCTTCCTCGAACTTGTCCTTGTGGTCGTTGGCCAGGTTCACCGGTGGCTGGGCCAGCACCTCGGCGATGGAAAACGCATCAGCGAGGACGCGCCAGTGGCTGGCATCGAACCCGCCGAACTGCAGAACCCGTACCGCCTCGACGTTGGGCTTCATCAGCATTTCCAACTGGTCGGCTGTGAATGTCCGGCAGCCGGCCATGGCCAGGGCAATCGGGTTGTACATGGGCCGGGGGATTCGCTTGGCGCGGGATGCTGCTCTGTGGGCGGTGTTCATGGCGTTGTCCGGTGTGGGTCAGGTGGAGCGGTCAGTCGCTGGAAGACGCGCTGCAGGAATCGCTGGAGCTGCTGGAACTGGACGAATCGCTCCAGCTCGACTCAGCCCCGCCGCCGCCAAAGTTGCCGCCGCCACCAGATTCGATGGCGGCAGGCTCTTCGATGCGGCGGACCGGGGCTTCGCTGGTTTCAGCGCTCAGCGTTGGAAAAGGCCATGCCGCCGCGCTGGACAGGCCCCGGGTGTCGGTGGTGCTGGTCGTTTCTTCGCTGGCTTTCTTGGCCTCGACCGGTTTGACCGGCGGGAACTTCTTGAACGCCAAGGGCTGGATGTACGCGCCGAAGTGCTTGCCAATGCTTTCAGCGCCGACGAAGGCGGCGTGCTGCTCTGGGGTCACGTTCTGGTAGTGATAAATCGCGCCGGCGCCGAGCGTGAAGGTCACGGCCAGCGTCTTGCGCTCCAGGCTGTAGCCGATGGCGGCAATCTGGTTTGAAACCACTGGGGTCATGGGGATGGCGACATACGGCTCTTCGCTGTAGTCGGCTGGTGCTGCATAGGTCTTGGTCATGAAATGCTCCGGTTGGTTGAGGAACGAATAAAAAAGGGCAGCCAGGACAACGAGGGAGGGAGGAGGGATGGAGGAGCGCCCTGGCTATGGCCCGAAAAACTTAAGCGGTTTCGGTGACGCGGTACTTCCCACGCACGCCGACGATGTGGTCATCCAGCGCATCGCAGATCTCGGTGAACTGGTGCTCATGGAACAGCACCGCGCCCTTGACCTTCTCGCCGTCAAAGCCCAGCGTCGATAGGAAAGCGGCGGTCAGGCTGAAGCCCAGGCGGGTTCCGATCTGGCCCAGCGAGAGGGTGGGAGGGCTGTCGACCTTGACCGGCTGGCGGGCGGCTGGTGCTGGAGCTGCGGCTGGCGGCGTGGCGGCGCGCACCACGGCGTGAACCTGCTGCATGGCTGGGTCTGGTTTGGTGGCCGGCGCGGGCGCGGGTTCGGCGGATGGTGCGGCTTGAGGCTCCTCGTCCAGGTCACAGAAGACGCTGCGCGTGCCGTCGTCGTTGAGCATGATGGGCTGGCCGTCGTCCCTGAAGGTGGTCTCGCTGAACTTTGGCGCGCCGTTGGGGTGGTACACCATGGCGAACAGCGCTTCCATCGTCTGACGCTTCGCATCCACAGCCAGGTCGGAGTGCACGCCGAAGGTAGCCTCGTCCACCACAATGGCTTCGGTGTCGGCAAGCAGTTTGCGGATGGCTGCTGGCTTGGCGCCTTGAGCGGTCTGCAGCTGGTTCTGGATACCTTGGATCTTCACCAGCGCGGCGCGGCTGAACTCGGCGGCCTTGGCATCGGCTTCTTTCTGCGCGTTCTCGCGCGTCTCGTCGTCCTTGCGCTTTTGCTCGGCGGCGTGGTCGCTGATTCGCTTGTCCACCATCAGGGCGAAGTGGTCGTTTTCCATCAGCACCAGGGTGGCCTTGTCGTTGAACAGGAAGCCGTGGTCTTTGGCCTTCTCGTCGATAACACGCAGGTTCACGGCGATCTTGTCGGCTACCCGGTTGGCCTCGATCTTGCCGTTGGCCAGCGCTGCATTCAAGGCCGCGCCCATGCTGTCAAAACTGCGCTTGCCGTGGATGGCGCCGGCGAAGTCGACGGGAATCTGGGGCATGAAGTCCCGGCCCAGGCGCTTGTTCAGGTCGCGCAGGTGGTCGGCCAGCAGGGTCTGGTGTTCGATCAGCATTTCGCCCTTGCGCGCTGCTTTGCGGGCGTCAATCTGCCTGGTGAAGGCGATGCGGGTTTTGTCCAGCTGGTCGGCGATGCGGTTGATGGTGTCGACCGCAACATTCACGTCACCGGTAGAGTTCATCAGCGAGGCCTGGACGCCCAGCATCGTGCTCTTGCTGCTCACGCACCATTTCACGGCGGCATCAGCGTTTTCAAAGTCTTCATCGGTTTTAAGCTCGTGCGCGGCCACCCCTTGGATGTAGGCCATGGCGGCTTCTTCCCATTCCTTGATATTCGACTCAAGAACCAGCTCACCCTTGACGACAGAGCGGAGGGCTGGCAACTGGTCAGGGCGGCGGGCGATGATGACCGGCTTGTCCAGCACCTCGACCGGCACATAGGCGGCCAGGTCGATGTCGAATTGCTTCCAGCCGGCGATGATTTCAGCGCCCAGGTCGGCGCTGGGGTAGTACCAGCAATGGCGGTCTTCACCGTTACCGTCGGAGGCAGTGAACAAGGTTCGCGTGAGGCCGCCGACCATGCACTGTTGCTGCATCTGCACGCGGTGGTATTTCGGGAGGTTGGCGGCGTCGTTGCCGTCAGGGCCAGGCATGGGCAGCGCGGCGCGCAGCTCGTCGTTCAGGCTCTTGCATTCCCAGTTTTCCAACTTGAAGAGCGGCAGTCCGTCAAAAGAAGCGGAGAGCTCAATGTCGTCCACCATTTGCGTGCCGACCACCGGGTAGATTTCCTCGCCGATGATGGCCTCTGCCACCGGCCGCAGCTTGGCCTCAACGGCGTGGCCGCCGGCGAAAACCCGCTCCTGGACGAACTGGCTGTGTTCACGAGGAAGGCCCACCTTCTTTTCGTGCAGCAGCTCCAGGCGCGTCTTTTGCGGGTGGCAGCCAAGCGCGGCAGCTGCTTCGCTGGCGTTGCGAGCGGTGAGGCGGTGGGCGTGCCAGTTGGCGTCGCCTTGCTTGTGTGGCAGTTGTTTCATGCTTGTGCTCCGGGAGTTACGTGGTCAGGCTTGGCCCATGAGGCGATTTCCACCTTCTGGTCGTTGGTCAGCGCCTCCTTGGTTTCGAGGGTGGCGATGAGATCGTTGACGGACTTGGCCTTGGTCTTGATGAGCTGCATCCAGCCGGCCTTGCTAGCGTTGAACTTCTCATCGGTGCAGACCGGCAGCGCGTTGACAACCTCGGCACCACTTGCGCCGTCCTGCTGGTCGCTGGGGTTCTCGGTCGTCACCCAGGTGGCGCCGTCGATGTTGATGGTCCGGCCTTCCTCGGCCGCGTTGCTGGCGACCATGGCGGCCGTGAGCTCGATGCTCTGGGGCATGTACTTCAGAACCTGCAGCAGCGGGATCTTGCGGGCGTACATTTCGAAGTTCAGCATGTCGTCCTTGAGGGCGTAGTGCTTGCCGCCGACCTTGTTGAACTTCTTCAGGTGGCGCATCACCTTGTCGCGTGTCCAGACCTCGATTACTGGCACGTCCTGGCCTTTGATGCGGCCAATCGCGTAGACGAACTGCAGGCTCTCGAAGGACTCTTCGGAGTCGCCTGGGCGATGCCGCGCGAACGGGTTGTCGCCCAACTGGTAGTCGAAGTCGTCGCCCTTGTAGACGGCGCCCGTCCAGACCGTGCACCGGCCGCCGCGATTGGCGAGGTCGACAAGGCCTTTCCAGCCCGGCACGAAGGTGCAGGTGTCCTTGTAAGGGATCAGGTAGCCCTGACCGTTGACACCAGGCTCCAGGCCCAGCTGACTGGCCGTCATGATGGATGCCGCGACCGAGTGCGGTGTGCACTCTGCCAGCTTTGGCGAGGTGGAAAAGGCCGTCAGCACCAGGCGCGTCATGCGGTCGACGTTCAGGTGCTTCGGCAGCGCCAGCTCCATCTGCGGCTTGAGCGTGGCCAGCCAGTTGGACGTGGCCTTTGGATTCTGGAAAACGGGGACAAGGTTGCTCATTTGGTGCGTTCCTTCAGGTAGGTTTCGTGGGTGATCTGTTCGACCTTGGCCTTGCGCTCGGTCGCCTCTTTGGACTCGGCGTTCAGCTTTGCCGTCTCGCGCTGGCGGGCGGCCATGAACAGGTCGGCGCCATCGGTTTCATCGTCTTTCCACACGACATGCTCGGCGACAAAACTCTTGCCTTTGGTGTCGGTGTGGCGCGCGTAGATGGCGCGGGTGGTCATTGCGGCGTTCATGGTTTTCCTCAGTGGTGATTGGTTTTAGAAGGGGATGCCGTCGTCTTCACCGACGGCTTTCAGGTACTCGGCGCTTTTAGTCGCCCGCTCTTTGATGTCTGCTGGCAGATCGCTGAAATGCGTCCACCAGGTCATGCGTTCCATGGCGTCCAGCTCGCCAGTGGTCAGCGTCGATGGATCGAACGGCACCACGACGCGCTGCGGAGGGTTGGCGCTGGCACGGATGAGCGCGTCGGCGCCGTCCATGGAGTTCTGGGCCATCAGGTCGATGGGGTCCATGCCTTTGTCAGCAGCGGCCTGCACCAAGGCATCGCATGCCTCTCCGGGAACGCCGCATGTCATGAGCTCGGCGTGCATCAGCTTCCCGGCAAAGTACTGGCGCAGGGTCATGCCATTGAAGCCATCGTCATGCTGCAGGCCGGGGACGGGAAAGGCAGGGCCGCCGTTGTAAGGGGTATCCATGGTGTTTCCTCAGTGGTTAAATTGATTGAAAGGGCAGCGCTCTTCGGCCATCTGCTGGTGCATTTCGGCCATGGCGATGGCGAACTCGACATAGCCTGGATCGTTGGCGCGGTAGGGGTTCACAGCCTTCTGGCCGGTGATGTCTTCTATGCGTGCAGCGTGGCGGCCGGCCTGGCGGGCGCGCTCTTTGCAGAGGCTGCGCACGTTCGGGGTTTCCACGATGTGAGGCGCGGAGCTGGTGCTGCGGGCGTTGCGCTGGATAGCCGCCGTCTCGCGGTCTATCTGCTTTTCGTCGGCAGTGCGCATGCGGCGGGTGTTGTGGCGGGTCATCACGAAAGCGAAACCCGCTCCAGCGAGAAGGCTGATGACGACCCAGATCAAGAGTGCGAGTACCCAGTTCATGATGACCCTTCAGAGCAGGTGGGCCAGCGAAGGCGCCACCACGAAACAGAGCAGCAACACGAGGGTGCTGAACGGCGTCCAGTTCTTCTCGTGGACGGTTTTGAAACGCTGGCGGCGAGCGTTCATGCGGGCCTCGCTGAGCCACCACGGGCAAGAGGGAACTTGGCGCGCACCTGATCTATCGCATCCCACACGCTGGGCGCGGAGACGGTCAGGCGGTAGCCGGGAATTCGAACGATAAAAGTTTTCATTGCGATGTCCCTTCCCAGTTCTGGTGATGCTCACGAAGGCGAATCTTTTCCATGAGTGACTTCGAGCCCATGAGACCGTTGCAGCGCGAGTGCGCCAGGGCGTAATTGGCAAGGTGGTTCGGGCCACCAGCCGACAGCGGGACAAGGTGCTCAATGGTCGCGTCGCTCTCAAGCGGAAATCCGCAAAGGAAGCAGTTCGGGCCGTCCCTCACAAGAAGGGCGCGCACGTCGCGGGTCCGATAGCCGGAGGCGGTGCGTTTCGTCTTGCAGCCAGCAGACCACGCACGGCCCTCCAGGAAGCAGTTCAGCGGGTCTTTGTCGCAAGCAGCGAAGTTGAAGACGCCCTTCGCGTTGGTGTAGATCACGCTGGTTTTGTCGCCGTGCCTGAACCGCAAAATCTCAAACTCATTGGTGGTAGCGAGAATCTCCGCGCCAGCCTTCAAGAGCCAGTCGCTGAATTTCGGCAGCTTCTTCTTGAACTTGGCGGTGCCGAACGTGTTGTCGTTCATGGCTTATTGCCTCGCGTGTGTTCGCAGTCTTCCCATGCCAGCACAGGACAGTTGCAAAGCGGTTTAAATGTCACTGGGCCGGTCTGGGAGCCGCCAGGGGGCATTTGTGGGGACAACTCAGGCGCAAACGCAAGCCGCCATCCAGCCTTGTGGCTGTCCAGGTGGTTTGCATGCTCTGGCTTGTAGTGGTCCAGAGAGTGGGTCTTACCGGTTGCTGGGTCGTACCAGCCGATTGCGGGGCCGAGGGTGGTCATGCTGCAGCTCCCCGTGCGGCCTGCGCCAGCTTGAACTCAAGGCCTTCTACGGCCCCGAGGTGGTACTGGATAACGCCCTGTTGGTACTTGATCAGCTCTAGCCGAATTACGTCCAGTGCCTTGACGCGCTCTGGGTAGTAGTTCGCGCCCATGGTGACCAGTGCGAAGCGCTTTCCGCAGACCGTGATGTTGGTGTCAAAGTCCTGGCCGTTCTTCATTTCCAGCGAATGAAGAACTTTGCGTTCGGCTTTGAGTGCTTCGCGGGCTTCCTTCAGTTGCTTGCTGAAGACGGCGACTTCTTCAAGGTTGGCGCTCATGATGTTGCTCCCGTAGCCTTGGCAAGAGCGGCGCGCAACTGGCTCAACACCTTGCTGGCAACCTTACTTTTGTCGAGGTCGATCAGATGAGGTATGAGCGATTCGGCCTCGCTGGCGGCGGCCAGAAGATCAGGCATCGCAGAGAATGCGCGGGCGTTCTTCTCGCCATCGGGGCCGCAACCCGTGACAGCCACGCACAGCCCGTTTGCGGCAACTACCATGGGCAGCACGCCGCTGAAGCCTTTGGTGCCGTGGACGAGCTGGGACAACTCCATCGCAGCGATCAGCGGTGAGGCGACCTGCACGACGTGGACCGTGTACGGTCCGGCGGTGTGGGCGGCGCTCATGACGACCTCCACTGCGTACCCATTTGAAACGCCAAGGCGCGGGCATCGTGGTCAATCTGAGGGCCGCCGCTGTCCTTCCAGCGCTCCACAGCCAAATCAATCTCGGTGCGCTCAGCTTCGGTCAGCGGTTCGGGGTCGGATGCGCTTGCCAGCCAGAGCACAGCAGCCCGTGCGCGACGCTGCGCTGCAGCGACATGGGCTTCGTGCTGGGACTCGAACAGCGCCTTGTTGAAGGCGGTGAAGCCTGCTTGCGTGTTGATGTCCAAGCAGCAGGATGCGGGCAGGGCGTTGGGGTTTGCCATGGCTCAGGCCGAAGTGGGGATGTCGCACCGGAAGCCGTGGCCGAGGTCGCGCAGTTCGCGGCGCTGGACATCGGTCAGGCTGCGCACACCGTCTTTGTCGGGCACTGCGGCGGCGACCATCAGCTTGCCCAGCGCGCGCACAGGGTGCACAACGATCACGGGGCGCGATTGCTTGAGCTGGTCCTTCGACGTGGGCCACGTCGCCTTGATGGCCTTCTTTGGCTTGTGGGCGCGTACCTTGAGCGGCTTGGGCTGCGCGCCGGAGAATTTGGCGGCCTTGCGTGCTGCGCGGACGCCGTGCATTTCAGGATTGGTCGACTGCACAAAGCGGTCGGTGTTCGGTGTGCCGAAGCGCGTGGCGCGGGCGGCTTGCTTTGATGCCTTGCGGCGCTCGTTGTACCCCTCGCGCGTTTCGTTTTCGCGGCGTTGCGGTGCGTGCAGATTCGTCATGATTTCTCCATCCAGGTTTAAGACCTGAGCGATGAATAGGACGGGCTGGAACTCGACATCCAACTAGCCAACAAGGCTTGGTTCGTGTTTGGTAAATGCCATTACGAACTGCGCTCCCTTCAGCGCCGCCGTCCTATTCATCGCTCGAAAACCGCCCCATCCAGCTACGAGGAAATTCCTCTAGAACCACCGCGGGCCTTCCGTTGGTAGTGGCCAGAATTGCGGACTGGCCGGGTTCGTTCTGCTTTTTGAAGCGATGGAATTACTGTAGCACCGCTACATTAAATGTCAAGCAGTGCTACACGAAATAGGCAAAATAAATCTGAGTGGGGTGAGACGGGCACAAAAAAGCCACCTCGGGTGGTGGCTTTGGTCGAAGGACGGGAATCTAGCTAACAGGTGGTTTTGATGGCTGGGGCGACGCTGTCGTATTGGTGTGGGCAGCACGCGGGCGTTTTGTTGGCGGGGTCGGTGCGGTGGGTGGCTGGACAGACCTGGCCATCCACCGGCGGCCCGTGGAGCCATGCAAGATGATGTAGGCTGCACCGATTGCAGGCATCGGATTCATCACTCCCAGAATAGGCCTTTAGGCCCTTGAGTGTGCGTTGCAGACTTTGCAGCTCACTCACCGCGGCTGCTGCCTCCTGGATGTAATCGCCGAGCGCGTAGTGTCGGTGGTCATCTTTGCCAAACTTCACCGTACCAGTCCAGCCAGTGGCCTCGCCGGCTCTCGCGTGTGCCGCCAATTCATCAAACGATTCAGCGAGCCTTTCCTTTCGATATTCGTCCAGGTTTACGTGGTTCATCATGGGCCTCTTTTTGGGAAAGCAACCCCTCTGTCAGGCGCTGCTTGGTTTTACCGGTGTTTCCACTTTTCATTGTGGTCGCCCCCGTAGGCCCAGTGATTAAGGGTTTAACCGGCCTGTCTAAACTGACGACCGCGCTTGATGCACTTTGTTGCAGTTGTTCGGCCTTCATCAGGTCGATTAGCCGTTCTGCCCAGGTGCCCGTAGGTTGACTCGCCATCTTGCCCATGAGAAGCGCTGCCGTCTCACGGGCCTCGTCGCTCAACGTGCCAAGCGCATCCCGAAGCACCACGATGGCTTGCGCAACACCGTCTGTTTCAATTTGAGAATTGTTTTCGCTGACAGGGTTTGCCCCATGCCATGGTTTGTCTGTGCTCAAGCCGGCCGCACGCGCGGCGCTGGCCACCTCTTGCGCCAAGCGCGGGCTGATTTCCACAAGCTCGCAGCCAAACCCTTCCGCGTAAGCAAGCGCGGCCTCCAGATTGAGAGGGCGCCGGTTTTTTATGTGCTGGCTAAGCATCGAGGGACCGCCTGGCACTTTGAAATCGCGGGCGAACTGAGCCTGGCCCACGCCGAGCAGCTTCAGCTCGTTGAACCGCTTTAGCAGCTTTGCCGCTTCCTCTTCCTGAGTCCACATCTTCATTGTGAAGCGATGCTATCTAAAATAATCTGTAGCATGGCTTGATGAAAACGTGTAGCGGTGCTACAGTATTCGCATGGATAAACCAAAAACCCCCTTGGATGAGGCCTGCGAAATCGTTGGTTCTCAAGCGAAATTGGCTCGGCTGATCGGTGTCACGCCGGCCCAGTTGAACCAGTGGATGGCCGAAAAGCGCCCGATTCCTGACGACAAAGCCGTCGCTATCGAGTTCGAGGTAGAGGGGAGGGTGGAGGTTGAACGGCTCTGCCCGGCATTCACTTGGGTCCGGGTCAAGGACAAGACATGGCCCCATTCCGGTGGTCGCCCGCTGCGCGACCTTGCGGCCGCAAAGGTCTGACCCATGTCCATCCAGCACCTCACCAGCCTGAGCCGCGAACAGCGCCGGGAGCAGGCCCAGATCGCGGCGGTAAACGGTGAACCGCTTCACGAGGCCAACCCGCACCCGAGCGGCACGCCAGAGCACCAAGAGTTCCAGGACGACTACTTCGCCCACCGGTTCGAGCCCGAGCGAGCGTAAAGCGGGTGGCAGGGCGTCGTATGCCCGCACCCAGCCTGAGTTTTCCGCCGGCGCTGCTGGCACTTCCTTTCCCGCAAACAACATCGAGACGAAGCCATGCCCACTACCCAAGATGAAGCTGACAACAGCCACGACGTGGAAGACCTTGCTTTCAGCCGCTCCGGCTCTGCCGGGCCGTTCGGGAATCTTGAAGACCCGATGAAAACCCACGTCGACCTCGACACCGGCCTTGCCTTCAGGCGCATGTGCCGCGAGGCGGGCGGCGACACGGCCAAGGTGATCCGCAACTTCATTTACCTGAAGGTTCACGGGAAGACTTACGACGATGTTGTTGACCATGCAGCCAAGTCTATGAGGGACAAGTTCTTTGGTACAGGACCTAATGAAGACCAAAGCGGCGGTGCAGCATGAGCTACATCCCAACACCTGGCCTGTTGCCCGGCCGCCAGTGGGTGCCCAGCAACGGCACCGAGGGCTATTCGTTCCTTGAGGACGCCTGCGGCAACTGCGCACGCGACAAGGCCATGAGCGAAGGCGCTGACCTTGAAGACTGCGACGACAACCAGAAGTGCGAAATCATCGCCGCGTCGTTCCGTGGCGAGGCCGTCGAGTGGCGCATTGATGACGAAAAAGGCGAAGTGCATTGCATCAGCTTTGTCGAAAAAGGCCAGCCGATACCTGCACCACGCTGCCCAAACACGCCTGACTTGTTTGGGGCCCAGTCATGAAGCTCCACCCAACCTTCTCCTGGCGCGGCCAGGGCTCCGAGATCCTGGCGAAGCACCCAGAAATGCGCTACGTCAAGAAGGGGCCGAAGAAGGCAACCAACCAGCTGCTGCTGAACAACTTCGCCAGCATCAACACGGAGACGGTCAAGCCAGCCGACAAGACTCGCAAGATTCAGCGCGGGAGCATGCGGTGAACACTCAGTTCGAGACCGCAGGCGACGGCAGCACGGCCAACACGCACGACTGGCTGACACCGCCGGAGCTTCTGGCGAAGCTGGGCGCGTTCGACCTCGACCCCTGCGCCAGCCAGTTCCAGCCATGGCGCACCGCCGCGCTGCAGTTCACGATCGCCGATGACGGCCTGGCCCGCGCATGGCAGGGCCGTGTGTGGTGCAACCCTCCTTACGGCCCGCATGCCGAGAAGTTCCTGAAGCGCTGCGCAGAGCATGGCAACGGCATCGCGCTCATCTTCGCGCCCACCGAGACAAAAGCCTTTCAGGAGTGGTGCTTCCCGCGCGCCAGCGGCATGTTGTTCATGGCCGGCCGTATCAAATTCCGTCTTCCAGGGGGGGGCATGCAGGTCCTGCAGGTGCTCCTTCCGTCCTGATCGCCTACGGCCCCAGCAATGCGGCGGCCCTGCGCGCCAGCGGAATTCCGGGCTATTTCGTTCCGTTGACCAACGCTGTCGCGCCGTGTGCGCAGCCCAGCCTTGACCTGGAGCAGGCCGCATGAAACCCACACCACCCCCAGTAATGACAGACGCCGAGCGGGAAATGCACATCGCAGACCTGGCCGGGCACATGGAAGCCGCGTATGCGCGCTTTGAGGCCCGCCACGACCCCGCAGACCGTGACAGCGCCGTGCACTTCATGCACCTGCGGGATGAGGCCATCAAATCCCGTTCGGCCGCCCAGCAGGCCGCCATGACCGCGGCGATTGAAAAGCGTATTGATGACGGCCTTGACTATTTTCAAGTGATGGGCGCGCGGCATGCGGCCGAACTGCGCCAAGAGGGAATTGCTGCGTGAACTATTTTCCGTTTCATATCGGGGACTACCTGTCCGCCACCCGGCACCTGAGCTGGGATGAAGACTGCGCCTACCGCAGGCTTCTGGATACCTACTACACCACCGAGAAGCCTCTGCCGGTGGACGTGGCGAAGGTGTGCCGCCTGGTGCTGGCTTCGTCGGAAGTGCAGCGGGCGGCCGTTCAGACTGTCCTGGATGAGTTTTTCAGGCTGACTGAAGCTGGCTGGGTCAATAGCCGGGCTGACGATGAAATAGCGGCGATGCGCGAGAAGGTTCAGGCTGTCGAAGAAAAGGATGGTCACGAGAAGACGCGCAAGGAACGTTACCGGGAACGCCGAGCGTTCCTTTTTGCGTTCCTGCGGGAACGCGACGAGGTGCCGGCCTATGACATTGGCATGAAGGAATTGCAGGAAAAGGCCACTTCATGTGGTTGGGATGGAACGTTCAAAAGCGTTCCAGGCGTTCCAGCCCCCTCTGAAAACACCGTTCCAAGTGCCGTTCCAGTGGAACGCACCGGGAACGTCTCCGGGAACGAAACTGGCACGGCTATACCAATACCAACACCAACACCAACACCAAAGGGAGAGGGGCCTGGCAAGCCAGACCCTGTCCCCGGTGAGAAAAAAAGAAAAGACAAAACCCTGGCGACCTACCTCGAGGAATGCCGGGAAGCCCACACGAAGCCGATACCCGCTGACCACCACGTCCGGGCCTATGCCCGGGATGCTGGCATCAGCGACGAAATGGTTCAGGTGGCCTGGGTGGTGTTCAAAGAGGGTTACACCGAGGACGCGACCAAAAAATTCAAGCGGTACACCGACTGGCCCGGCCACTTCGCCAATGCCGTGAAAAAGAACTGGGGCGGTTTGTGGTACATGCAGGACGGCGTTCTGGCGTGGTCCAGCGTCGGGCAGTTGCAGAAGGCGGCGCTTGATGCGCGCATGAAAGCGAAGGGGGCCGGCAATGACGCAACCTGATCGCCAAATCGCTCAGCTGCGCGTGCCGCCGCACAACGTCGAAGCCGAAACCAGCGTGCTGGGCGGGCTGCTGCTGGACAACGATGCTTGGGACCGTGTCGGCGACATGCTGGTAGACCAGGACTTCTACCGCACCGAGAACAAAATCGTTTATGCCGCCATTGGCGCGCTGATCAATGCCGCAAAGCCGGCGGACATGCTCACGGTCTACACCTACCTCGACAACCTTGGGAAGGCCGCTGAGATTGGCGGCCTGAGCTACCTGAATTCGTTGGCCCAGTACGTGCCCAGCGCCGCGAACATCCGCCGCTATGCCGAAATCGTTCGGGAAAGCAGCATCCTGCGCCAGCTGGTGTCAGCCTCCGATGAAACAGCGACGGCCGCCTTCAACCCCATGGGTAAGACGGTATCGGTCATCCTGGACGACGCCGAGCAGCGTCTGCTGGCAATTGGTGAGGCTGGATCTCGCATGCGTCAGGGCTTCCAGTGCGTGGACGCGCTGGCCGTTCAGTTCCTCGACCGTGTCACCGAGCTGTCCGAGAACCCCGAGCAGCTGCCCGGCACGCCTACCGGCTTTCACGACCTTGACCGCATCACCACAGGCATGCAGGCCGGCGACCTGATCATCCTGGCCGCCCGGCCTTCCATGGGCAAGACCGCTCTGGCGATCAACATCGCCGAACACGTAGCTTTACTGGAGGGCCTGCCGGTTGCCGTGTTCTCGATGGAAATGGGCGCCGGGCAGCTGACGACCCGGATCATCGGGTCCATCGGCCGCATCAACCAGACCGGCCTGCGTACCGGAAAGCTGAACCAGGACGAGTGGCCGCGAGTCACGGCCGCCGTCGAGACGCTGCGCACGATGCCGCTCTACATCGACGAAACCGGCGGCTTGACCATCAGCGAACTACGCGCGAACGCTCGCCGCCTGAAGCGCCAGTGCGGCGGCAAGTTGGGCCTGGTGGTGGTCGACTACATCCAGCTTATGAGCGTGTCCAGCAGCATGAGCGAAGAGAACCGCGCCACTGCCGTGGGCGAAATCTCCCGCGGCCTGAAGTTGCTGGCCAAAGAGCTGCAGTGCCCGGTCATTGCCCTGTCCCAGCTCAACCGCGCCGTCGAATCGCGCACCGACAAGCGGCCAATGATGAGCGACCTGCGCGAGTCCGGCGCCATCGAGCAGGACGCAGACGTGATCATGTTCATCTACCGCGATGAGTACTACACCAAAGACCAGTGCCGCGAGCCTGGCGTAGCAGAAATCATCATCAGCAAGCAGCGCAGCGGGCCCACCGGCACGGTGAAGCTGGCGTTCCTGAACCACCTCACGCGCTTCGAAAGCCTCGCCCCGGGCTACATGCGCGACGACTTCAAACTGCCGCCGGCGCGCACCCGGTTGCCCTACACCGATGACGTCTAAAGATGACAACCGACTACACCGCGCTGCGCCGCAACCTGCTGCAGCACTACATCCGGCTGGCCCAGCTACCTGGCTGGGGCCAATACACCCGGGAACGGCTCAAGGAGCTGGCAAAGGACCCGCAGTTCGCGGACTTCCCACGGTGTGTTGCGGAAGCACTGGCCGTCTCGCCGGTGGCTACATCGTCACCAAAGGCACCGGTAACCGACCAGCAATCACCCGCCTGACCGTAGTGCAGGCATTCGATTTTCCAGAGACGAACTTTTAACCACAGGAGCAAACCATGACCCCAGCAGCAAAAGCAGTTTTCGAGTTCCGCGAGCCCACGGACGTCACCCTGACGCACGTGCAATTCCGCAAGGAAAACCACGGCCCCGACCTGGTGCAGGCCTGCGACTTGAACATGGCGGTGGACGTGCCCAACACACTGCTGGACAAGATCGCCCCAGGCCTGCGCCAGGCGCTCTACTGGAACGCCGCAGCCGAGCAGGGCCAGGACCAGCTCGAAGGCGTGGACGACGTTCTGCCGAACCTGCGCTTCCCGCGCCTCAACGGCGGCAAGTTCGCGCTGGACGAGAAAAAGAACAAGTTGGCCGGCTTTGAACTGCTGATCGAGTACGGCCTGGGCGACGAGCAGAGCAACATGGTTTTCGACTGCTGCAAGGTGGTGGACCGCAAGATCGTCACGAAGGAGGGCGGCACGGTTCGCCTGTCGTGGCAGGTGCAATACAGCGGCGACCGCCTGGATGGCGACACCATCGGCAAGCTGGCGCAGCTCGAGCAGGACCTCATCTCCATCCAGCTGATTCCTCCGGCCGTCGAAACGATTGAGACCGCGCCGGACGAGAAACCGATGGAAAACCCGTTCCCGGTGGACAACGAGACGCTGCCGCTGACGGCGGAAGACGTGTTCATCAACGGTGGCGAAGACGGCGCCGGCGCAGCGGTGCACTGATCATGATTCGCCTGACGCTGCCATATCCGCCCTCGGCCAATCGGTACTGGGCGACCCGTGTCATCACGCCGCGCGGCTCGAATCGCGCGCAGGCGATGACCTACGTGACGCCCGAGGCCAAGCAGTACAAGGAATCCGTGGGCTGGCTGGCCAAGGCCGCGGGCGCCAAGAAGATCGAGGGCAGGGTGGCGGTGGTCATTGAGCTGTACCCGCACCGGCCGCTGGACTACCAGAAGCGCATGCGCCTCCTGGGCGACCAGTGGGACAACGGCGTGCAGTGCATCGACCTGGGCAACGCTGAGAAGGTGCTGAGCGACGCCCTGAAGGACGTGCTGTTCGGCGACGACAAGCTGCTGCACGACATCCACCTAAAGCGCATGGAGCCGGACGACGGCGAGGCCCGGGTGGTGGTGACGTTGACGCCCTACGTGCGCGCCGGCGCTGCGCAGCCCAGCCTTCTGGGGGCAGCATGACCCATTTTTATCTGGCTGGGCCCATGAGCGGATATCCCGAACTCAACTTCCCGGCCTTCCACCGCGAAGCCGCCTACTACCGCTCGCTGGGCCACAAGATCACCAATCCTGCCGAAATCAACGGTGGTGCTGCTGAACTCGTTGCATGCGAGGCGATGACGGACGAGCAGCTGAAAGCTCATTGGCGCAAATGCATGCGAAAGGACATTCCCGCGCTGCTCAAGTGCGAAGGCATCCTGATGATGCCCGGCTGGGAGCGCAGCAAGGGCGCAAGCCTTGAGCACCACATTGCCCGCGCGCTGGACATGCAGGTGGTCTATCTGGTGCGCGAGGAAAGACAAGCAGCATGAACGCCCTGCAGGTCGAGACCGCAATCCGGCGCCACACGGCGGGCGTCACCTTGATACCCGAGGCCTCCGTCCGGTATTCCAAGGGGATGGCCGAAGGCTGGGGCGGCAGGAGCTACGAGCGCTTCGGCGACTACTTCGCGGATTTCATGATGGTCAGCGACTCGAACTACGCCACCGAGCTCGAGGTCAAGGTGAGCCTGGCCGACTGGCGCGTGGACCTGCAGAAACCGAAGTGGACGGGCGAGGCGTTCCCGAAGTGGATCACCCGGTTCATCTACGTGGTACCGGTTGAGCTTGGCATCCCATCCTGGGTGCCGGAGGTGGCTGGCATCTGGCACGTCAAGCAGGGCTTTATTCGCGTCGGCGGCGTGCTCTGCCCGGACTTTCCGCGCCTCATCGTAGCCCGCGCGCCCAAGCGCATCGGCAAGGAAAAGCTGCCGCCGGAAGTCATGTCGAAGTGGCTGCTCAGCATGTACTACCGGTACTGGAACATGCGGACCGAGCGCTTCAATCACAAAGCCGCCCAGTTGCCGAAGCCTGCGACGGTGGAAGTCACCGAGGGAATTGAACTATGAACCCCGCCAACTTCGAGCTCCAGCACAGCGACGTCGACCAGCCCAAATTGCTGGACGGGGAATGCGCAACACGAGACTGGCCAATGCCAGCCGGAGGGGTGTGGGTGCCGCGACCAGAGCCTGAACCGGCGCCCGTGTATGAGTACTGGCAGTGCCAAGCCTGCGGCGCTCCCATCGGAATGGTCGGCAGGTTCCTGCGCGGCCTGGGCTTTGAAGTCCACAACTGCAATACCCACAAGTACGACAGGAACCGGTGATGAGTGCCGATCTCTACCACGCCATGCCCGCTGGCGACCTGCGCGAGCACGAGCCCACCGCCGAGTGCTGGTGCAAGCCTATCCAGAGCGAAGAGCTCCCCAACGTGTTCGTGCACACCAGCATGGATGGCCGGGAAGCCTTTGAGACTGGCGAGAGGAAGCCGTCATGACCACAGTGGCTTGGGACGGGACAACCCTGGCTGCTGACCGCCAGACCACGAGCTGCGGCACGCCGACGCGCACCCATAAGGTATTCAAAGCCAAGCGCGAAGGGAGCGTGTTTCTTTACGCCTGCGCCGGTCACACGGGACAGTGCCAGGCATTCACCCGCTGGGTGAATGGCGAGTGCGGCAAACCGACGTTCAATGACTTCGGGATCATCGCCATTGACCAGCGGCGCAGGGTCTGGGTGGCGGACCATGACTTGACATGGGAGCTGAAGGGAACGAACCAATGGGCGCTTGGTTCGGGCGCTGACTATGCACTGGGCGCAATGCTGGCAGGCGCAACAGCAGTGCAGGCGGTGCGCATCGCTTCCAGGCTGAACGTCAACACCGGCATGGGTGTGGACTGGGTGAGGCTCTGATGAGCGAAATCCTCATGCGCGTCGAGCTGCACAACCCCGAGCAGGGCCGCGAGGTGCTGCTCAAGCGAGCCCTGCCATGGGTCGGGGAACAACTGCACCAGGGCCGCCCGCTGGTGGCCGAGTTCCGCCTGCTGGACGACGCCATCACGGAAGCCCAGCGCGGATATCTGCACGGCGTGGTGCTCACCGAAATCAGCCTGTATGGCCGAGCCAACGGCGGCGCGCCTTTCCCCATGAAAGTCTGGAAGGAATATTTCCGTGAGCGCCTGCTGCCGGACCGGCGCCTGACCTCAGTGAACCCCATCACCGGGAAGAAGTCGCGCCGCCGCGTGCGGGTCAGCACCGAAGACCTGGGCGTGCGTCGGCTGGCCCAGTACATCGACGAGGTAATTGCCATCGCGGCCGACGAGCTCGGCGTGGTGGTGTCCGAACCCATGCCGCCGCACCTGCGACCCCAGCGCCGGCAGAAGAAGTTTGAGACGGTCGACCAGGACACGGGCGAAATTTTGCAACCCCCATCGCTTGCGGAGGCGCAGCCGTGAACAACCCATTCCAAGGCCTCGGCCAGCTGCAATGCCTCCCGAGCGAACCGGTAAAGGCCGAGCCGAAAACCGTCATCCACCGGATCAATGCAAAGGCGCCGCGCCGCACTGAAAAGCCAGTAAAGAAGGTGGACACCGGTGCCGCACCGCGCTCCGCTGCCAGGACGCGGAAATCCCGCTTTACTGCGACCCCCAACCCGTGGGGCCTGAGCGCCGCAGAGTGCGCCGTCATGGGCAAGCTCATTGAGGGCTGCACCAACAAAGAAATCGCGGCCGCCCTTTACGTCTGCCCGAAAACTGTTGAAGCGCATATGCACAACATCCGCACTGCCATGGGTACCAGCAAGACCTTTATGGCAGCCCTTGCCTGGGACCGATTCCTTCGCCCAGCTACCCCTCACCCTGCTGAAACGGCCCAGCCTTTGGCCGGAAATGGAGACAGCCAATGAAACCAATCTTGTGCCTTGACTTCGATGGCGTGCTGCACAGCTACACCAGCGGCTGGAAGGGCGCTGCCGTCATCCCTGACCCGCCAGTCCCGGGTTCGCTGGAGTTCATTGTCAAGGCCCTGGACACCTACGAGGTAGCGATTTTCTCCAGCCGGTCGCACCAGTGGGGCGGCAAGCGCGCCATGAAGCGCTGGCTCATCAAGCACCTGGTGGCCGCCGATACCGGCGATTACGCAACCACGCCCGCCTGGTGGCGAAACCAGATTTGCAAGAGCGCTTTTGCCGACCCGTGGAACGACGAGGTGCTATGGGCCGCGAAGCTGGTGGTGGACGAGATCAAGTGGCCGTGGTTCAAGCCGCCGGCCAAGGTGACGCTCGACGACCGCGCGCTGACCTTCACCGGGACATGGCCAGCCATCGAAACGCTGGATGCTTTCAAACCCTGGAACAAGGCCTGACCATGGAACAGATCCTCTTGCACCTCATCGGTGACTACATCACCCAGACCGACTGGATGGCGCGGAACAAGCGCAGCAGCGTGAACGCAGCGCTCGTCCACGCAGTGGTTTACGGCCTGCCGTTCCTGCTGCTGACGCAGTCTCACTGGGCGCTGTTCGTCATCGTCGTGACGCACCTCTGGATTGACCACCTGGGCCTGGCCCGGTACGTGGTGTTCGCCAAGAACTGGATGACGAACCGCAGTCTGAAGTGGGCTGATTGTTCCGCCACTGGCTATCCACCGGATGCGCCGCCATGGCTGGCCGTGTGGTTGCTGATCATCGCGGACAACACGTTGCACCTCTGTATCAACTACGCCGCGATTCGCTGGCTGTGATCCCCCAGCGTCGCGGCTGCGCACCTACAGCCGCTTTACTTTGAAAGAGAGCCATGAATAAAACTGCAAATTCTCGCGCCACACAAACCCGCAGCGCTGGCCGGGCGCGGGACCAGATTGCTACTCAGTCCGCCATGAAGCATGCGGAGCAACAGGCGCGCGGCAGTCAGGCCGCGCCTGGCGCCCAACCGAAACCAGTCACTCCGGTGGAAAACCAGTTGCTGCAACTGGAATCGCTGGCCGAAGACTTTCAGAACGAGCTGTATTCGATCATTGATCCGCTGCGCCCAGCGCTGAACTACGACCCGCGCGAGGGGCCGAACGGGGGTGAATCCGTCACGGAAGATGCCAGCTGCCCGCTGGAGGCCAACATCATCCGATTGAAGGAACGCTTTCAGGCGAACCTGTCGCGGCTGCGCGACATTCACGGCGCCATCCGGCTGTAAGCATGAAAAACAGCGGCTTCAAGCGCCCGGTGTACCAGCGCCCACCGGTAAGCCACCCCCAGCCCATAAGCCGGGGCGTGGTGAGCCGCTGCGATGCGCTGGCGCTGGTGCAGCCAAAACCCGAGGAACACCGCAACCCGCACCTCCTGAGCATGGCGCGCGGCAAGCCCTGCCTGTTCCGCCTGCCGGGCATCTGCACGGACAACCGCGCCACGGTAGTGGCCTGCCACCAGAACGAAGGCAAGGGCATGGCGATCAAGCAAAACGACCACATGAGCGCCGCCGGGTGTTTCGCCTGCCATACCGCCTATGACCAGGGCCCCACGCTGCGCGAGGTCAAGCGCGAATGGTTTCACGTGGCGCACGGCCGCCAGATTCTTGACTGGCGCCGAATCGTCGGGGACATGAGCTACACGCCGCGCGACAGGAAAGCGGCACATTGGGCTTTGTGCCTTCTCGAATCAGAGCCAAATCAGCCTCCAGCCCAGACAGTGATTGGGCAAGCAGCTATCAATTCAGGAGCGTGAACATGACCGAAACAGTGGAACTCTATACCCCCAAGCCCGGCTCCATGCCTTGGCTGGTGCTCACATTTTTGGTAGCACACCCAGAGGCGGTGTTGATGCGCAAGGACGTCGCGGCGGTAGCCAACTGCCCGATCAACAGCGTGGACGCCATCTTGCAACTCGCTGTCGTGCGGGGCGGCCTGATGAAGATGCGGAACAATGAACTGGAAGTGACCTGGCGCATGGGCGACAAGAAGGCGTTCAGGCTGGACAAATTGGTTCCTGGCGTGGCGTTGCTGTCGGAGCCGGCTGCCGCATCGCCACCAGCGCCAACACCCTCGTCTGAGCCTGTCGACTATCACGCCAATGCGGTGGACGTAGAGCCAGAGACGGACCCGCCACGAGAGAAGCGTCAATACACGCGCCGCGTGCGCGCTGGCATAAGCGAGACGCCGGAAGTCGCCATCGCTGCCCGTGGTTCGCGCGAGTCCTCGGAGACATGCACGCCAGACCCTAAAACCTGGCAACCGGCAACGGGATCGCCGGTAATGGTTGAGATGCCGCTGCAACTCACACCCGAACTCATCCATGCGGTGAAGAACGACCCCAGCACCAGCTTCGCCGACAAGGCCGACGGGCACCACGCGATCGGCTGGCTGACCGATGCCTACGAAGTGATGGTGAAAACACAGCAAAAAATGCCGGCAGCCCAATAGATACGCGCCTCAGTAGCTACTAATTTGATAGCAGATAACAAAGAAAGAACACTATGGCCAGGATCACCGACCGATACGCGACAGCCGTGCACAGCAGCAACCTGAAGCACACCAGCGAGCTGAACAAGCGGGAAGAGCAGGGGCAGTCTGGCGACACGGACATCCTGGGCGCCATGGGCATAGCCGACAAGCGCCTAAGTTCGGGGAAGAACGAGCGCGGCGAGGATTGCAGCAAGCACCCGCTGGCTGTGCCACTCGAGCGTATGTTCGCCGGCGACAACCGGGCGGCGCACGACATCGTCCGCATCCTGGCTGAACTGGTGTTCACCCAGTCATGGAAGCTGCGCGTGAAGATCGGCCGCGTCACGGCACACGACATGGCCTGCGCGTGCTTGGCGTGGCATCGCAACGGAACGTGCCGGGCGTGTGGTGGCCACGGCAAAACGCTGATCCCGGGCAGCAAGTCCTTCAGCGACCACGATTGCCAAGTTTGCCGCGGCACGGGAAAGGTGGCCTTCAAGTCGCAGTTCAAGCAAGAGCACCGGGAACTGGCTGACTGGCTTGTTGCGGAAATGGAACGGGAAGCAGGGCGCGCGGGGCCGGCGGCGATGAAAGCGTTGTCGGCTGGCATGGAAATGTCATGAAACTGCCGGGCCAGTGGTGGGAGCGAATGGGATACGTGGTGTTCTTGCCTCCTGGGGTAGATCCAAACGAAGACCCATGGTTTACAGGATGGGCGTCAGTCAGCGAGGAACGGGCGAGAGAAGTACTCGAAAATCAGAATGTTGTTGCGCAGGTTGTAAAACCGGCCTTATAATCCCGCCACCTGTACACACGAGTCGGCATTTACCGACCCGATAAGATCAAAAGGTCCCGCCACTTCGATGGCGAAGCCACCCCCACAGATTTCCAAAGCCACCCACCGAGGTGGCTTTTTCGTTTCCGATGGCAACCGCATGACTGGATCTGGCCGGATAGCACCCGGCCCGGAAGCAGTGACGACAGCATGGCCCGCCCAGCTTTAGAGATCGCGCTCAATCACGAAAAGTGAAGGTAGCCCGGTCGCCATCAATTTTTCGTGTCTGTAGCTCAACTGGCAGAGCACCGGTCTCCAAAACCGAAGGCTGAAGGTTCAAGTCCTTCCAGGCCCGCCAGAACCCCCGGCCACGCCGGGCTACCAGCCCACTCAAACGCCTGCCAGCTTCCCAAGCACTGGTTCTTGGCGTCGGACTGGCTCGAGCAGCGGTGAGTTAACCGCAGCCAGCGAAACGGCCCCGGGCACCAGCTCCCCTCCACCAGGGACGTCCCGGGGCCCGCCGCCCAACCGAACAGATCGTCTCCAAGGTGAACAACCCGCAGTTGCCACCTTTTACGCCCGCATGGTTTCGCCCAGCGGGGTTTTTATTTCCCACCTGAAAGCCTGCCATGCCCCCAATGACCCCTCCAGCCCCTGGCGCCATGGCACCCGGTGCAGATCCCGCTATGGGCGCCGCACCCGAGCAGGGCGGTTACTGCATCGAAATCTACGTTCGGCCCGACGGCACCTTCAAGGTGGCCAAGGAAATGAAGCCTGAGCCTGCCCCTATGCCCGGTGAAGAGCCCGGACAGGAAATGACGGCCGACAACATCGGCGACGCTTTGAAGCTGGTGATTGACATCCTGGAGAGGGAAGGCAGCGACAAGGCGGACAACGAATTCGACGAAGGCTTCGGCGCGAAGCCAGCCGCAATGGGAGCCAAACCCGGCATGCCCGCGGACATGTAAGGACTGCCATGCAATTCCTGATTCCCCTGCGAAACGCCGTGACCGGCGAAGAAAAAAACTTCCACAACAAGCAGCAGATCGCTGACTTCCTGGCCAGCCGGGATGACGACGCTGACTGGGAAGGCCATGCCTGCCTGGGCCAGTTGCCAGAGCCCACGCCTGCCGGCGAAGTCCCGATCGAGCCCGTTCCGGTGGAAACCCCGGAGCAAGCCGAAGCCTTGAAACAGGAAGCCAACGCGCCCGTAGAGCCGGCGCCAGCAGCGCCAGCAGCGCCAGCCGCAAAGCCGGTGAAGGCCGCAAAGCCCAGCCTGGCCAAGCGCGTGGTGGAAAAACTCACCGGCAAGAAGCCGGCGGCCAAGAAAGCCCCAGCCAAAGCCGGGAAGGGCAAGTAAATGCCAAAAGCAGTTATCACCCTGGACGACGTCGACGGCCAGATCAGCATGAGCCTGTTCCTGGAAGGCGGCTTCAACAAAGACAGCCACGCCCACCAGCACGCTAACCTGGTGCTGAAGTACCTGGACAGCATCGCCGGCATGAAGACCACGGAAGCCGTGCAGTGGGTTGAGGGAGCCTTTGTGCCGTCCGCGGAGATGGCGGCCACCGCAGAAGCGCAGCCCCAGGGCCTGCAGCTCGACGGTCCCAACGGCCTGCGCCTGGTCAGGGACTGACCACCGAATGATCGCCATGCACCCGCCAGCCGTCTTCAATAACTGCATTGGGACGATGGCCACGGTGTGCCAGGCGAACAACCTGATCGTGCACCGCATGAAGGACGCCAAAGTCTTCCCCGAAGACCAGATCGAATTGGCACGCCAAAACGCCGCGAAGTCGCTGCGCGTGCTCGACCGGCTAATCCTGAGCTACCTGAAGGGCCTGTGATGGGCAAGACACCTGCCAAGCCAGCGAAGAAGACGCCGGCAGCGAGCGCCGTGCGCAAGTCCAAGCCGGTCCTGACCCAGCGCAGTGGACCGCACATGCTGACGCCCAACGAAGAGCGCTTCGTCGAGGAATACCTGATCGACCTGAACGGCACGCAGGCTTACTTGAGGGTTTTCCCGCACGTGACGAACGGCACCGCCCGCGTGGCGGCGTGCAGATTGCTAGCGGACGCTAACTTGGTTGATGCCATCGCAGCCGCAAAGCAGGAGCGCTCAAAGACGTTGAGCATCACCGCCGAAGACGCACTGCAACATATCTGGGGCATCGCAACGGCGGATGCCCGGGAGCTTGTGGAGCATGTCATCGGCTGCTGCCGGTACTGCTGGGGCAAGGACAACCGCTACCAGCGCACGGCGGCTGAGCAAGAGCGCGAGGAAGCGGAGTACAGCGCCAGGGCTGAAAAGGCCATCGAAGACGGAAACCCCATCGGTGCCGAGTTCGACGCCAAGGGCGGTATCGGGTACGACAAGCGCAGGACGCCAAACCCGGACTGCCCTGAATGCTTCGGTGAAGGCGTGGGCCGCACCATATTCAAGGACACGCGCAAGCTGAGCAAGGGCGCTGCGGCGCTCTATGCCGGCGTCAAGGAAACGAAAGACGGCCTGCAGGTGCTGACGCACAACAAGGGCGAGGCCCTGGAAAAGGTGGCCAAACACCTGGGTCTGTACGAGAAGGACAACAAGCAGAAGAGCCTGCTGGACGGTATCGACAGGGAAAAACTGAAGGCTGTCGTGGAGAGGCTCAGTGCCAAAGCTCGCTGACGACCTCGATTGGCTGGATCAACTCCTGCCAGGTGAGAGCGCCGCGTTGCTGGCGGAGGCCATCAACGAGCTCGCCAGGTTCAAACTGGCCGATTACCAGCCGTACGCCAAGCAGATCGAATTCCACACGCTGGGCGCTGACTTCACGGTGCGCGAGCGCCTTTTAATCGCCGGCAACCAGCTGGGCAAGACGGTTGCAGGTTCGTTCGAGTGCGCCATGCACCTTACTGGCCTCTACCCAGAGGACTGGGAGGGCGCGGTATTCAACGAGCCAGTGACTGGTTGGGCGGCATCTGAGACCAGCCAGGGAACGCGGGACACGGTTCAGCGGCTGCTGCTGGGGCCGGTAGGTGCGTGGGGCACTGGAGCCATCCCAGCCGACAGGATTCTGAAGATTCAGAGGGCATCGCACGGTGTAGCGGACGCCGTGGAAACCATCCTGGTGCGCCACGAGACCGGCGGAGTAAGCCGGGTGACACTAAAGACATACGACCAGGGCCGCGAGCGTTGGCAGGGCGAGACCCTGGACTTCGTCTGGTTCGACGAGGAGCCGCCGGAAGACATTTACATCGAGGGCCTGACCCGGACAAACGCCACGCAGGGCATCGTCTGGGTGACGTTCACGCCGCTGAAGGGCATGTCGGACGTCGTTAAACGCTTCCTGATTGACAAGCATCCAGGCACCGCGGTGACCACGATGACGATCCACGACGCCGAGCACTACACGCCAGCGCAACGGGCCGCCATCATCGCCAGTTACCCGGCGCACGAGCGCGAAGCACGCTCCATGGGCATCCCGACGCTGGGCTCTGGCCGCATCTTCCCGATCCCAGAAGAGGACGTCAGGGAGCCGGTGCTGTCTTTGCCCAGGCACTGGCCGCGCATCGGCGGCGTGGACTTTGGATGGGATCACCCAACCGCGGCGGTGTGGATAGCCTACGACCGTGACACCGACACCGTGCACGTTTACGACTGCTACCGCAAGCGCGAAGCAACCCCCGTCATTCACGCGGCAGCCATGACGGCCAAGGGAAAGTGGATTCCATTCGCATGGCCGCATGACGGCCTGCAACACGACAAAGGCTCAGGCGAGCAGCTGGCCACGCAATACCGCAACCTGGGCGTGAAGATGCTCAAGGACAAGGCGACGCACCCGCCGGAGAAGGGTAAGCCCGAAGGAACCGGCGGCAATGGCGTCGAGGCCGGGCTGATGGACATGCTGGACCGCATGCAGACCGGCCGCCTGAAGGTCGCCGCGCACCTGCACGAGTGGTGGGAAGAGTTCCGTCTCTACCACCGCGATGACGGAAAGATCGTGAAGGTCGGTGATGACCTGATGAGCGCCACGCGCTACGCCCTGATGATGCTGCGCAAAGCGGCAGTTCAAGTCCCAGAAACCCAAGACCGCCTGGCACCCTTCCAGCCGTCTGACGCAGGCATGGGCCTGTAACCCAAAGGATTCACCATGCAATTTGTACCCAACCCCGTTGCCCGCTATGCGTTCCCGATCACGCCGAGCGACACCGTGAACCTCCAGGCCACCGCCCGCGGCATCTACGTGGGCGGGGCCGGCAACATCACGGCCGTCATGATGGACGGCACAGTCGTTCTGTTCACCGCAGTCCCGGTGGGCAGCATCTTGCCGGTTGAGGTCAATCGCGTGAACGCCACGGGAACCACGGCCACCGCCCTGGTCGGCTTGGCTGCTTAACAAATGCCACGTACCCGCAACCTACCGCCTGTTGTCCAGCAGGTGCTGGATAAGCGCGAGTCCATGCAGCAAGAGCGCCTTGAGGCCATCAGTCTCATCGTGCTCGGCAAGCGCAAGGAGGCGGTCGAAGCACGCAAAGCCAGCGGCATTGAAGATGTCTGGACGAAGGCGGAAGAGGCGTACATCGGCATCGATGACCTGAACCGAGGCGAGTTCGCGGATGCCAAGTGGATCAAGCCAACCAGCCCCAGCGGCCCGGTAACCACCAGCGCCAACAAGGGCACGCAGGACCAGGTGCGCAGCACGGTCTTCATTCCCATGACAAGCCGGTATGTGGACGCCGGCGCCGCCAAGCTGGGTGAAATCCTCATCCCGATCGACGACAAGCCGTTCAGCTTCGACGCCACACCCGTGCCGGAGCTGATCAAGGGCAAGGAAGACGAACGGCAGGTCACGTCCGACGCCGGCGAGCCGCTGATGCGCGACGCAAGTCCCGAAGAGCTGGCTGCGCAGCAAGTCCCAGGCGCACCACCCATCGACCCCGCCGCAGGCGTTCCAATCAAGGTGAAAGACCTGGCGCAGGAGAAGCTGGACCAGGCCAAGGCGTCCGCCAAGAAAGCCGAAAAGCGCATCTACGACTGGATGGTCGAGAGCAAGTACCCGGCCGAGATGCGAAAGGTGATCTTTGACGGCGCCCGTATCGGCGTGGGCGTCCTCAAAGCCCCTTTTCCTGAGAAGCGCAAGAGCCAGGCGATCACGAGGGACGCGGCCGGTGTCATCAAGCTGGAGCGAGTAGAAAAGCTGGTTCCAGCCAGCCGCTGCGTATCCGCCTGGGACTGCTTCCCAGACCGCGCGTGCGGAGAGAACATTCAGAACGGGGACTACTTCTTCGAGCGGGACTTCCTTTCCCCCAAGCAGGTCAAGGGCCTGAAGAAACTCCCCGGCTACATCGGCAGCCAAATCGATAAGGTGCTCCTGGAGGGGCCTGGCAAGCGTGATCTGGAAACAGACGGTCGCCGGCAGGACTCACGCAGCAATGAACACCGTTACCCGACGTGGTACTTCTACGGCCAGTTGACCCGCGAAGACATGGAAACCATGATCGACGCCAGCAACCTGAACGCCGATCAGAAGGCGGGGATGATGCCCGAAGGGGAGGCAGATTGCTACGCCATCGTCACGATGGTCAATGACACCGCGGTTAAGGCGGTCTTCAACCCCCTGGATTCCGGAACCTTTCCCTACCACGCCTTCCCATGGCGCCGGCGCGCTGGGCACTGGGCTGGCGTCGGCATCGGTGAGCAGCTCAATACCCCGCAGCGGATGATCAACGCGGCCACCCGCCGCATGCTCGGCAACGCCGGCAAGTCCGCTGGCTTCCAGACCGTGGTAGACCGCGGCAACATCACGCCGGCGGATGGTTCCTGGGTCGTTACCGATGAAAAGCTCTGGTACAAGAGCGCAGACGCCACGATCGACGATGTCCGCAAGGCTTTTGCGACCTTCCAGTTCCCGAACATGGGCCCGCAGCTCATGGCGATCATCGACTACTCGTTCAAGCTGGCGGAAGAGGCGACCAGCATCCCGCTGATCACGCAAGGCCAGTCCGGGCCGACGACGCCGGAGACCTACGGCGCCGCCCAGCTGCAGAATACCAACGCCAACCAGCTTCTGCGCAGCATCGGGTACACGGTCGACGACTTTGTCACCGAGCCAGTGGTGAACCAGTACTACGAATACCTGCTGCTGGACCCGAAGGTGCCGGACGAAGAGAAGGGTGACTGGCAGATCAATGCCCACGGTTCGGCCGCCCTCGTTGAGCGCGCCATCCAGGACCAGACGATTGCCCAGATGGGCGGCATGGTGAAGGACCCGGCCTTCGGCATCAACCCAAAGAGCTGGTTCGCCGAGTTCATGAAGTCCAAACGCCTGGACCCACGCACCATCCAGTACACGGAAGAAGAGCAGAAAAAGATCGACAGCCAGCCGCCGCAAAAGGCCCCGGCTGTCGAGGCCGCCACCATCCGTGCGCAGTCCGCCGAGAAGATTGCCCAGGCCAAGAGCCAGGAGAACGTGGAACTCGCCAAGCAGGACACCGACCGCGACACCGTGCACGTGCAGTCGCAGGCCAAGCGCGACGAGAACCAGCACCTGGCCACCATGACGGAGCTTGGCCTGCGCCGCGAGCTTGCCTTGCTGGAGTACGCGAACACCAACAAGGTGACGCTGGACAACATCCGGGCGGATCTCGCCAAAGAGGCCATGAAGCTAAACGCGCAAAAGGACCTGACCCTGGCCGCCATGACCGTGGACCTGCACAAGGAAAAAGGTAACGCGCCGCAGGTTGCTAAACCGGCATTTGAGCCCGCAGGCCGCGCCCCTGACGGTGAGGCGTTCATCAAATGAAGCGCGGCTCACCAAAAGGCCCGGACAGCGTTGAGCCAGTCCTTTCCACCGCAGATCGCCAGAGCGCACTTTGGCTGAAGCTGGCCAAGCACGTGGAAAACCGAATTCTCACACTGCGAAAGCAGAACGATGCCGACCAGCCGGAGAGCAAAACCGCTCTACTGCGCGGACGCATCGCAGAGCTGAAAGCGCTACTTGCTCTGGCGGAAGACCTGCCAGACCTGACGCCAGACATCGATTAAGTTTCCCGCCGCCCGGGGCAACCCGCACGGCAACCCGCTGTGACCCACGTTAACTCGCCGGTCGCGATCTTGAGCCCGCCTTGTGCGGGCTTTGTGTTTTGGAGATAGCAAATGCCACCAGAAGTATCAACGGAAGTAGTTGAGAACAACCAGGTTGAAGGAACAGACGAAGACTTTGACGCGGGGTTCGCCGATGCCCCTGCAGCTCCCACGGAAACGCCGGAGAAGCAGGATGGCCAGGAAGAAACCCCCGTAGCAGCAGCCACGGCTGCCGCACCAGCAGCGCCCGAATTCGTGCAGATCACCAAGGAAGAGCTCGCAAGTTTGAAAGCCAGCGCCGCCGCAGTTGAAGAACTGCGGACCACGTTGACCCAGAACAACGACAAAGCCTTTGGAAAGATCGGCGGCATCGAGCGCCTGATCAAGGAGCTTCAGAACACCACGCCGGCGGGCGAGGCGGTTGAGTTGTCCGAAGAGGACATGGCCGAGTTTGCCGCCGAGTACCCCGAGCTGGCCACCATGCAACGCACGGTGTTCAACAAAGCCCTGAGCAAGATCAAGTTGCGCGGGACTGGGACCGGTGAAGCCTTCGACCCTGGACAAGTGGATGAGTTGGTAAGGAAAGGCCTGGAGCCTGCCCTCAAAGGGGTGGACGACAGGGTCGAGTACCTGGTCGAGTCGCGGCTTCTGAGCCGTGAGCACCCGGATTGGCGAGAAGTCGTCGACGCGGGCAAGCCGGACTCCAAGAACCCTTACCGCACCTGGTTGGCTGCCCAGCCGGCCGAGTACCAGAAGCTTGTCAACGACACCTTCGATTCTTCGGTAATCAGCGAAGCCCTGACGAAATTCAAGGCCGCCGAGAAGGCCAAGGCAACTATCTCCCAAAGGCAGAGCCGCATGGAAGTGGCGGCAGCAGCACCGCGAGGTGTAGGCGGACACGCTGACACCAAAACGGACGACGACGACTTTGACGAGGGCTTCCGCAACGGATAGCCCCAAACCCAACTTTGGAGTTTTTTATGACGATGCAATCCTTCGCCTTGACCCCCGGGCGGATCAATAAATTCAAGGGTCAAATCCTCAAGCACGCCGTGCCTCTGGAAGTTCTGAGCAAAGCTGGCCGCCAGGTCAAGATGCCCAAGAACAACAGCGACACCTACGTGGCCCGTCGCTGGCTGCCTTACGGCGCCACGGCAACCGACGCGAACACCATGAACCGGTTCTTCCAGAACGGCACCGGCGACCGTGGCAACGCGATCGTGCAGGCTCACCTGACGCAAGAAGGTGTGACCCCCACGCCCGACAGCATCGTGCCCCAGGACGTCACAGTGGTCATGCAGCAGTACTCCTGCCTGTATGGTTTCACTGACAAGACGTTCGACCTGTACGAAGACGACATCCCGCAAGCGATGATCGAGCAGTGCGGTGAGCGCGTCACCTTCGTGAACGAGCTGATCGTGTACGGCGCACTCAAGGCCTGCACGAACCAGTACTACGGCGGCACGGGCACCACCCGCGTAACCGTGAACGGCCCGATGACCCTGGGCATGTTGCGCAAGATCGCCAAGAACCTGCAGGCCAACCATGCCAAGCCGGTGAACAAGATGCTGGGCGCCTCGAACAACTACGGGACTGACCCCGTGTCCGAAGGCTACAGCGTCTACTGCCACACCGACCTCGAGCCGGACATCCGTGATCTGCCGAACTTCGTGCCCATCGAGAAGTACGCCAGCGGCACGCCGATGCCCAACGAGATCGGCAAGTGCGAGCGCTTCCGCTTCTTCACCAGCCCGGATTTTCCAGCGATCCAGGACGGCGGCGCGGCCATTGGCGCGACCGGCCTGTACAGCACGACCGGCACCAGCATCGACGTGTACCCGTTCATCGTGACGGCCATGGACGCATGGAGCCAGATCGCTGTGCGCGGCAAGGAATCGCTCGACCCGACCTACCTGCCACCAGGCCAGAAGTCGAAGTCTGACCCTCACGGTCAGCGCGGCTACGCCGGCACCATCTGGTGGAAGGCCGTGATGATCGAGAACAACGGCTGGATGGCCGTCGGCCAAGTCGGCTCGAAGGTCCTGGTCTAACCAGCGGATAACGGGCTCGGTTCTCTGAGCCCGTTTCCCAACAAGGAAACACCATGATCGACACCGTCACTCGATTCCTCGCCGGCCTGGCGAGCTCTACCGATCGGGCTGCCCTGCGCGCAATTCTTGCGCCTTTGGCTGACCGGTACGCAACTCAATCCCTGACAACGGCTGGTCTCGCGATCAAAGCCGGCGGCAGTGCGATTGTGAAGACCGGCGCCGCAGCCTATTACGGGATCGCCTTGGGCGTGCTCGTGACCAAGGCTGCAGCTACCGACATGGCCGCTCTCGTGGGTAGCGTCACCAATGCCAAGTTCAACGTCTTCTGCTTCTACGTGGATTCGGCAGGGAATCTGACGGCCGCGATGGGCACGGAAGGCGCGACCCTGGCGCTGGTGAAGTTCCCCGATACCCCGGTTGGCAAGGCGCAGCTGGGTTTCATCGTCGTGAACCCCACCGGCACCGGCCCCTTCGTCGGCGGCACCACCCCTCTGGATGACGCCACCGTCGTTCCGAACGTGGCATACATCAACACCCTGAGCCAGTTCGACCCCACGGTCCTGGTTTAACACCTCAAAGGAAAACTGAAATGGACCAACTCCAAGCAATCCCCCTGACGTTGGCGCTCGGTAAAGCCGTTCTGGCTGCCGGCTCTACGTCAACTCTGTCGTCTACCGGCACGCTGCCGTTCGCCATCCGCGGCAAGGCTTATAGCCACGCTGCGCTGTCGAACACGGCAACGCCGACGACCGACGCCAACACCGGCCTGGCCTTCGTGCCAGTGGTCACAAACAAGGGCTCCGTCTTTGTGATTGGCTACAACGCGGCCGGCGATCTGAAATGTGCTCAGGGTTCGATTGAAGCGCTGGATGCCAGCGGCGCGTTCATCAATGCCCCGCAGTTTCCAGTGCTGCCAGACAACTTCTGCCCCATCGGGTACGAGGTGATCAAGGCTGGCGCGACAGCTTCGGCTGCAGGCTGGATCTTCGGCACCAGCAACCAGGCCGCCGTCACCGGCATCACCTACACCCTGGTGGATGTCGTAGGCCTGCCTGACCGTCCGCAGGTTTCGTAAGCCCAGAGGGCGAGAGCCCTTTGATCCAAAGGCCGCCGCGAGCAATCCCGGCGGCCTTTTCATTTCCCAGGAGACTTTCATGCCACGTGGTACCCCCAACAAGCCTGCACAGGCAAAGAACACCCCGGTTCACGCCCCAGCGCGCGAACTGCACACCGCTGATATGGCCGTTGGCCAGCAGCCAGCCATCGCCCTGCGCGACGACGAGCCCATCGACCGTGAGCAGGTGATCCTGCCCGTTGACCGCCAGCCGGCCGCCGATTACCTGAAACAACTGGCCTTCGCAGAAGAGCCTGTCACCATTCGCATTGAGCGCTCGTCCGAGAAGTTCGCACCCAACAGCGTGGATTGCTGGGTGAACGGTATCGGCGCTGAAGTGCTGATGAAGGGCAAGTGGATTCAGCTGGGCTACTTGCCGGTCGGCCACATCGTCACGACCAAGCGCAAGTACGTTGAAGTCCTGGCCCGCTCCAAGCACGACGCCATCCAGACCAACGTGGTTCAGCACGCTGAAAGCGAAGAGAACCTGGTCGAGCGCCACACCAGCATGCGCACGCCGTTCTCGGTGCTGAAGGATGAGAACCCCATCGGCCATCAGTGGCTGACCCGTTTGCTGGCTGAAGGCTGATGAACTTCCTCCAGCTTGTCCAGCGCACGGCCCGCGAGTGCGGCGTGGCCGGGGTGGGTCCCGCCTCGGTTCTGAATCAGACCGGTGAGGCTGGGAAGCTGGTTGGCTGGGTGCAGGACGCCTGGAATGACATCCAGACCGCACACCAGGACTGGGAGTTCATGCGGCAGTCGGCGAGCTTCGCCACAGTGGCCGGCCAGGCCGTCTACACGCCGCTGCAGTGCGGGATCGCCGCCGGAACTTTCGGGATGTGGGTGCGCAGCTCGTTCCGCAACTATGACACCGCCGCGGGAATCGGCAGCGAGGTGGAGATGGACTTCACCCGGTACGACAGCTGGCGCCATGACTACGACCTGGGCTCCCTAAAGCTGGTGCGCACGCGGCCTATTGTCGCGACCATCACGCCGGCGAAGGCGCTTGGCCTGGGTCCTTACCCCGATGCTGGCTATACGGTGACTGCCGACTACTACACGGCGCCGGTGATCCTTGCCGCGGATGCGGACATCCCGCTGATAGACGCGCAGTTCCACATGGCAATCGTGTGGAAGGCCTGCATGTCCTACGGTGCCTTCGAGTCAGCGCCAGAGGTTTACGGCCGCGGCGAGACCGAGTTCGGCAAGTTGATGGACCGCATGACCGCAGACCGGATCGATGAAATGACGTTCCCCGGGGCGCTTGCATGATCAAGATGGCGCCGGTCCAGTACGAGCAGATCACCCTGAAGGGCGGCCTGGACCAGATCACTCCGACGCTTTCACTCAAGCCAGGAGTGTGCCGGGACGCAGTGAACTTCGAGGCGCTGGAGTTCGGAGGCTACGGTCGCATCGGCGGTTACGAGCGCTTCAGCGGCCAGCCAGCGCCATCGGCTGGGGTCTACACGCTGCTCTACGTGGCGGCCTTCACAAACACCCCGGCTGCCGGCGAGACGATTACGAACGGCGTGGCCACCGGACGCATCATCGCGGTGGGCGCAGACTACGTCGCAATCACCAAGGTTTCCGGGACTTTCACTACCGGCGACCCGCTGCTAGTTGGCGCGACCCCGATCGGCACGCTGGTTGACCCAGGGACCGCACCATCGCTGCAACTTAATGCGCAGTACCAGAACCTGGCCGCTGCGGTCTATCGTGCTGACATTGCACCACCTGTCGGCAGCGGCCCCATTCGCGGCGGATTCCTATATCGCGACCTGGTCTATTGCTTGCGGGACAACGTGGGCGCTACCGCCTGCGACTTGTTTGTGCAAAGCGGAACGGGCTGGCAGCAAATTACGCTGGGCAGCGAGGTCAGCTTTACCGCCGGTGGGGCAGCGCTTCCAGCCGATGGTGAGACGCTGACAAAAGGCGGCGTCACAGCGACTGTGCAGCGCGCTGTTACCCAGTCCGGCGCATGGTTGGGTAATACGGCGGCCGGCCGGTTCATCCTCACAAACATCGCTGGCGGGAACTTCTCAGCCGGCGCTGCCACCCTGTCAGGTGGCGGAACCGTCACCCTGAGTGGCGCGCAGACAGCCATCACGTTGCTGCCGGGCGGCAAGGGTGAGTGGTGCGAGGCGAACTTTTCCGGGCAACTCAGCGCATCGCGGATTTACTACGCCGACGGCATGAACCGGATGTTCGAATTCGACGGCACCACCGTTGTGCCGATCACGACCGGAACCGTACCTGACACACCAAAGCACATCACGGCGTTCAAGAACCACCTGTTCTTTTCCGTGCAGAGCTCGGTGTTCAACTCCGGCATCGGGGCGCCGTACAACTACACGGTCCTGGCCGGCGCGGCGGAACAACCCTGCGGCGATACCGTCACGAGCTTCCTGATCCAGCCTGGTTCGGCCACCACAGGCACCCTGGCCATCCACTGCCGCAACACCACGCTGATGATGTACGGCACCAGCGCTGCGGACTGGAATCTGGTTACTTACAACAACGGCGTCGGTGCACTGGACTACACGGGGCAGAACCTGTCGCAGAGCTACACCATGGACGACCGCGGTGTTTTCTCCCTGGCAACCTCGCTCAACTTTGGAAACTTCGAGGAAGCCAGCCTCACGAACAACATCCGGCCCTTCATCGCAGACCGGCGCACCAAGGCGTCATGCTCTTCGCTGGACCGCTCAAAAAGTCAATACCGCCTGTTCTTCACCGACGGGTCCGGACTTTACATCACGTTGGTGAACGGCAAGCCGATGGGCGCCATGCCGGTGGCATTCCCGACCTACGCAAATATCGCCTTTGAGGGAACGCTGTCGAGCGGCGAGCTGGTGAAGTTCTTCGGCGGCGCCGACGGGCATCTGCACCAACTGGATATGGGCACGTCATTTGACGGTGCGGCAATCAACGCCTACATCACCCTGAACTGGGATGCGGTCAAGAACCCGCGCATGTTGAAGCGCTTCCGGCGCGCGTCCATCGAGATCGCTGGGAACGGCTACGCAGCCATCGACTTCGGCTACCAGATCGGCTACGGCAGCACGGAATACCTGCAGCCTGACACCGCCAACTACCCAACGCCGTTTTCTCTCGCGTACTGGGACAGCTTCACCTGGGACAGCTTTTATTGGGACGGGCGGACGGTCTTCCCAACTGAGTGCGAGATGGTCGGCAGCGCAGAAAACGTGCAGCTGGCGATTTCCGCGAACTCCACTGATTTTCTTCCCTTCGCGCTCAACAGCGCAATCATTCACTACAGCCTACGGCGAGGACTCCGATGAAATCTCTCTGGACAAAAACCACGGCCGCCGCGCTCGCGCTGCTGCTGGCCGCCTCGTCGTCATTCGGCGCCGGCGCTGAGTACTACGATCACACAACTTACCCGTCCCAGGGCTCCGCAGGTTCATCGGCCGCCATGCGCGCCGAGCTCGACCTGATCGAAGCTGGGTTCGGCAAACTGCCAACCTTGACCGGCAATGGCGGCAAGATCACGGCGATCAACGCCGGCGGTACAGCCATCGAGGCGATCACCACCACGGGCACGGGTTCAGGCGTTCGCGCCACATCCCCAACCCTCGTAACCCCCAACCTGGGAACGCCGTCGGCGCTGGTCGGCACCAACATCACGGGCACGGCCGCCGGCCTGACGGTTGGCAATGCGACGAACGCGGTCAACGCAACCAACGCCACGACCGCGACCACCGCCACAACGGTCATCACGAACGCCAACCTGACCGGGCCTATCACGTCCACCGGCAATGCAACGGCAGTAGCGGCCCAGACGGGCACCGGCAGCGTGTTCGTGATGCAGGCGTCGCCGACGCTGACCACCCCGAACATCGGCACGCCAAGCGCAGGCGATGCGACGAACCTCACCAACACCATTGCCCCACAGACGCATGCGGCGTCCAGCAAGGCAACGCCGGTTGATGCCGACGAATTGCCGCTGGCTGACAGCGCCGCCAGCTTCGCGCTGAAGCGGCTGACCTGGGCGAACCTCAAGGCCACGCTCAATGGCCTGTTTGCTGCGTCCGGCGCCAACAACGACATCACCTCACTTTCGGCGATCACGGCAGGCGGTTACCCGGCTTTGTCGGTCACGCCCGCCAATCTGTCGCAGAAGTTCACGCTGGGCACGGCGGTCGCAGCCTCCGGCAGCGGGTCGGTGTCCTTCACTGGAATTCCCAGCTGGGCGAACCGGGTCACGATTTACGTGGCGGGCCTGTCCAGCAACGGCACGGACAACATCTATTTCCAGGCCGGCACCAGCGGCGGCTTTGTGGCAACGGGCTATCTCTCGGGGACCACCACCACCACGAACGGCTCATCCATCGTCAGCAACGAGACCCTGGGTTTTGGCCTCACGGCCAGCACTGGTGTTATCGCCACCAGTGTTTACAACTACACCCTCACGCTGCGCCGCCTTACAGGGAATACATGGGTGGCCGATGGCAGTGGTCATCGCAGCGATTCTGCAGTTGGCTACATAGTGAATGGAAATATCGCGCTGGGCGCGGCACTTGACCGAATTCGTGTAGCCAACCAGGCGGCGGCCACGTTCGACGCCGGCACCGTCAACATCAGCTACGAGTAATTGACTATGCCAACCCCAACACATGACGTAGCCTCCGGCCCGATAACGCTCCTCTTCACACCAACCCCAGGCCCGCAAGGCGACGCTGGACCGGCTGGGCCTCAAGGGCCTAGCGGAGCAACTGGACCCGCCGGGCCAGCTGGAGCGACCGGAGCTACGGGTGCTGGTGGTGCGACGGGTCCTGCTGGGCCTGCAGGTGCCACCGGTCCTGCTGGCAGCACTGGCCCCGCTGGTGTTGCCGGGCCAATGGGGCCAGCCGGCCCTGCGGGGTCTGGAGGCGGCGGGATGGGCATCGCTCTTGCCGTAACGCCTAACGACACCTCCACTGCGGTCCGTGCGGCGAACTTGGCCGCACTTCAGGCTATGTTGCCCGGCAAGATTTATTTGCTTCCTATGGGGACGGTTCACCTACCAGACAACGCCTCCATAGAAGTTCCGGCTAACACGATGATTATGGGCCACGGCAAAGATCTATCGTTTGTTTCCGGCAACGGCACCGTGTTCCGCATTACCAGCAACACAGGAACAAACGGCAGGCGCCGCCTCGTTGGGTTTGGTATTGTCAACGAAACCGAAGCCGGGCGGGGCTCGCTGGTGCTGTTCGACATGCAGCAAGACATGCGCGATCTGTACATCGCCGATATGTATTTTGGTAAGAGCTGGCGTCACCTCGACGCGCAAAGCCTGAACACCACAGCCGTGGGAGGAACACTGCTCAACGTGGTCATTGAGCGGACGGAGTTTACTGACGCTTCGTATGCCTCGCGCATGTTCCGCCACATCATCGGTTTGACAGAACGCAACTGCCGCACCCATCACAACCAAGCCGATATTTGGCTGTCCAGCGGTGCTAATGCGCAGTCAATCGCCAGAATTTCAATACACGGCGAATTCACGGACAGCAACCAATACCACCTGTACGCAGGCGGCGATGTTGGCGCAGGCGAAATCAACGGCATCACCATTGAAACCGGGACGCTGTTTGAGCGCGCTTGGCTCGTTGCCCCGCCCTACGGCACCAAGGGCGGCGACATCATCCTTGAAACCACGACCGCAAAGAAGGTGCTTGGCTTCCGCTTGAAGGATGGCGTTGACTTCGGCCCGCCGACGACCGGCCAGCCCGAGCGCATCAGCATCAGCCCGAACGGCGGTGGCTACATCGGGCCTATCGACCTTGGCGATGCGCTGGCATACGGCGTTACCGTGCCGTTGGTTTCTTTTGCCAACACATCGAAGCTCAAGGTTTCGCGCAAGCATTTCCCTGTAGAAAAAGAACAAACCGAGTTGACGACGGATTCTGGAATTGTTTTCCGGTTCCAGAATCGCAACGGCGAAGTCATGCAGCAGTCCGTTGCTTGCCTGTTTCTGGTCACAGTGGTCGACGCATCGAACTCTGCGAATTCCTGCGACTACATCGTTGGTGCAGCTGGAAATGGCAACGGCTGGCTTGACGGTTGCGCAACCGTATGGATGCGTCAAGGCCGCGGCGCCCAGGTAGATGTCGGTGCAACGCCGTTCTACCGGAACAACGACCCCAGCGGCGCCGGCGCTTTCTTCCTTGGATTCTTCAAAAGCACGGCGATTGCAAAAGTGATCGTCACCGTGAAGTGCATCAGCGGCTATCACGGCTAAACCCAAATCCACCACCGAGAACAACGGCATGACTCAACCAACACAACAAGACAACCGCTGGCATCTCGACAAGAAAGTACCGGTCGGAATCATCCTGGTCCTGCTGTTTCAGGGTGTTGCTGGGATATGGGCAGTGGCCGACATCAAGAAGGACGTCGAGGTCCTTAAGGACGCCAGGGCCGAGCAGAAGGAAAAAGACAAAGCGCAGGACAAGGCAACAGCCGAGGCCGTCGCGCTGGTCCGGTCCGACATCAAGGAAGTCAGTGGAAAGCTGGATCGTCTCATTGAAAGGTCACCACGATGAAAAAACCTCAACTCGTTTCCAACTGGAAGAGCCTCTGGAAAGCGGCTTCAGTCCAAATCCTGGCGCTCGGCGCGGTGCTGCCTGAAGTCCTCCAGGTGCTGGCGGACAACACCAACCTGCTGCCGTGGCTTGACGATGGCTACAAGTCCGGCATCCGGCTGGCGGCCATCCTCGTCGCCGTGCTCGTGCGCCCCATCAAGCAGCCCTCTGTTTCTGGCCCTCCCAAGGAGTAGATCATGAAGAAAGCCCTGTTTCTCTTCGCCGCCATTCTCTGTGCGCTGTCGGTGTTTGCCGCAGACATGATGGTGGCGCGCAACGGCGACAACTACCTGACGCTCCATGACGCTCCATGTGGTAAGGAAGTCACGGCGCTGCTGAAGCCTGAGCATGCCAGCAAGTTCCGCGCGGCGACGGACCGTGCCAACGGCGTGGTGTGGAAGGCCTGCTGGATTCTTCACGACCTGGAAAACGTCTTTGTTCTCTACGAAGACGGGGATCGCGCCATGGTGCCGCTCGGGGAGTTCGTGCGGGCTGAGGACGACGTCAAGCCCAAACAGTCGAAGGGTTCGGTGTGAAGATTTCCAGCAACGGCGTGCAGGTGATGCACTACTTTGAGAAATGCAAGCTCAAGGCTTACCCAGACCCCGGAAGCACTGATGGGCGCCCGTGGACCATCGGCTGGGGCGATACCGGCCCTGATGTTGTCGAGGGCCTTGAAATCACCCAGGACGAAGCAGATGCGCGTTTTGAACGCCGCCTGTCGCGTGAGTTTGAACCGGGCGTGATGTCACTGGTCAAGGTGCCACTCACGCAAGGCCAGTTCGACGCTCTGGTGTGCTTTGCTTACAACGTTGGCCTCGACATTGACACCGACACGCAAGCCGAAGGCCTCGGCGACAGCACGCTGCTGCGCAAGGTCAACGCTGGCGACATGGTCGGCGCTGGCGACGAGTTCCTGAAGTGGAACAAGAACGACGGCAAAGTGATGCTGGGCCTGCGCCGCCGCCGAGCCGCCGAGCGCGCGCTGTTCTACGGCATGACCGGCGAACAGGCCATTGCCGTCGGTAAGGCAGTGCTGTGAATCCCTTGAGCCTCATACCCGATTGGCTCAAGCTGATCGCCTTCGGCCTGTTGCTGGCCGCGCTTGGCACGCAAACCGTCCGCCTGTCTAGCGAGCAGGCCGCCCATGCCAAGACCCAAGCCTCCTTCTCTGATGAGCGCGTGGCAGCCGCCGATGCACAAGGTCGCGCGCTGGCCGAACAACGTGATGAATTTGAACGCCGTATAGGAGTGAAAGATGCAACCATCCAAGCCGCTCAGGACGCCGCCGCTGCGGCGCGCGGTGACGCTGTCACTGCTCGCCTTGCTGGTAACAGCCTGCGCGAATCCACCGAAGCCCTTGTCGAGCGCGCCCGTGCGGCCGGCTGGCGTGCCGGCGCTGGCGCTGGAAGCGCGGCAACCGACGATCCCATCGGTGTGCTTGCCGACGTGCTCGGCCGGGCTGACCAGCGCGCGGGAATCCTGGCGGAATATGCAGACGCAAGCCGGATTGCCGGTCAAGCCTGCGAGCGCTCCTACAACTCCCTGACCCCCTGAACCAGGAAACTCCATGGCCACCACGAACTACAACACCGCGCTCAACACCCAGACCTACGAGGCTGAGCAGGCCGCCCCGCCAACTGGCTTGATCAACACGCCGGCCACCGGTACGGCCTCGCTCCAGCAGCCAGCAGCGCAGGCCACGGCCGCCGAATGGCAGGTGCAGCCCAACCAGACGGTGCAGGGCCAGGTCAAAGACATCATTGCCGACAACTCGCCGCTGATGCAGCAGGCCGAAACCCGGGCGCTGCAGAAGGCGAATTCTCGCGGGTTGATGAACAGCAGCATTGCCGTCGGCGCAGGCCAATCTGCCGTGTTTGATGCGGCCACGCCAATCGCCGCCGCCGATGCCGCCACTTACGCCCGCTCGGGCGAGTTCAACGCCGGCGCCAAGCAGCAGGTGGGCCTGGCCAACACCGCCGCCACCAACGCGGTGAACTCCCAGAACAGCCAGCTTGAAACGAACGTGAGCCTGAACAACGCCCAGTCAGCCAACGACATGGCCAAGGCCAAGGCATCCATCGACGCCGACATTTCGAAGTTCAACGCCAGCCAGTCAAACGACCTACTCAAGCTGGGCATGGACGCGCAGACCAAGACCGAGCTGGCCAACATCGAGGCCAGCTACAAACAGCTCATGCAAACGTCAGCGAGTGCGGCCGACCTGTACAAGCAGTACATGCAGAGCGCGCAGACCATTCTGATGAGCAAGGACATGGATGCCGCGTCGAAGTCGCAGGCTATCAAAAATGCAATCGCCGGTTTGAACAACGGCTTGGCCATCCAGGGGCAAATCAACAACCTGAACCTGACCGACCTGTTGACGTTTAGCACGCCGGGCGCATGAGAGAGCAGTGCATAGACCTGCTGTTCGCTGATACCCCGCTGTACCTGACGCGCGAGCAGTTCGGCAAAACCCTTGACGGCTGGGACATCGAGCCGGTCTTACGCGCCGACGGAAGCATTGGAATCGTCTTTATCTCCCGCGGCCCCGAGTTTCACTTTCAAAAGTTCGGCACCGACATCCAGGCCAGCCGCGCGCACCTGAAGAAATACCCGGGTGAGCTGATCGCCCAGTACGGGTACGCCACCACCAGGACACCGAAGTCCGAAACCCGGCAACAGCGATTCAACGAGCGCCTGGGCTTTTACCGAGTCGGTGAAGACGAAGAAAACATCCTGTACCGAATTGACCATTTAAGAATGAAGGAGCCACCATGCCAGTTGTAGCAGTAGCAGCCGCCGTCTATGCCGGCGCAACAATCGCGACGGTCGGCATTGCCGCCATGTCGACCATGGCGGTCATCAGTGCCGTTGGCGCCATTGCCGCAGGGGTTGGCGTCGTTACCGGCGACAAAACACTGACAGCCCTGGGAGGTGTCGCTTCGCTGGTGGGGGGCATCGGGTCGTTCGCACAGAGTCAGGGATGGTTGGCCGGTGACCTTGCGGGCGGGGAAGTGGCCAGCAGCGCCGGTGACTTTGCCCGCATGGACCGCGCCGCAGACGTCGCCGACGCAGCCAGCAACACGTCGGGGATGATTGCCGAAGCCGCGCCTGGCATCGCCGACCCTTCCGCTGGACTGGCTGGCGACACCGCTACCGGCATCACTGATGTCGGAGCACCTGGTGGCCTGGCCGATGGCGCTGGAGCCGCAGGTGGCTCCTCCGGTGGTACTGGCCTGATGAATTCCCAACTCAGCCCGCTGGTTGCTGCCGATGTTGGCGCCGGCGCCGGTGTGGCGTCCGTCAATGCGGGTACCGCCACCAGCAGCAGCATTTTCGACTCCATGAAAGGTATCGGCGAGTTCATGACGAAGAACAAGGATCTGGCCTCGCTGGGCATGAACTTTGTCGGCGGCATGTTCGACGACAAGAAGAAGGCCGAAACCGGGCAAATCAATGCCACCACCGGCCTGTACGACGCCAAGACCCAGAGCGAGCTGCTGCAGCAGGACATCCTGCGCCAGCAGACGGCGAACGCGAATTCCGTCCCTGACCTGACCGGCCTGCGAGTTCGTCAGGGCCAGGTCTACAACACCGGCCCCGCGCCCACCCACCAGGCGCCACGGGCCGGCCTCATCAACTCCACGGGACGCTAATATGAACAACGAAATGATCAAGAAGGCGGAAGCCGCCATCGACGCCAAAGTGCCGCCGGCCGACAAGCAGGCGTATGACCGCATCGTGCTGGCCGGGATGAAGGTGATGTTCTCGAAAGAGACGCACGGCGAGCTGCTCAAGGGCCTGATGGAAGCCGACGACCCGATGAAGACCGCCGTCGAGGGCATCATCGGCATCATCGGCATCCTGTTCAAGGAAAGCAAAAACACCATGCCGGTGGGCCCCATGATCTTTGCCGGCCAGTCTCTGCTGATGGAAGCCCTGGACTTCATGGAGCAAGGCGGCATGATCGAGGTGACGCCGGAAATGCTTTCGACCGCCACGCGCACCTACCTCGAAACCCTGCTGCCAAAGATCGGGCTGACGCCGGACAAGATGCAGGCGATCATGGGTAAAACCCAGGCCGTGATGAACGACCCGCAGAAGCTGGCGGCGTTCAAACAACAAGCACAGGGAGGCTGATATGGGGCTCATCGACGGCCTGCGCCAAGGCGCTTCTGCTGCTGGCTATGCCGGCGGCGACATGTACGCCAAGGGCTACCAGCAGGACTTGGCTGCCCAGATTCAGGCCGAGCGCGACGCGCGCCTGGAAGAACTGAAGAACTCCGGGCTCAAGCGCATTTCCGCTGGCGCCCAGGCAAAGATGAACGAGGAGGTTCCGCTGGAGGCCGCGCCCGTGACGCGCGTGTCTGGCACCGATGACGCGGGCGAGAAGTTCGGTTTCGAAGGCGACATTGCCACGCAGCGCAAGGCCATCGAGACCATTGCCGACCCCGTGCAGCGACAAGAGGCCATGGCCCAGCTGGACAAGCAGGTGGCGGGCGACACGAAGAAGGGGTTGATCAACGTGGCCGGCAAGACGCGCAAGCGCACCGCCGACGAAGCGCTGGAAGCTGCGGTGAGCGACGCCAAGGTCAACGACCTGCCTGCCTATGCCGACTACGAGGCCCGGGTGGGCAAGCCGCTGCGCGACGAACGCCGCATCGATGTCAGCGAGAAGAAGAGCGATGCCGCGGCCGCCAACAGCGCCAAGGAATCCGACCGCAAAGCCCAGGCCGACGCTCGCAAGGCTGAAATCGACCTGCGCCGCCTGGACCTGCAGCAGGGTAGCCTGGATGCCCAGAACCGCCGCATTGACGCGCTGATCGAACACTGGGACCGTAGCGACACCGCCAAGGAAGAGGGCGGCGGCAAACCCGGCAGTCCTGACAAGCTGGGTGCTATCGTCAACGCCATGAACGCCACCATCAAGAACCTGAACGAAGGTGGCAAGGGCAAAACGCCTGAAGCTCAAGCCGACTGGCAGCGGTCCTACGAAACCGCGGTGCGTGTGCGTGACCGCGCCGCCGCCGCGCTGGACTCCAGCCTTACCGACCGCGGTGCGCCGGAGAAGCCAGGTGCACCGACCGCAACCCCCGGCGCCAAACCCGGCGCCCGTCCACCCCTGTCCAGCTTCCAAACAAAGTGAGCCACCATGGCATTTGACATCGAAGGCGCGCGCAAGGCTGGGTACAGCGACGGCGAGATTGCCGACTTCCTGGGCAAGGAATCAGGCTTTGACGTGGCCGGTGCCGCGAAGGCCGGATACACGCCTGCGGAGATCGTCGGGCATCTATCGGCCAGCAGGAGCACGCCAAAACTGCAGGTGGACGCAAAACCCGCAGGCGCACCAGCAGCGTCCACGGCGACCCGCACCGAGCCCGTCTATGACCCCGTGTCCGGCGCCCAGATCGGCACCACCGAAGTCGAGGACGTGCCAGTTGCCAAAGGCGGCGCCGTGGCCGATGAGCTGGCCAACCTGCGCGATTCGTTCTTCACCGGTGTGGACAACACACGTGCCTCCGTCAAAACCGTGAACATGGGCATGGTGGCCAGCGGGCTGGACAAGACCAGCAAGCGACTGGCGGAATTGGAGGCACGCGGAGAGGGCAACAGCCGCACCGCGCGCTTGATGCGCGACGAGATCGCCAGCTACAAGGAAAAATTCCCCGCCGTCATTGGCGAAATGACCGAAGCCCAAGGCGACGCCCAGCGCGGCGCGGCCCTGAGCACCCGGCCGGCGGTCGCCAAGGTCAACGCCGCCAAGACGTTCGGCGAAGCCTGGGAAGCCTTCAAGGAAGCGCCGTATGACGTGATCGCCGGTGTGACCGCGACATCCCTGCCGTCCACACTGCCCGCGCTTGCGGCGGCGGCTGTGATGGGCCCTGGCGCCGGTGCAGTAGCCATGGGTGCCAGCAGCGCCGCGGTGGAGGGCGGAAGCTCGCTCGCGGAGTTCGCGCGCGATGCCGGTGTCGACGTCACCAACGGCAAGGCCGTTGAGGCGTTCTTCACCAACCCAGAAAACCTGTCTGCAGCCATGGCCTACGCCGGCAAGCGCGCGGGCATCATCGGTACGCTGGACGCGGTCAGCGGCGGCGTGGCCGGCAAGACCATTGCCCCGGCCATGAAAAGCAAGATCGCTCGCCAGGCAGTCAACTTGCCGACCCAGATGGCCACTCAGGCGTCGCTGGGCGCCGGCGGCGAGGCGCTGGGCCAGCTGGCCACCAAAGGCGAAATCGACCAGCCCGGCCAGGTCCTGATGGAGGCCGCGGGCGAACTTGGCGGCGCGCCGATGGAAGTTGCTGCGTTTTCCAAAGAGGCACGCGACGCCATGCGCGGGCGGGCGCCAGCAGGTGCGGCCCCTGCCGCCGCGCCGCGTGTCGACCCCATTGCTGACATCGTCAACGCCCCGACCGTCGACCAGGCGATTGTGGCCGCCCAGTCCGCAGTGCAGTCCAGCACGGCTGTGGACAACATCGCCGAAATCCTGAAGCAAAACCAGCCTGTAGCCCAGACGGTGCCTGCGTCATTAGCTATAGAAAACATAGCGCAAGTCGCCGAACCGGAGAGCGCCAATGTCATCCAGACGCCAACCCAAGCCGAAGCCGTTGCGCCCGCCGCGCCTGACCAAGTTCCAGCGGGAGCTCCTGCAGGAGATGCAAGTCAGCCCGCAGGCCCTGGTGCACTTCTGGAAACTGTGCGCGCCGAGCCCGCCACGGGAGCACTAGACCAGCGTCTTGTCCCCCTCTCGCAACGAAAAAACGCTGCGCAAAATATTCCAGAAATTATTCCGGCGACCACCAATGTCCAAGACGCAGCACCACGAGCCACAGCCCAAACCCAAGCCACGCCAGCAGAAACGCCAGAAGCTCGAGCGGATGCTGGAGTCCAGCCAGCCGCAACCGGAACCACGGCCGGAGCCGGTGGAGTACAAGCCGCTGGGGTAGTTGGAGAGCGCCTTGACAAGGACTGGACGGCTTTCGCGCCAGACACCGGTACCTTGAGCGTGCCGCGCGCCGAAATGCCGCAGATCAAGGCCGAGCACAGAGGTGCCATGGTCAATTTCCTGAACGCGCGCGACATTGCGCACACCCAGGAAGAAGTACCGGCAGCCAGCCTGAAGCCGACCCAGACCGAGTTCTCCCCGGCGAAGGTGGCCAAGGCCATGGGTTTCACCGGTACTGACCGGTCCATCCTCGTTTCCAGCGACAACCACGTCCTGGACGGCCACCACCAGTGGATGGCAAAACTGGAGGCCGGCGAACCGGTCAAGGTCATCCGCCTGGACGCTCCAATCAAACAGCTGCTGGAGGCCGTGCGGGAGTTCCCAAGTGCCGAGCAGGCCGCCGGCACCACGGCGGCCGCGCCCCAGCCCAGCGCCCGCCAGGTAGCCATTGAAGCCGAGAAAGCCCGTATCGAGGCCAAGCGCGTCGAACGCAAAGCCGCGCGCGCCGAGAGCGCCAAAGCGCCGGAAGGTCTGTCGGTCGGCATGATGCCCAACAGCGCAGAGCCCGTGACCGTTAAAGACGGTGTGGTCTATGTCGGCAAGTACGCCGCCCAGAACTTCGAGACCGGCGACGACGTCACCGTGCCCGCCGGCGCCAGCGATGACCAGATCCGCAAGGCGCTGCTTGACTCCGGCGCGCTGGGCAAAAAGGCCCGGATATTTGGCGCATCAAATCAGGCGCCGGCCCAATCACTGCCTGCCCAGGCTGCTACTGTTTCGATAGCGACTGATGCTGCTGCCCAACGCGCCGATTTTGCCGCCAGCGAGAAGGCGCGCAAGGTACCGGGCAACGCCGCGCGCACCCGCGCCAACGAGGCAAATCCCTTCAAGGCATTCCTGGGTAAGCACGGCATCAGCAACAGCCTGGCCAACGAGTTCGCGCCCGGCCGCAAAGAGCGCCAGGCGGCCATGGTGCAGGGCTACGGCCCGATGTTCCGCAAGTCCGGCCCCCAGTTGGACGCGCTGGCGCAGCGCGCGGTGGAGGAGGGTTTCCTGCTCGAGGCCGACGAAACCAAGCTGCATGCCCTCATCCTTGACGCCTTGCGTGGCAAGCGGATAATCCCCCAGTACGCCGCAGGTGTGGCGGAAGACGAGATGCAGGCCCGCATGGATGCCGCCGAGGAGTTCGCGCGGCAGCTGCCAGACGATGTTCTGGAAGCCCTTGACGCCGACATCCCCGGCTCCGATACACCCAGCAACACCAGCACCGAGGACGCCATGCGCGCGCTCGGGTTCACCGACCAGGAGATTCAAGATGCCACTGCCAGCCAATCCCAAAGCCAGGGCCAAGGTAGCGAAAGCCGTGGCCGAACTGATGAAACTGCCAAAACCGCAGCGCAAAGCCGTGGTGAAGAAGGAAATGCAGCGCCGCGGGATGACGCCGAAGGGCTGACATCCCCCACGCCAGCCGATGTGCTGGCCCAGCAGCAGCGCGCCGCCGACGGCACCAAGGCCGAAGCCAAGGCCACGGCTGCCGCTGACAACAAAGCCAAGGCCGACGCCGAGGTCAACGAGTTCACATTGACCGGCAGCGAGCGCGCCGCCGACGCCGACCCCAACCAGAAGCCGATGTTCAGCCGCGCCGCGCAAGCGACCGAAGCGCTGGACGCCGCCGGCGTGACCGGGAAGGAGCGCCTGGATGTGCTCAAGGACGTGAAGGCCGGCACGCTGACACCGGAAGAAGTGCAGGCCGCTTATCCGGCAAAGGGCGCTCAAACCGACACCCCGGCCTTCAAGAAATGGTTCGGCGACAGTGTCGTCACGAACACAGGGAAACTCGGCGGCAAGCCGCTGCCCATGTACCACGGCACCAGCGCCAGCGAGGACGGCGACGCGTTCAAGGTCTTTGACACCTACGCTTCCAACTATGGCCTGATGGGCATGGGTGGCTACTTCACTGCCGACCCGGCTGTGGCCAGCAGCTACACCGCCAAGGGGCGCGGCGAGTCGCCCAGCGTGTACAAAGTCTTCCTGTCGATCAAGAACCCCATCGACATGGAAGCCAAGGCCGACGTGGCTGCCTGGGAAAAGCAGTTTGATGACATCGAGCAGTACCACGAAGGCGGCGACACCAATGAAGCGTGGTATCGCGCGGCCGAGAACATGCTGGCCGACCAAGACATGCCGAGTTACGAGGGCGCTGAAATCATGCAGGACGGTCTGCGCACCATGGGCTTTGACGGCATCACCCACATGGGCGGAAATCGGGTGAAGAAGGACGGACCGCGGCACCGTGTGTACATCGCCTTCGACCCCGAGCAGATCAAATCAGCGACTGGAAACAACGGCGACTTTGACGGCGCCAACCCGAACATTCAGTTCAGCCGGGCAGCCACGCCAGGCCCGGTGCCCGCCCTGGAAGCCTTCAAAACCAAGTCCGGCGCCACGGCATTCAAAACTCCGGAAATAGCCCTGGCCGACCCGCGCCTGAACGTGCGGCAGCCGGGCGGCGACGTGAAGCGCATCGACTACGAAATCCGCGACCGCAAGCTGTACGCTGAAGCCATGGCCGACGGCGCCACCCCGGCGGAAGCCAGGGACGAAGCCAGCGTGGGCATCGTCACTCTGGACGTGGATGCGGCCGGCGTCTTCAAATCCCTGCGCAACATCGAGATTTACCAGAGCAAGCGCGGCAACGCCATCGCCGAGAAGGTGGTGGGCGGCATTGTCGAGAGCTTGCCAGCCGGCGCGAAGCTGCACATCCATGACATCCTGCCCACGGCAACGGGCTTCTGGGATAAGATGGGCGCGTCGTTTCCACGGTCCGAGGACTTCATGGAGGCGAACCTTTCGCCCCAACAATTCAGGAACGCATATGACACCCGAAAAAGTACTCCAGGAACGCGAGGACAACCGCAAGAGTCACGCGCGGCCACGGACGCCGGAGCAGGAAGCGGACGATCTGGACCTGATGGAGCGCCTGCACAAAGAAGCGCTGGCCGACAAGTCCGCAACCCCAGCACAGTAGAGCGCGTCCAGGCCGCCGTCGCCGAACTCATCGGTGGCAAACAGTTGCCCAACAAGCTGGGACGCGTGGTGGCCACCACCGCCAGCGAGATCAAGTCCTACTGGGAACCCCAGATCGGTCTGAACGTGCAGCTCTCAGCTGACGAGAAGGCCGGCGCCGCCCAGGCGTTCTACGACCCCCGCACCAAGACCGTCTTCCTGATCGCCGACCACATTCCGGCCGGCGATGAACAGGCCGTGGCCGCGCACGAGCTCATGCACAAACACGGCCAGACCGTGCTTGGCGCCGAAGGCTGGGACAAGCTGCACACCACCATCAACGGCTGGGCCAATGCGGAAGAGGGCAGCGACGAGCGAGCCGTCTACACCTATGCCCGTAGCCGCGTCGAAGCCGTGGGCACCGAGCTGTCCAGCCAGGAGATGTTCCCCTACGCCGTGGAGGCCGCAATCAAGATGGGCGTCAAGCCGTCGCTGATCGCCAAGAATGGCACCGTCGCGCGCTGGCTGGGCTCCGTGAAGTACGCCATGCAGCAGGCCTGGGGCAAGGTGACCGGCCGTCCTGAAACGTTCAAGACGCAGGACCTGGTGGACCTGGCCTTCGGCATTGCGCAGATGGAGAACCCTGAGAGTGCAGCGGCCATGGGGCGGATCACGGATGCGCCGCTGAAAACTGACTCACCGGAGTTTGAGCGCTGGTTTGGCGACAGTGTTGCCACCGTAGACGGCAAGGCGGGCAGCGAACCGCTGGTGGTCTACCACGGTGCGCCAGACGCGCGTTTCGTCACAGAAGACGGCACCTTTAAATCCCTCAAGGCCCGGTACGGGGCCGAAGATCCAGACGGCGGCGCTCACTGGTTTGCCGGCAGCAAGCGGACAGCAGCCACCTATGCCGACGATCGACGCGCCTTCGATTACCAGAACGCAGAGCCCGGGGTGATCGCGGCCTACCTCAAGCTGGAAAACCCGCTGATCGTAGACGGCGGCGGAAAGCACTGGCGCGAGGCGCAGAAGATCGGGAAAACTGGCCGCATCATCGAGGAAGCCAAGGCCGGCGGCCACGACGGCATCATTGTCCGCAACGTCAAGGACGATTACAACAATGTCGCGGGAGGGTCGCGCGCCACCGACACCTATGTTGTCTTCCGGTCAAACCAGATCAAATCAGCCACGGAAAACACGACATTCGACCCTGCCAACCCTGACATCCGCTTCAGCCGCGCGCCAGCGCCTGGCGCCAAACTCTCCCCATGGCGCGACGCTACCGGCCGCCTTCAGTTCGCCCCCGGCGCCTGGCTGTACGACAAGATTGGCGCGGCCGCCGGCCCGACGCTGGTGAAGCTGGGCCTGAAAGCCGCCAGCCCCGAGCTGCGCCGCCAACTGCGCCAGATGAAAATCGACGTCGAGAAGGCCCAGGAAACCGCCGGTGCCATCGCCAAGGAAACGATGAAGCTGAGCGAGGCCGAGCGCGCCATGGTCTCCGACCTGGTCGAACAGGAGCTGAAAGTCGGCATCATTCCACCGGCTCACGCCGTGAAGTTGGCAGCCATGATCAACGACGCCATGGGCCGCCAGACCGACGAACTCGTGGCCCTGGACATGCTGACCAAGGACAGCGCGGACAAATGGCGCGGCAAGTACCTGCCGCGCTACTACGAATCGAAACTGAGCGCCAAGGTGGGCGATGCCTGGGCAGACGCCATGAAGCGCCTCACCGGCCGCCAGTCGGTCATGAAGGGCATCAAGGGCAAGAACCTGAAAGGCCGCGGGCTGTACGAGACCATCCCCGAAGCGGAACTGGCCAACTACGAAGCCCTGGGCTGGGAAGTGCGTGACCCGGATTACACGCCCAGCCTGCCATCGGTGGACGGCACCGTGCAGGTGTGGCGCGACTTCAGCCCTGAAGAGCGCGAGAAGATGGGCGAGATCCGCGACGCCGGCTTCCGGTTCGTCATGGGCTACATGCAGACCGGGCGCGACATTGCTGTCGGCCGCATGTTCGAGCGCATGGCCGCCGACCCTGAGCAGTCGTCACGCCTCGAAAAAGAGGGCTACGTCCAGGTGCCCACCACCACGGTGAGCGGCACTGGCGCCAAGGTGTACGGCAAACTGGCCGGGCGCTGGGTGCCCACCGAGACGATGAGCCAGTTGAGCAACATCGAGGAAAGCACCAGCGCGGCGTGGCAGATGTACCGCCAGGCCATGGCAATTTGGAAAATGGGTAAGACCTCGATGAACCCTGTCTCCCATGTGAACAACATGGTCTCCAACCTGACCATGGCGCACCTGGCCGGGGTCAGCTACCACCGCGGCGACAAGTACCTGGCCGCCGCGCGGGACTTCATCAAGAAGCCGGCCATGATGGTCGAGGCCAAGGAGAACGGCCTGTTCCTGGGTACGCTCAGCGACACCGAGCTCATGAACACGCTGCCTGAGGAGCTGAAAATCCTGGCTCAAAAGCAGGAATCCAAGGGTGAGAAGGTGGCGCGCACCGGCTTCGACATCATGACCATGTTCCTGCGCAAGCCCATGGGCGCCGCCTACCAGGCGGAAGACACGTTCTTTCGCTACCTGATCTACAAGTACGCCCGCGAGCACGGCATGGAGCCGCAGGACGCCGTGGACTACGCCCAGAAGTACATCTTTACCTACGACGACCTACCCAAGGGCGCGCGCCGCATCCGCGACTTCGGCATCCCATTCTTCAGCTACACCTACAAGGCGGCACCGGCGTTGCTGCACACGGCCCTGACGCACCCGGTACGCATGGCCGCGCCCGCCGCCGTGCTCTGGGGCATCAACGCCGCGGCCTATGCCATTGCCACCGGCGACGATGACGACAGCTGGCAGGAAACCCTCAAGCGCTACCTGACCGACCCCGAGTTCCGGGCCAAGGCCCGCGAAAAAGAAAAGCTCGAGCGCGAGCACCTGCCGCCCTGGAACAAGGGCACCACCAGCATGATGACGCCGAAGATGATTCGCCTGGGCATGGATGAGATCACGAAGCTGCCGCTGTTCATCGACGTTAGCCGCATCATCCCTGGCGGCGACCTGTTCGACGTCAGCCCGAACGCCGGCGGCGTGCCGCTGCCGCAGCCGATCACGCCAAGCCACCCGCTGTTCACGACGATGGTGGCCATGCTGGGCAACAAGGATATGTTCCTGGGCAAGGAGATCACGGACAGCAATGACACCACCGGCGAGAAGGCCTCGAAGCGCTCAGCCTGGCTGTGGAAGCAGCTGACGCCCGCCATCACCGCCGGCAACTACCACTGGGAGCGCGGGATGAACGCTCTGGCCCAGGCCAACGGCGGTGAGGTCAAGTGGGTTCCCGATGTGCTGGGCGGCGACGCCACGGGCATTGGCAAGGACGGGAACCCTGTACAGCCGAAGTACGCCGCGATGCAGACGTTCGGCATCAAGGTGCGCCCGGTGGATCTGGAGACGGCAGAGGCCATTGAGGGCTCAATGAAGCGCAAGATGATTCGGGATATTGACGGGGAAATCAAGAAGCTGCAGCGCCTGGCAAGCAAGGGCGCCATCAGCGACAGGACTCTTGAAAAGGAGCGCGACAAGGCGATCCAGAAGAAGGAAAACCTGCGCAACGGGCTCACCGTGGATGGGAGCGAAAAAGACTGAAGCCGTCCGTCACCGCCAAAAGAAAAGCCCCCGGCCGTTTGGCTGGGGGCTTTTTTTCGTTTCTGGTCAGCGTATCTTGCCCATTAACTTCTGCTCGCACCGAGCGCAGAACGGCAGGTTCCCGTGCCCCAGAAGCGGCACGGCGCCGGTGGCCACGGTGTTCAAACCGCAGGCGCTGCGTATGCCATAGGCGTCAGGGTGGCCTGGAATCGGTGTGTCGTCGGCCGTCCAGTAGTGGGCGATCAGCTTGCCCGACAGAAACGGCGGTCGGCCCCACTGGGGTTTGATCTTGGCGTCGACAGGGCGGTCAGTGACCAGTGCGCCAGCGCGGCGCGCCGCGTCCAGGAAATCACTCAAGGCGCGACGACCAACGTTTCCGGCTGCTGCCCACAGCTCATGGTGACCTGCTTGAGCTCCAGATCCCGATAGACCATGCAGCGCTGCTTGTCGACAAAGTGCTGGCTGTCGGCTACTGGTACCTCGACCACCACCATCTCGCCCTTGCCGACGGGATATGTGCGCGGCACGGGCGGCACTGCCAGCTTCTTTTCCGCCAGCACCGCGCGCTCGGTCGGCGTGCGGTTTGCCACCCTTGGGGCATCTGGTGAACATGAAGCCAGGAGAAGGGCAGCGAGCAGTAGGGGTAGACGCATGGCCGGGATTATCCGCCTGCCAGCCGGGCAACACAACACCAGGGCCTCATTAGGGCCTGATGTCACAATTCACCCATGTCCCACGCCTACATCTTCTCGACCATCGTTTTCACCGCCCTGAGCCAGCTTTTGATGCGCTGGCAGGTAGGTCTGGCCGGGCCCATGCCGGCGGATGTCTGGGGGAAGGCGGGGTTTGTCTGGGCGCTGCTGCTGAACCCCTGGATCATCGCCAGCGTGGTGTCCACGTTCCTGGCCGGGGTGTCCTGGATGATGGCGCTGACCCGGTTTGAGATCAGCTATGCCTACCCGTTTTCAGCGCTGACCTATGTCCTGGTGCTGGTGGCCGGGGTGCTGCTGTTCCAGGATGGGCTCAATGTCGGCAAGCTGGCGGGCACGGCCCTCGTCGTGCTGGGCATCGTGGTGATGGCCAGGTTCAGCTGAAAACTACCCAAGCCACGGCAGAGACAGCGGCCACAACGGCAACGACCAGCCCCAGGGCGGCATAGGCATAGACGGCAGGGGCGGCGGCGCTGTGAGGGACGTTGTGGTGGTTCATGACCGGATTCTAGGACAGGGGAGGGTGTTCGTAAACAGGCGGCTCTCCTTCGCCGAACAGGATCAGCACCACCAGCCAGGTAAACACCAGGGGGAAGGTCGTGTGCTTGTAGGCCGGGCTCCAGAGAACCGCCCAGTTCAGCGCAATCGGGATTGCCGCGGCGATCAGGATCACGGCTTTGACGAGGTGGCGGGTTTTCATGGGTGGAAGTTTACGAGACTTGGGGCTTGAAATGGAGGAGGATTGCGGCGTAACTTCTGGCGTAGGTTCCACGGGAAACATCAGATTTCCCCTATAGAAAACCAGCATCGAGGATAACTATGTTCATCATTCGGGCCGGTTTCGCAAGTTGTTGATTTCACACATGATTTTCGCGTATCTCATTGATCTGTCTGGATATTTTGGGATTTTGGCGTAGCTTTTCTTTGGCACTATTTCCGCGCCGAGGCTCATCTAGGCCCGGCTACACTTGCCACACTCGTCAGGTTTTGGCGTAGCTTTTCATATTCCACGCGCACATCCCAGAGACAGGCAGAGCATGCATTTTGACGCACGGGCGGCCAAGCAGCTGAAAGCCGGTGAGCACATTGTCGTTGACGGGTGCCCCGGCCTGCGGCTCGTGGCCACCACCACCAGGCGGACGTGGGTATATCGGTACAAGGACCCGGCCACGACCCTGATGAAGCAGATCAAGCTGGGCGCCTGGCCGGCCATGTCGCCCACCGATGCCGCGGGGAAGTGGCAGGAGCTGCGGGCCCGGCGCGACGGCGGCGAGGACCTGCGGGCCACCCGCAAGGCCAGCAAGCAGGTACAGCGCGGGCCACAGGCCGGCTACACCCTGGCCCAGATGGTCGAGGACTATGCCACCGGCTACCTGAAGCGTCGGCGTGAGGCCAAGGGCGCCAAGGCGGTACACCAGCGCCTGGCGAACGCCATTGCCGAACATGCCGACTTGCCGGTCAGTGCCGTCAACCGGCGATTTGCCTTCGATCTGATCGAGGCCTTGAGCGACCGCCCGGTGATGGCCGCCAGCGTCAAGACCGAGCTGGGCGCCGCCTGGGTCTACGCCATGGATGCCGGCCGCATTCCTGAAGACATGCCCAACTGGTGGATATTGGTGCATGCCCGCAAGCTGCGCAGCAAGGGCGCCCTGCGCGACGGCGTGCACAAGGGCACGGCCAAGCGCGTCCTGTCAGAGGCGGAAATTAAGACCCTGCTGGCCAGCGACCTGCAGCGCTTCAGCCAGCAGGTTCAGGACTTCCTGGTCACCCAGCTCTGGACGTGCACGCGGGGTGCGGAAATCGTGTGCATGCGGGGCGACCAGGTGACCAAAGAGGCCGATGGCTGGTGGTGGACCATCCCCAAGGAATTCACCAAGGGCCGGAACAATGAGCGCGCCACGGACCTGCGGGTGCCGCTGGTGGGCCGGGCGCTGAAGGTGGTGCAGCGGCTGCTTGACGAGCACGGCAAAGGATGGCTCTACCCCAGCGTGTCGCGCGCCGGCGTGCCGGGGCACCAGCAGCAGGCCTACATGCAGTCAAAGGTGCACTACCTCCAGCCGTACAGCAAGTCCCGGAAGGACCATGTGCGCGAGCGCCTGAGCGTTACCCACTGGAGCCCGCACGACCTGCGCCGCACTGGGCGCACTATGCTAGCGTCGATGGGGTGCCCGAACGAGGTGGGCGAGGCGATCCTGGGCCATGTGCAGCCTGGTGTGGTGGGGGTCTACAACCTGCACGCCTACAACCCTGAGCGGCGGCTGTGGCTGGGCAGGTTGGCCGAGCGGCTGGAGTCGCTGACTTAATGACTGGATGACCGGGGCGCGGGCTTCTTGGCCCCGGTGTTCTCGGGTGGCAACTGGTCTGAGACAGGGCGAGATTCGGCCCACTCCTCAAGCTCCCGAACCAACCAACCGACACGGCGGCCGGACAGCTTGCGGGGTTTCGGGAATTTGTCCTCGCGCACCAGCTCCTGCAATGTGGACTCGCCCAGGGCGACGAAATTGCAGGCGCCGGCGATGTCCAGGTAGGCTGGCTTCAAAGTGACTTTCGCGTTGACCTGGCTCATATCTCTACCTTGCTTTCTTTACCCAGTTCAGAGGAATAGGTGGGTGTGGGGAGGTTCATGGGGCTATTCACTGATTTCACCGATTTTTTCTCGTTCCCATGTTGGGTGGCGATACTCAAGGCCGACCGTCTGGAAAATCAGCCCACAGGTGCATTCCCGAAGTGCTACCGTGTACACACTCTCAACGTCCGTATGTGGGTGGTGCTCGCTGTATAACTTGTCCACCAGCCTTGACCCCGTCATTACATGGCCCTTGCGGGAACAGCGACAACGCTTCCAAATCAGCGAGAAAGGCATGTTGCTGGAGGTGGCGACTAAAAGGTCAACAAATAAACCAGTGATCATGTCCGCCCCCCTTCCACCGCCCCAGGCGCTGATACAGCGGACTTGGAAAGTTCAATTTCTGCGGCAGCGCGGACAATAGCGCGGCGAGTGGCGGCGAGCGGGTCACCGCCAGACTTTTCCCCGCGCTCTTTGATTTCATAAACAGCGCCATCATCTTCGGCCCACAGCACAGTGATGTCTCGTCGATCAATATCGACATCCATGTTGAGTTTCACAGCCAGCCTCAGGGCGTCGCCGTCGTCGGTGAGCGGATTCCACGTCGTGCCGTTGTGGCAATCGGTCTTCACGTTGCCCATCAAGTCAAAGCCCGTGTTCCCCATGCCGCCACCGTTCGTCGTGGACTTGTCGATGTGGATGCCCGCAGCTTTTGCCGCCAGTTCAAGCAATGTCCGGTCATCCATGATCTACCCCCTTTGTAGAAGGGCCGATAGAGGGGGTCGCGAGAAGTGGCATCCAGTGGGTTGGCTTCCAGCTAAATCCCCAGTTGTTCTTGGGCTCTGACCAATCCCAGCCGCTTTCGCGTGGGCCGCGCCCAGCCTTCCAGTCGGCATGGCCTGGAGAGCCTTCGCCATAAAAGTTCATGCGCGTTTCGCGGGCGCCGTATTCTTCACTCCAGGCCAGAATTCGAGTTCCATCCTTCGGTGCTGTTTCAATCGGCTGCCATCCCCTTGCTACTCCCATAGGCTGAGAGAGGGCGGAGCGGGTGTTCCATGAATCACCGGAGCGCTCGTATTCGTCGCTGCTTTCATGGCGCGCACCGCAGTTTCCGCACGCTACGATGCAGCTATGCCGGCCGGTTCCAGTGCGCTCGAAAGATGGTTTGTCGTGCCCGCAAAACGGGCAATTCAGCAGCTCGGGCAGTTGGGGTATTGATTGCGTCATGTCAGGTAATCTCCATTTGTTCCGGTTTGGGCAGTGGCTCGTCAAAAAGCTTGGGCTGGTTGACGGCCTGCTCAATGCGGCGACACGCGATGCTGAAATAGGCGGGGTTGATTTCGATTCCCACGAACGCACGGCTTTCGACAATTGCCGCAACCCCCGTGGTTCCGGTGCCCAGAAAGGGCTCAAGAATCCGCGGCGCTTTGCTTGTAGCCACCGCCCGCTGCATGATGGGCAACGGGGTGTAGCCGGGGTGGCCGTAGGTTTCTTCCTTGAAGAAGTAGCCTTCGCCGCGATGGCGGATGCCCTCCCAAAGATTCCATGGGTTCCCGGCGATCTTGCCCGTCACCAGCATGGACGCGAACTTTTGAGTCCAGCCGCTGCGCACCGCGTAGCCGGCCGTCATTGGGATAACCACCTGCTGGGCGGTGGGCATGAGTCGCCAGAACGCCAGCATCTTGGAGGTCGGCGTGACAACCCACATTTCATCAGCCGCGCAAGCTGCGAAGATGCCGCCCAGCCAAGCCATGTATTCAGCTTCAGGCATGGCGTCGTCGTGTACCCCGTAGTCCTTGCCGACGTTGAACGGCGGGTCGGTAACCAAGGCACGCTCCCCGGCGATGCCCGGCAGGATATCCCGACAGTCGCCAAGCCAAAGCTCAGCGCTGCCGATGATTTCGGGGCTTGTCACTCCGACCCTTTCCCGTCCAGCCGCGCCGCATCCCCCTGCACCCCTGCGGCCCCTTTGAGAACATCGCGAGCAGCGGCCCAAGCCAGTGGTTTTCTGCGGTTGTATTCACGCTGTTTCGCATCCGCCCCTTCGAACTGGCTGGCGTCTGTTTCGTCGATGGCGTCTTTCAGGTCCTTGCACTCGACCAGCTCACGCAGCGCGCTCATGGCGACGTGCGCTTTCTCAAGCCAATGCTCGGCGGTCGGGTTCCCTGTAACAGACTCGAGGCCCAACTCGTGGTTCAGGTCTGCCAGCTTTTGCAGGTTGTCGGCTACTGGGGCGGCATCCTGCGCCTGGGTGGTGGCGCGTTCACGCAAGAACTTTGCAAGCATGCTGTTTCCGCGAGCCTCGCACCACTGCGCCCAGCCCTCGGTCGCTTCGGCTACGGTTTCGCCCGGCTTGATGCCTGACGCCGCGTCACCCTCTGCACCCACTGAGCCACCAGC
>Ga0181339_1000018_pt1 | contig 59824 bp, 51 predicted proteins | sample Sp13VDMM110DD_FD_130101 | JGI IMG/M metagenome (GOLD analysis project Ga0181339, IMG submission 130101) | Freshwater viral communities from Lake Michigan, USA - Sp13.VD.MM110.D.D | ecosystem: Environmental > Aquatic > Freshwater > Lake | place: USA: Michigan | collected 2013-04-23 | reverse complement strand
TAAATTTCCATGATTCAACTATAACACCCATAGGGTCTACTATATCTAACTTTAATTTAAATAATGATTCGTCTTTTAATTTTAATAATTTTTTAGATATTGAAACTGTAGTTAAATCATACAATTTAATACTTAAAAACCCTTTATTATCAGGAGTGATTACAGGTTTACAAAAAGAAGCAACAGACCATTGTGCGATATTGAAGCGTTCTGGGAAAGTTACAATAAATCTATTAACTAGTTTAGGGTCAACTTCAGACAATACTTTTATACTTTCAGATTTATTAATGATTGGGTAAGTTACAGTAGAAGCTGTTTCATAATCTACAGTGTAGTAATCCTCAATATCTTTTGGTAATTTAATATCAATTTTTTTAGCCTGTCTTTTTGTTGCTGTAAGCATTTTTGAGGTACTTTTAGAGAGACTAGTAGGTTTTTTCACTACTGGAGGTTTGGTTGTTTTTCGTAAAGCCATAATAACATTTTATGATAAATATACTAGCTTGACTTTTTTTGTAAACCTTAAAAATACCTTATAAACAAAAATTCCCCTAATATTAGGGGAATTTTATTGAAATTATTGTTAAATAAAAATCTTAGAATAATAAAATAGCACGGTCAAATCTAAGTGTTACAGTAATCTCTGCAATACCATCATCGTCCATTGATAAATCACCAAAACCAACATTTGTTGCCATAGTTCCATCTAATAACCATTTTTCAACAACAACACCTGTCGGGTCAAGCATTTCTAATTCTACTGGACGTTTGTAACCAGCAGCGTAACCTTGACGACCTGTTATTGTTTCAGAATGAAGACGAACCCATTCCATGATAGCTTGTGATGCTGAAGGACCAATTGGGTCACGGAACGTAACATCAATTGCTTCCCAAGTAAAACGACCAATCACCCAAGTAGATGTATTAAGGAAAGGAATTTCCACTTCGTTTTGAGTTATTGAAGGTCTAGATGCTGATGATAACCACCATTGTTGTATACCAAGGTCAGCAGGGAAAGTAATAAGCCAACGATTTTTCCTTTTAGGTTCGTAAGGCAAAGGCATTTTCATTAATAAATCGGCCATGTTGTATTTGTTTGTTTAATTTTTTTCTTATTTGATAATAAATATCTGAAACTTTGTTTTTTATCGTATTTTATAATAAAGATTGTAAATTATTATAAACTTTATGACCAAAACCATATTTGTGTACCAATGATTCTAAATTTTTAGCGATTATTGATTCTGGATTTGACATACCTTTTTCACTCAAAGATTTTAGTAAATCTTTAGTTTTATTTTCATCCTCAAGTGTTGATTTAATCTTATCTAGAGTATTAGCGTTTTCAGCAGCTTTCATCCCTATTTCTTTATTCCTTCCAGTAAGATTAACACCTAAAATATAAGCAACACCTAATATAACATCATTTGAATTTTCATTAATTCTAGTTTGTTGTTCGTTCAACAAAAGAGCTTTGTATTGTTGTTCAGTTATTATTAATTTAGTCATATAATATAAATACTTTGCTTAAACAAAAAAAGCCCTAATAGGGCTTTTTAATTGTGTATTGTTGTTTAAATGTTATCAAATGAAGCTCCAGTATTCATTACTGTAAACTCTATTTTGATAAATTCAAGACTTTTCGTTGGTTTTAAGAATATTTGACCTGTTAATTGGTTTCTATCAATATCTTCTGGGTCGTTAGAAAGAACTACACGGAAGTCAACTAAACCTCTTTCACTTCTAATGTTATCCAAGATTGGATTAACTAATGATAAGAATTGGTTTCTTACAATAGTATCGTTTTGTTCGAATAACAATCTTACTGAAACAGCAGAAATAAGTTTTCTTGCTTGTAATAAAAGTCTTCTAACGTTGATTCTATTAAGAGCAGTTTCTTTAACCTGTAGTGTTTTATTACCCCAAATCTTGATACCGTCTGAAGTGAAAGTAGCTATCGGATTGATTCTATTTTCATAAAGCGTATCTCTTTCAGATAATGTAAGTTTCTTTCTTGATTGAATAGCATCTACATCACCACGTTGCATACCAGCAACTGTAAACCATGGGAACGCAATATTATCAGTCAAAGCTATGTTACGAACAACATCTCTTGTAGGTGGTACAAATATTAATACATTGTTTTCAGCATCATTAATTTGATTCCAAGGCCAGTAAGTACATGAGTAACTACTGTCAAATTGACCATCTAATACTTCAACAACTTCTTGAGCTGATAAGATACTACCATCTGCCATATCTGGAGTTGTTACGATATATAATGAATCGGCTCTTTCAGTTTCAATCATTTCGATTGAAGCTTCAACCAAGTTTGTATTATCAAACGTATCAATTCCAGGTGTTGCGAAAACATTAATGTTAACAGCTTCTGGGTTTCTGAATGTCCAAATAGCTTCTAAGTATGCGTAGTAATCTGAGTTGATACCCATATCACCATTTGTTAAGGTTCTATTTGAAAATGCACCACTAGTTAAACCAGCTTGTCCATAAGTACCGTTGATAAGGAATCTATCAGTATTACTTCTTCTTGTATTATAGATATCCCACCCATCAAAACCACCATATGGTGTGAATGTAAATTTACGAGAATAAACTTTTTCGTATGGTCCGTTAAGTAAACCAGTTTCTGTTCTGAATTCAGCATCACCAGTTTCAAAAGTAAAGATTGGACTATAAGTTGCTCCACTAGCGTTTATAACAACTGTTACGTTATCAATGGTAACTCCAGTAGCGTCAATATCCATATGGAAACCAGCTGTTAATCCAGTCCATTCATTAGGTGTTGTTGTTGTTGGTACACCTTTATAATCAAAGAAGTCAGCATCAATTCCAACAGTATTAGAAAGACCTAAATAGAATTTACGTTTGTTTTCAAAAGCACCGTAAGTAGTTTTATATAAGATTGAAGGGTCTTGAACACTAGTATTGCTGTTAGTTTGGTAATCACGAATTGGATAACCAATAAACCCAGCTGGGAAAGCATCGCTAGTATCTGAAGTATCATCCATTTCAACTAATACATATGAAGAGTTAGAAACATAAACGCCATCAAGTGTACCTATTTTTCTACCAATATAATTGTTAGATGTAGGGTCCATAGTACAACGTGTATAGCTTTCTAAAACTACTGGTTGTGCATCAGTATCATAAAAACCTCTAATTTGTAAATCAAATTCTCTTGTATCAGGTTTAACATTAAGAATTGAAATCTTAAATTGTTCGTTTGCAGCGTTACCGTCTGAAATTGTCCACAATCTGAATAATCTTAACACTTTGTTACCACGTAATTCAGAAACAATATAAGGTGTTACAGCAGGTTGATATTCGTTTAAATAATCTGAAAAATCAGTTGCGTAAGGAATAACACTTTGTTTGATACCTCTGATTTTATCATCAGCATTGTATGATGAAAACATATTATCGTATAATTCTTCAACGTATAACGCAGTTTTACCATCTTGTGCTCCTCTACCTAAAACTTTAGGTAAATAATTTCTTTGTGTTTTATCTAAAGAAACGTTGTAATCGAATGCACCTTGTAAGTTAGAATTTCCACTTAATGAGAACACACCTAAAGCATTTGTAGTAGCACCTGTAAATGCTGGGTCAAATATAACACCAGTAGCACCTGTAACTTCAAAACTAGGTAATTGAGTAGCAGCATCTATAGTTGCTCTAGAACGTAATAAAGCCACCAATTTATTTTCAACTTCAGAATAGCTAGTACCAGAATAGTAGATAGTTGTTCCTGTAGTTGTTCCTGTGATAATACCACTACCATGTGTTGCATAGTTATTGGCGTTTACATATAAGTTAAATGATACACCTGTAAATGAAGTTCCAGATTTAAGATAAGAAGTTTCTGGAACAACAATTGAAACACTAGAACCAGTAGATGATGTTCCTAAGAATGCAAGTGATGAAGTTAGTGTTCCATTATTAATAAATGATTGAACTATTGGGTCGCTAGATACAAGCGTTGTAATAACACCACCAGAAGTAGCTGAATAGCTTATCAATGGGTTCTTAGCTGAACCACCAGCTGTTGTACCAACAGTTGAAGGGTCAATTGCAGCATCAATAGTAAGACCCCAAGCCATACCAGCATCATAACCAGAAAAACCTAATACTCTTGTTACGAATAATTGGTTTGATTGAGATAGATACGATTTAGCGATATAAGGTAACTCATATTGAGGTGCACCAGTATCTTTAACCTTGGTTGCGTTTAAGCCACCGAAGAAAGATTGGAATTCACCATAATTGCTTATAAAAATTGGTTGAAAGGCTGGGCCTATTGTTGTTTCCCCTACTAGTCCAAGTGTTGTAACACCAACTTGACGGGTAACAAATGTTATATCTTTTTCAGATGTATAAACACCAGGACTAACGAATACTTTTGTTGCCATATTGTTTTGTTTGTTTAGTTTATTATTTACTTTATCTTTTTGTTTATTATAAATATTAGCTTTTGTTCAAAAGTAGCCTACCGTTTGAAGATAAAATCAATTTCCTAATATTTATAACCTTATATCGTCCCAATCAGTTGAAATTCGCTAATACTATTGGTAGGTTTATATATCTTAACCGTAACTAAATCACTAGTATTAATTATCAAAGGGGAACTCATTATCAAACCATCAAACATACTAATATTGTTAACCTTTATTATTATTCTTGATATATTTTCTACATTAACTAATGAGTTAAGGGTTATATTATTTTGAGGTGAAAAGGTATACTGCAAGCTCGAATTTTGTAAAAAAGTAAAAGTAAGTGTTACACCAGTCCCACTAATTTCACTACCCAATTCAATTTTATTATTTTGTTCTGTAACTGAAATTTCATTAGTTACAATAGTTCTATTAACGCTTGGTACAACTATGAAATCTTTTTCATCTAATAAATAACCTAATAACGTCATCTCATAAGTTTGAACATAAAACTTTCGGTCTTCAAGTGTTTCAACATTACTCTCATCCCCTATCGTAATCAACTTTAAAGGCATTGGATGACCATTCGGTGTAATATAATGTTGTCTAGATTGGAAAGTTTTTTGAACTACTTCATGTAAAACGTTTAAATCTTTCATTCTATGCGTAAATAACCTAACCTCATAAGTGATATCGACTGAAGTTGGTTGAGGAATCTTATACAAATCAATACCTTTTCTAATACCATCCCATGTTTGAACCTTAACCATTGTATAAGTTCTACCACCAGCAATATTCCAAAGACCAGCTTGATTTTGACCTTGCTGTATATCAGGTCTTCTAACAACCGTAATAAATGGCATTTGGATGTCTTTATACTTATCAGTAAAAGCCCAAGTTTTAGTAAATTCTGTCCATTTTTGAAGCGTTAAAAAAATAACTGGAACCTTATTACCACTAGTAGATATTGATAAACCATCTTCTGCACCAACGAAATCTACAAAAGAATTGTCCATATCTTCTGTTAACACACCTCTTGGCAATAACGTACCATTATTGGTAATCTTGTCTAAGAGTGCTTGACGTTGTTGTTCGCCTATCTTTTGATTTTTAATATTGATATTGGTTAAATATCCTTTTGGCATAGTCATAATATATGTTATTAGTTGGTTGGTTATAAATAGTCTTAAACACCTGAAAATTCTGATGAATCTGCTGGTACACAAATGATTGTTCTAAAAGCACCCTTATAACCCATAATTGTATGTCGATTATCAAAATTCTTAATACCATCATTTGCTACACTGAAATATCTGATTTCAGTTTCGCTTACAGGGTAACCAATATAATCACCAAAACTAATTTCAACATCTAAATCCGTTAATTGTGACGAATAAACCCCAAACGTTAAATTTCCATCTTGAATGTATCTGACACTACTATTACCTTTATTGTATGCTTCATTTTGAGCTTCTGCAAGAATAGGAACAACCTTTATTTCTGTAGGTGGGAAAAATCTAATACCGTCTTTAGATGCTTCACCATATAAATCATCGTATTCTGTAAGTTGTCTATCAACTCTATATAGGATTAAGGTAAAATTTCCATCGCCTTCAATTGCTTCACGACCCATACTTATCTCCAAATCGAAGTCTTCTTCACTAAACCATTTGTTAATACGTGTTATTGGAATAATTTTTTTGTTGTTCATTGTTTTAAGTTGTATTACTATAAATATTAAAAATATTGGTATTAGTCTTGATTTTATTAAAAAAAAATAGTATATTTATAACCACAAATCCAGGTTATTAACGATACACTTGGATGTAGAAAATAGATTAAATGATATCATTAGATGACTTAAAAGGACATTCAGCACTTTCATTATTAGAAACATATGATGGTATAAATCCTTATTTATTAAAACTTAAGAATGAACTACTTAAGAACGGAAAAATCATATTAACAGATACACAATCAAAATATATCGTGGAAAATCATGATAGAGAACCATTGTTTATTAACCGTGTTATAAACATAACCGAATATTTAGGTTTAGAATTACAAAAAAATGATGGTGTAAGTTTTGTACCAGAAAAAATACTAATTGAATTTATTTTAGCTGAAACTGAAAAATCATACCACGTATATGGTAAATTAAAACGCAATCAAATAGAGTCTAGAATGTATTGGTTGCCTAAAACACAAGTATTAGAAGACCCTTATTTTGAACCCATAAACATTCAAGTAGATTTTACACGATATAATGATATTCTGGCTAAATCAGGAAAGAAACTATTCAAACACCAAGAAGAAGGGGTTAAATTTTTACTTTCTAGAAATGGGTGTGTGTTAGGTGATGGTATGGGTATGGGTAAAACTATTCAAGCAATTATAGCTGCATTAGAAAGTGGTGCTAAAAAAATACTTATTGTTTGTCCATCAGCCGTTAAAATTAACTGGGAGCGAGAAATAAATATGTTTTGTGATGATACTTGCATTATAGATGGGAAAAAATGGTGTGAAGCTAAATTCACCATAATCAATTTTGATATTCTTAAAAATTTTCATACACTTTCGGATGTTACACTAAAAGAAGGTGAGTTATTAAAAAGAGAATTGGTTAATTCTAATTTTGATATATGTATTGTTGATGAAGCTCATTATTTAAAGAATAATGAGAGTATTCGTGGTAAAATAATGGTAGAGCTATCAAACAAATATAACATTGAAAAATGTTGGTTATTAACAGGTACACCAGTAGCCAACAGACCAATGGATTTTTTTAATCTTTTGAAGATAATTAAATCATCAATAGTAAAAAATTGGAAACACTATGCTGTTAGATATTGTGATGGTAAAAGGTTCTTTAAAACGCTTAAAAATGGTCAAAAAAGACAAATTTGGGTTACCGATGGTGCCAGTAATTTGGATGAATTAGGTAAAAAGGTTAGTAATCTATTATTACGTAGACTAAAAGAAGATACGTTAGATATGCCAGAAAAAACTATCATACCTACTTATCACAGACTATCAAAAACCAGTAGAGTGAGATACGAACAATTATGGGAAGATTATACACTTAAAAGAAAACAAGAAAAAAAGAGAAATATTGATTCACAAAAAGAATTGGTTGAATTAGTTTTGTTAAGAGAATTTATTGCAATGGAAGCGATTCCACAAACAATTGAAATGGTTGAAAACGCTATTGAAATGGGTAAAAAAGTTATCATATTTACAACATTCACTAATGAATTAGATGCACTCTATGCACACTTTGGGAAAATAGCTGTTAAACATAATGGACCTATGACCATCAAACAGAAACAAAAATCTGTAGATGATTTTCAAAATAATGATAAAATAAAAGTATTTGTTGGGAACTTAAATTCTGCTGGTGTTGGTATAACATTAACATCTGGTTCTGTAAGTATCTTTAATTCTTTTGGTTGGGTACCAGGTCAAAACGAACAAGCTGAGGATAGAAATTATCGTATTGGACAACAAAATGATGTTTTGATTTACTATCAATTATTTGAAGACACAATTTCATTTAGAATGTGGGATACATTAAAAACTAAGAAAAATAACATTGATATAATTCTAGGTGATAAAAAGATTTCTGAAGAAGAAATAATAGAATTATTAATAGACCAAATAAATAACATTTAAATGAATACACCGATAATATACACAATAGATGGTTGTCCATATTGTTCAGAATTAAAAGAATTACTAACAGCTAAAAACATTGATTTTACTGAGGTTAATGTTAGTCTACCTGAAAATTCAGATGAATTTGAGAAGTTACATAAAGTAACAAATTCAGATGAAGTACCAATAGTATTAGTTGGTAAACAAATATTGGTTCCAAATGTCAGCTTTCAATCAATTTTAGAGGCTAGTGAACTTGTACAGAGATTTCTAGAAGAATAGCTTAAATTATATTTATGTGATATTTATAGTAAAATACAAATATGGCAATAAATATTGAAGAAAGAGAAAAAATATTCAGACAATTCAGACATTCTATGGGTGCTCCGTTACGTCAGATTGAATTAACTGATGAACAACTTTGTACATATCTAGAATTAGCTATTGAAGACTATGCTCAACATGTACAAGAATGGTTAATTGAACATCAATGGCAATCACTATTGGGTCATAATATAACCACTACTGACATGGCGTTTGCCCTTAGTGTTAGGTCATTGGACTACGTTCAACAATCAACTTATGCTTATTCAAAATTAGTAGGTCTTCAAGCTAATGGCCCATGGGAACTTAAAAAAGATTACGTGAGTCTTGAGGCGGGTAGACAAGTATATCAAATCCCAGCAGGTCGTGAAATAAATGAAGTTCTTTGGATAACACCACCAACAACAAACCAAGCGTTATTAGCTAATTATGGCGGTATTGATTATGGTTTTGGTGGTGGGTTCGCACAAACAGGAGCAGCTGGTACTGGTGTTGGTGCAGCTAATAGAGGTTATTACATAGCACCAGCTTTTGATGTGTTGTTAACAGCAGCTGATATGAATTTAAAAAATAGAATAGTTAGAAGTGAATTAGTATACAAAATAACAGCTGGTCCTAATGGTACTAAATTGTTACATTTATTGTCTACGCCTGGTTCTAAGCTTTCGTTTGGTCATGGTATCGGTGGTACAACTAATATAACTGGTTGTGTTGTATGGTATTTTTATTACGATACAAGTTCAGGTAACACCGACCAGTGTTTATTAGATAATCCAGACATTATCAAGATGCCAAATCAAGTTCCTTTATCTAAGTTAGAATTTAGTGAATTTAATGAACCTACCAAAACACTCGTTCGTCAATTATTTATGGCTGAAGCCAAAAGAGCGTTAGGTAGAACACGTGGTAAGTTTGGTGGTATAGTAGGTCCACCAGAAGCTGAGAGGACCATGGATTATGAAACATTAATTAGTGAAGGAAACGATGAACGAACATTGATACTCGAAAGACTTGATGCAAGATTATTAAGATTATCGTCAACAAGTCAATTAGAACGTAGTGCTAATGAAGCTGAGAATTTAAATAGAACACTTAAACACCAACCGATGGGTTTTTGGGTTTTCTAACCATAAAAAAAGGAGCATATGCTCCTTTTTTGTTTAAAATAACCATCCATCATCTGATTCCTTTTTCAGTTCTAAATTTGCTAGTATAAATTCTTCTGGGATTTCACCGAATGTGTCATCAACTTCATCATCTAACTTTAAAACTTCTTCACTACGAACAAGGTTACCTTCATGGTCTAAAGTCAGTTCAAGTTCATCATCGAATTCATCTGAATCTGTAGGTTCCCCTTCATCACCACCATCATCATCTTTTTCTAATTCAGTTACTTTTTTAAGTTTAACTAAATTGGTAGTTTTAGGTTCTACATCTAATTGTATAGTATCACCAGTTAAGATTTTTTGTTCTGATATATAATCTAACCATGATTCGTATCTATTATCTAGATTCTCATTCCCAGTTAAACGATAATAATTATCTCGTTCAATTGCTTCGGCCTCAAATTCGAACATATCTCCAAGATGACATATTGTTTCACTCCATTTCTTTGATGTGAAATTCCCACCATCAATCATTGTAATTATATTAGTTACCTCAGTTGGTAATATACCTTTGTCAGCTGCTCTGAGTTCTTTTAACTCTAAACGTTTAAATATCTTAAGTAATAAATCTTTTTCATGTATGATACCATCAGCTTTAGCTTTAATCATTCTAACATGATAATCAGCTCTAATTACTTCCCAAACCTCTTCTTCCATATAGTTAGGAACCTTATTAACCTTATCCCAGAATTTAATTTCTTTATCTTCCATGGTCATAAGTTCTTCATATGAATCTTGGTCAGTAACCTTAAACGGCTTACCAGATATTAATTCGCATTCTGACTTGGTAAAGATAACACGTTCTTTAAGTTTCTCTGTTGTAGTTTTAGTCTCTTTATTTTTTACCTTTACAATATCAAGAAGAATTCTATCACGAATTTCTTCATTAAAACATACTAATAAAGGTTTAATTTTTTTGTTGAATGCAAATAAATAACGAGCAACATTATAATCATCAACAAACAAACTAGCTTCTATTTCGTCTATTCTAATTTGCATGGTTGCTATGTCTTCTAAAACATCTTGTCCATCACCTAAATAAAGAATAGCTTTTTTAAGCATTTCTAGTTCTTTAATCATTTCAAAATCACGCTCAACAACCGATGGTTCAATTAATCTAGAGTTTAATTGTACTGTTATTTCAGATACAGGTGGACCACCATGTTCAGTAATGTATTTTTCTAATTGTTTTTTTGACAGTTTAGACCTGTTTATAGTTTTTAAATCACCTTGTGACTTAGAAGTACCAGTGTTAACATAGTATAAAACATCGCCCAACGTTATAGCTAATCCTTGTTTGATAGCTAATTCCATATGAGCTTGTTTCGGTAATGGATTACCAGCCTTATTCTTCATAGTTGCCTTTTTCTTGTAATCAGCAAGACTAATTTTAACTTTAGATTTTGATGCTATTTTAACAAGTGGTATTTGATAATTGTAAATTTTATCTACATAATCATAATAGTAGTTAATAAAAGAATGCCCATCACCATCCAATAACATCTTGATAGCATTACCTAAAAAATCTTCAATATAAACTGGCATTTTTTTAGATTTGATAGAGTTCCCAACTAATTTAATCTTAGTCTTACCTTTCTTAACAATAGCGTTGGCATAATTTTTACGAGCAAAATTAATTGTTGAGGCGCAGATATCATCAATATCTAACCCCATTCTACCTTCCATATAATTTTCATTGAATTCAGCTAAAACCGCATCCAATCCACTTAATTCTTTACCAGCATCCTCAGTTGTCTTCCAATGAGTACCTTTAACAGTATATTTGATATCATCAATATTATCTGGAAATGAGAAGTTAAAACCATCTGTATCACCTACAAGTGGTTTAAATCCATGTTTTTCGGTAAAGTGCCTAACCATAAGACGTAATGATTGTCTACCACGACATGTTGTTTCTTCAGCTGAGTCAGTATCACCCCAATTGAAGATATATGGTGCTCCGTATGAACCGAACCAAGAGTTAGCAAGAATCTTAAGAGGTAATTGTTTCTTATCATATAGATTTGATAATCTATAATGCTCAGCGATTTCAGCTTTTATTTTAACTATTTCTTCTGGTGTTAGTGTTGTGATATTTTCATCTAAAAACTTTTGACGCTTATCACCTAATTTTCCTTCTTTACCAGTAAGGAACTTAAACTTATCACGTGTATCAACAACATATGTAAGCATACCTCTCATTACGCCTGAGATATCTAAGTCTGGGAAAATACCCCAAGTTAACTGTGTTTTTGGATATAGAGCTGCAAAGTCTAACTTTACTACATTTCTAGCATAACCAACTTCTAATAGACGAGATAAACCACCAGTAAAATCACGTTTTGCTTGTGTTTCTGGAATTGCTAATCCATTTTCATATGACCATGCAGACATGATTAACTTCCATTGACCAGCGGTACCCATGGTTGAAGAACGCATGAACGTTGTTGGTAATATCTTAGAAATAAGGAACGATGCTTGATTAAACAAGTTATCTATTTGTTCTGTTTCCCATAAATCATCACATAGATAACGTTGAACTAAATATGCACCTGTAACTATCTTATAATCTTCTTTAAGCTTATTTTTTTCTGTAATCTTATACCAATCACCATTGGTATCATTAAAAGCATATTGATTAATCTTATCACGCCATGTTGTATTAATCTTATCCCCAGGGACATATACCCTATTTGGTTTTGCTATTTCAGAGTATTGTGTGATATACTTCAAACCCCAACTTTTGATTTCAGAGTTAATAGCCATTGCTCTACGAACAGAGTGTGAGATATCTAATATGTTATAACCATACATATGAGTTTGAGTATAAGCTTCAGTCTCACCACCTAATTTAAGTGTTGCTGGTTTACGTTTAATCTTAGATAATCTATTAAGTGTAATAGCTAAATCTTTAACATCCATATTAAGACGTTCAGCTCGTTCAAAAATGTATGGCCAATCGAAATTTTCTGAATTATAACCAGTAATTACATCTGGTTTTATTATATCAATAATTTTAAAGAATTTTTGAATGGTTTCTCTTTCTGAATTACGTTTCTCTTGAAATGAATCCCCATCAACCTCCAATACTAATTCTTTACCTCTATTATCACGTACACCTATTTGGAAAATAGCGTGTTTTGAGGCGAATAAACCCTCAGTTTCTAAGTCAAATTGAAATCTATGAATATCATCATAATCATCCATACCTTTGAATAAACGCTTACCCGTTTGAATCAAAAATTGTTCTGTTGGACTAAACATTACGAACATTTTAATATTATCTTTATGAAAGATATCAATACCACCCTCTCTGAAGAAATTTATTAAATCATTATAAGAGCGTTTACACTTTGCTAAAAACTTGTAACCGTTTTCCATACGTGGGGGTATATAACCATCATCGTTATTGGTTCTAAGTTTAGAAATTTTTATATCATATTTAGCACACGCTTCCAATATTTTCATGCGCTTGCCTTCGTATATTAATTGGGTTACGTCTTCTTTAAACCATAGGAATGGTTGAAATTTATGACGTTCAGTGTATTTACCACGTTCTGGGTCATTGATAATCAGCTCAACAACATTGGTGTTGTACTCCGATTCTACAGCTACGATAAATTTTTGTGGGTCTGAACCTTCTAGGAAATTTTCTATTAGTTCATTTGTAAGTTGTGTTTTAATCTCAGGCATATTTGCTAATTTTAAGCAAAGATACTGAAAAAAACTAGATATGACAAGTAATTTTTTTAACTTTGTATGTTACAAAGTTACCAATAAATTTTGAATATTGCAAGTAATAGAGTTATTTTTTAATATCTCCTTCTAAAATATTAATATATAATGACTCATAAATTGGCATGATTAGGGTACCAGAACCATCAAGAAATTCAATAGTAAATTTACCAACATAATTTCCAGCAGTGGATGTTTCTTTTTCACTAAATTGATAAATAATATAATATTCATCCCCAACGCAATCATTTTGTGGTTCCACTAATTGAATACCTGCAACTTTTTTCGCAATTATTTTAACACCTGTAACAACATTTGTCATGGTGAAATAAATATTAGCGTTTTGAATTGACTCGTGGAATTTATGAAAATCATTTCGACCATCATTTATTAACTCCATTTTTAGAACAGGTAATGTAGAATGTTTATTAATATTAAAAATCATTGTTTTAAATTATTTCTGGATAATTTTCAGTAACCCAATTAGCAGCAAACTCTGGAATACCGTCTTTAACTGTTTGAATACTCATTGAATTTGAAAACTCATACTCAACAACTCTATTAGCAAATATATCAGAATAAGGACAACCTACTACTCCAACAAAAATACTTAACATTTGTGTTGAATTATTTTCATCTTTTGCTCTTGTACCACCAAGAATCTCTACGTTTTTAACTTCGAATATCATATGTTTTAATGTTTATTATAAATATCAGCTATACAGATAAAAGTTATGGTTTTCTATAAACTATTCTACTTCCATCTAATAAATAAAATTCACCAGAATCTAAATTAGTATCTGCATCAGCTGACGCATCATCAACATAGCTATTAATATTTGTTATAACCAAATTAGGAACGTAAATAGTGTTATCTTTTGTTCCTGTTATACCACCACCTAATACTACTGTTCCTATTCCATTTGCTGATGAACCAGAACCAGACACAAAAGAATAATCACCAGTAGCTACGGTATTATAACCACCAGCATGACTTGAATGACCAATAGCTGTCGTTTGATTACCTTCAGCATGACTTGTGTCACCAATAGCTGTTGTTAAAGCACCTTCAGCATGACTACTTCCACCAGCTGCTATTGTATTTCCACCTTCAGCGTGTGATACATCACCACTTGCTATCGTTTGGTCACCTTCACTATGCGCTCTAGTACCACTTGCTGTGGTACTAGCACCTTCAGCGTGACTTGCAACACCTAATGCTGTTGTAAGGAGACCTTCACTATGACTGGAATCGCTAATAGCAGTTGTTAATTGACCTTCTGAGTGACTTGCAATACCACTACTAATCGTTAAATTACCTTCAGCATGACTGAAATCGCCTTGTGCAGTTGTTCCACTACCTTCAGCATGACTAGCTCTACCAAAAGTTATCGTTGTTTCACCTTCAGCATGACTAGAATCACCATTAGTATATGTTCCACTACCTTCAGCATGACTCGCAAAAGCACCAGTGGCTGTCGCATTACCTTCAGCATGACTCGATTCACCATTTGCAATTGTAAATTGACCTTCTGTATGACTATATGGACCATTTGCTGATGTAATATATCCTTCAGCATGACTGTTATTACCTAATGCTATTGTTCCATCACCTTCAGCGTGACTTGCAACACCACTTGCTAGTGTTTTGTGACCTTCACTATGTGAATAATCACTTAATGCTGTTGTTTCACGACCTTCAGCATGTGATGTAACACCAGATGCTATGGTTAAATAACCTTCAGAGTGACTAGCAGCACCAGATGCTATTGTAGTATTACCTTCACTATGTGAGTAATCACCTAATGCAATTGAACCCCCACCTTCAGCATGACTATAATCTCCTTGAGCTATTGTACTAGCCCCTTCAGCATGTGCTGTTAACCCAATAGCAGTTGTAAAACTACCTTCGGTATGACTAATTAAACCAATAGTCGTTGTACTACTACCTTCAGCATGTGAATAATCACCAACTGCTATTGTATTAAAACCTTCAGCATGACTTGTTGAACCAGATGCGTAGGTACCTTGTCCTTCAGCATGACTTGATATTCCAATAGCTGATGTATTAGTACCTTCACTATGTGAAAAATTACCAATAGCTTTTGTATTTTGACCTTCAGCGTGTGTTGATTGACCAACAGCTAGTGTCCCATTACCTTCAGCATGGCTACCGTAATTACCAGCTGTTGTAAAAATACCTTCAGCATGTGATGTAACACCACTAGCTGTTGTATTTTGACCTTCAGCATGACTAGATTGACCTAACGCTGTTGTTGCATTACCTTCAGCATGACTCATCTGACCTAAAGCTCTTGAACCTTGACCTTCAGCATGTGAATATGCACCACCAGCTATCGTTGAATTTCCTTCGGCATGTGATGTATCACCAGATGCTATTGTTGTATTTCCTTCTGAATGACTACCAAAACCAGATGAAGTAGTACTACTACCTTCAGCATGTGCATAAGTACCAGATGCACTTGTACCACCACCTTCAGCATGTGCACCAGTATTAGAAGCAGTTGTTTGCTGACCTTCAGCGTGTGCAAAATTACTAGTAGCTTTTGTTTGTAAACCTTCAGCGTGACTGAATGCACCACTGGCAGTTGAACCATTTCCTTCAGCGTGTGAGGCTTGACCAGCAGCTATAGTTGTTTGACCTTCACTATGTGCATAATTAGCACTAGCTATTGTTTGATAACCTTCAGCGTGTGATGAACTACCAGCAGCTGTTGTTGAATTCCCTTCAGCATATGAATAATCACCAGTGGCATCCAAAGTACTATCATTAATAGCCATAATAGAATAATTACCAGATGAACCACTAGTCCAAAAATTAGAATTCGAACCTCCACTAAATGTTATTGCTTCACCATTGTATTTAACTAAATTAACAATTCCATCAGAAGAATTTGCTGAATATATTAGTTGTCCTTTTAAATAAATAAAATTATTATCAACATCAGCTTGACTTAGAACATTATGTTTAGTGTTATCATTAAAAGGGCTTTCTAATGTTCGTAATATTAGGTTATTATTCATCGTATTTTTTTATTTATAAATATCTATTTTTATCTAATAAGTAGTTATTTTTAATCTTAGCATATGGTAAGTCACAAATATTAAACTTGAATTGAGATATCCCACCAATAAAACTACCAGCAAAATTATCTTCTATAGGTAAACCTCTATCAGCCATATCTAAACCATCAAATGTTTGACTTTCAAGTAACCCTTGACTACCACCACCTAAACTAATGTTAAATGGAACACCCATTTGTTTATCTTTATATTCATTTAAACGTCTTCCAATAAATTCAGGAAATTCTTCAACAACAAATTTTAAATATCCATTAACATAAAACATTAATTTACCTAGTCGTGGTTTTGAATTTTGTAAATCACATCCTTCTTTAAAATCTGTAACAAATCGAATAACAACATATGACCAAATATTTGATGGTACCATACCACTACTTGAATATTCTTCTTGAATTGTAACTCCACTTGTGTAAACAGTATCATCAGCATTACAAGAGCCAGTCATCATTAATAATCGGTACCCAATACTTCCATCATCTTTTATTCTAAAACCTAAAGCGTTATCAATAACATCAAAATTATAATCTATTTCATCTTGTGTTACTGTATTACCAGTATAACTACAAATCGTTTGATTTCCTAAACCATCCTGTGGTCCACAGCAACCACAAGTACATCCACTAATAATACCAGCACCTCTACCATAAATTAAAAAAGGATTTGTTGTTGGTTCTACCTTATCAACATTTTTAATGATAATTCCATTACCATCATAATTATAAACTGTCTTCGTTCCAAGACCAGTTAAACTACCAACATGACAACAAGAGTCATCAATAGTATTTGGAGTTCCAGTTAAAATAAATTCACCAGTATTACCAGTTAATATAGGTTGGCTAGCATCATACGCTCTACCATAAATCAAGAAAGTGTTGGTAATTAGTTCAAACTCAGCAGCAGGTGGGTCTAAAGGAATAGCAAAACCATTATCACCTATTATACTAACTTCATTTTCTTTAATAACAGTACAAAAAGTACTAACAGTTCCAGTACAAGCAGACGATGTTGTACAACCACTAGTACAACCAGTGTCATTACCTTCAAATTTATTCCAAAATTTATTTTCAGCACGTGAACCAAGATAAAAAAACATTCCTTTGTTATCGGGATATGTATCGTTAAGCGTTGTAGCTGTTGTTGCGCTACATATATCTTGTGGGTTTAACCAAAACTCAGCAGCCCAACCATGTTCTACTCTATTTGGAAGAACTTCATAACTATATCCATCTAATTTATAGAACCCTTGATAAAAACCACCACAAAATTGCATATAATCACCATGTGTTGCATCAATAATTCGCTGGGTTGGATAAACAAATGATTCGGTACTTCCACTAACTAAATTTAATGTAAGTCTAGTATCACCAGATGGAATTAATAAAGTACTTCCAGTTAACAAATCGACTAAATTTTGATTTGTTGGGTCTAAATTATCCTTAATATATGGGATATAACCATTGTCAATACCAGTAAGACCAAAAGTATTTAAGGTATAACCAGTATTTACTGCATCATCCCAAGTAACAAGACTATGAATAGTAGTAGCTGTAGTAGCACTGTTTGGATAGATGGAAACATTATTGAAATCATACCAAACAACAAAACAGCTACCAGTCATTACATCAATACTAGAAGGTGTATATTCATCATTACCTAAGAAAAAATCCCAATAATCACTATGTGATAAATTAAGTTTTAGTTTATTGAAATTATAGTTTTTTATGTTACCCATTTATTAAAATCTCTCCATTAAGATACGTTTCCATTCATTTTTATTCTTTATATAAATATAATCATCATCACGTGTAAGTTTTCCTTCTTTATAAGTTTCATCCAAAGATGATGTTGGTGTATAATAAGGTATAACATTATCAGATATATCTTTAACAGCCTCAACCAATAATGGTATGATGCTATTATTATGGATACCCATTAATTCAGTTTCTTTATGTACAAATGTAAGTCTATCATCAACTTCATTAACCTCTTGTGCAATAAAACCTATTTTCACAGCATCACCACCAGAACTTCTATCTTTCCATTGATACGAAACGCCTCTTAATGCTTTTATTTTTTCTAAAGCATTTGTAAGTGGTTCAATGTTTTCTTTTAATCTAACATCAGAAACCGTTGTTGTTAAGAAACCGTTGTTGTCAATACTAATATCATTAAAGAATGGTGTAGAACCAACTGTTTTAATATTCAATTGGTCAACATAAGTTGTATCATCAACATTACCTGTTATATTTGCACCTAATACAATTGTATTCGTACCATCAGCAGTTGAAGTATGACCATGTACAAATGAATATTCACCATTTGCTATTGAATTAACACCACCAGCATGACTTTGACTACCAAATGCAGTCGTTCCAGCACCTTCAGTATGAGTAGCAGCACCACTTGCAAGAGTATTTTGACCTTCAGCATGTGAATATTCTCCACTTGCTATTGTTAATAATCCTTCAGAGTGTGACCCAAGATTATTTGCTGTTGTTCTGTAACCTTCAGCATGAGCATAATCAACATCTGCTGTTGTTTCTTGACCTTCAGAGTGACATCCAATACCGTTAGCTTTAGTTAAATATCCTTCAGCGTGTGACATTTCACCGCTTGCTATTGTACTTTGACCTTCAGCATGTGCAGCTGTTCCACTTGCTGTTGTAGTTGTACCTTCAGCATGTGAATAATTACCTAATGTTGTTGTACCACCACCTTCAGCATGTGAATAATCACCTTGTGCAAATGTACTTGCTCCTTCAGCATGTGCTGTTATTCCAAATGCTATTGTAAAACTACCTTCAGAGTGTGACCCAATACCACTTGCAGTTGTACTACTACCTTCTGCATGACTTGCAAAATTACTTGCAATTGATTTAGTTCCTTCAGTATGTGAATATAATCCAGATGCAGTTGTTGCACTACCTTCAGCATGTGATGTTAAACCAGATGCAATAGTACCACTACCTTCAGCATGGCTCGCTTGTCCAAATGCAGTTGTTCCACTACCTTCACTATGTGAATAAATACCTAACGCTGTTGTTCCAGTTCCTTCAGCATGTGATGCTGTTCCAATAGCTTTTGTTCTAATACCACCAGCATAACTTGCATCACCTTGTGCTGTTGTACCACTTCCTTCAGCATGTGATGTACTTCCACTTGCTGTTGTTCCAGAACCCTCAGCATGTGAATAAGTACCACCTGCTATTGTACTAGTTCCTTCAGCATGTGCTGTTGTTCCTGTTGCTTTTGTTGCATTACCTTCAGCATGACTATATAATCCAGATGCTGTAGTTGAGATACCTTCAGCATGACTATGTGAACCACTAGCTAATGTACTGCTACCTTCTGCATGTGAATAATCACCAGAAGAAATAGAAGCATAACCTTCAGCATGTGAAAAATGACCATTTGATTGTGTTATTTGACCTTCAGCATGGCTTGCAATACCTAATGCTATTGTGTTAATACCTTCAGCGTGGCTTGATGCACCTATTGTTACACTTAATTGACCTTCAGCATGACTATTAGAACCACCTGCTGTTGTGTTAACACCTTCAGCATGACTTGTTGTTCCACTTGCAACGGTGCCTCTACCTTCAGCATGTGAATATGTACTTAACGCTGTTGTTCCTGTTCCTTCAGCATGTGAATAATCACCAACAGCTGTTGTTAATTTTCCTTCAGAGTGTGATGATTCACCTTGTGCAAATGTACTTTGACCTTCAGCATGTGCTCCTAAATTACCAGTTGCTTGTGTTAATTGACCTTCAGCATGTCCTGCTTGGTTATTAGCAATTGTAAATGTACCTTCAGCATGACTATATAAACCACTTGCTGTTGTACTTTCACCTTCAGCATGTGATGCTTGATTAGTTGCTTTTGTATTACCACCTTCAGCGTGTGTATAATTACCAGATGCTGTTGTAATATAACCTTCAGCGTGTGAATAAATACCACTTGCTGTTGTAGCACTACCCTCTGCCACAGCTAATTTATTTGATGCAATTGATTTACTATTTCTTTGTACTATTGCATCTGTTCCACTACCACCTGTCCAATATGATGTTAATCCTGTTACATTAAATGTACCACCTGTGTTATTGGTGAAGGTAGCGTTACCTGTTATATTTGAGAAAGTACCACCAGTTACACGAATATCAATAGGTAAATTAAGATATGTTGTTGCTGATATAGTTGGTGTGTTAATAGATGTTGCAGTTACACTACCAGTTGATGATACTTGAAATTGATTTAATGTACCAACATTAAACATTGATGTAGCACCTGTGCTCCCGACTGATGTATTACCATTACCTAAAATAGTAACACGTGCAACACCATCACCACTTCCGATAACAGACCCACCAGTAACTAATTGTATTGGATTTCTAGTTCCAGTATCTTTAGCTTCAATAAATACAGCGTTAACTAGCGCACCACTATAAAGCGCATTAGCATCACCATTCATACCAAATGAACCATTTACAAGATTACCATCTTGACGTAATAATAATAATGGATTATCGTTTTCACCGCTATTATCAGAATCAGCTTCAATAATAACTGTTGCACCTGTAAGAGAAGAAACATGTACTTGACCAGCAGGTGCAACAGTTCCATGACCTAAATAACCATTGGTACCTAATAATGTCATTGCCGCTACTCCATTACCGATATTCCATGTATGAGTACCTATATTAGTATAACCACCTAAAACTTGATATGCTGTTGTTGATGAAACAGCAGCGTCATTTCTAAAACGTAAACTAACTGTACCGTTGAATAATACTAAATCAGCAACTCTTGAATTTGATGTAGCAGCAGAATGTGTTAAAGATAATCTAGCAGCCCCACCAGAAACTGAAAGATATGCAGCTGTAGTAGTAGAATCTGGGTCACCACCAGATATAGCACGTAGAGCACCATTAACATTAATAGTTGAACCAGTTTCAGACATTATACTATTTTGTAATGTTGTCGGACTACCTATCTTAGGAATAAAGTTTGTTGTTCCTGAATTTGTAATATAAGCGTTACCATCAACACTACCATCTGCTTTTAAAAATTGAGTTGATGTACCACCTGATTTTATGAAAGCAGTTGCGGTTATAGTAGTTGCACTGATTGTATTAGCGGTAAGTGTATTTAATATAGTGTTTCCTGTTACTGTTAAGTTAGATATTGTACCACCTGTGAAATTAATAGCACCAGCTACTGTAAATGTACCACCTGTGTTATTTGTGAAAATAGTATTTCCATTAATTGGATTAAATGTACCACCTGTCACTCTAATATCAACTGGTAAATTAAGATATGTAGTTGCGCTAATTGTATTAGCAGTTAAAGTGTTCAATACTGTTGCTCCAGTAACCGTTAAGTTAGCAATCGTACCACCAGTGAAATTAATTGCACCAGCAACACTAAATGTTCCACCCGTATTATTTGTGAAAATAGTATTTCCATTTATTGGGTTAAATGTCCCACCAGTTACTCTAATGTCAATAGGTAAGTTTAAGTAAGTAGTTGCAGATATAGTATTTGCAGTAATTCCATTTGTAAATATAGTTGCTCCAGTTACGATACCACCATTAAATGTGTTACCTGTACTTCCTATAATTATATTTCCATTAACATCAATACCAAGATTATTAATACTAGTACCAGCTGGTACATTCTTGACATTAAATGAATTTACATATGTTGTATTAGCACTATTACCAGTTATATTATTACCTAATACAATCGTACCACTACCATTAGCAATTGATTGAACCCCATGTACAAAACTAGTTGTACCAGACGCAATAGATAATTGACCACCAGCATGACTATTGTTACCAATAGCTGTTGTGCTATCACCTTCACTATGACTAGCATTTCCAATAGCAATACTTCCAAAACCTTCAGCATGACTCCAACTACCAGTTGATGTTGTAGTGAACCCTTCAGCATGTGAATAATCACCTATAGCTCTTGAACTCCCACCTTCAGCATGTGATGCTAATCCACTAGTTCTACTAAATGCGCCTTCTGAATGACTGAATTCACCAGCTGCTGTTGTACCACTTCCTTCAGCGTGTGATGCTGTTCCACTTGCTGTTGTAACAGCACCTTCTGTATGTGAATAATTTCCAAATGCTCGTGTATTAATACCCTCAGCATGTGCTGTACTTCCAGTAGCGGTACTAAATTGACCTTCAACATGACTTTGATTTCCAACAGCTAAACTAAATAAACCTTCAGTATGTGAATAATTACCGCTTGCTGTTGTTGCACTACCTTCAGCTACCGATAATGGTCCACTAGCTAATGAATTACTATTTTTAACAACGATAGCATTTGTTCCAGTACTAGCACTCCAATATGAGGTCATACCACTTACATTAAATGTACCACCTGTATTATTTGTAAACGTACTAACTCCATTAACTGAGTTGTATGTACCACCAGTTACTCTAATATCTATTGGAAGGTTAAGATAAGTAGTTGCTGATATAGTTGGTGAAGTAATACTTGTAGCTATAAGTGTATTTAATACTGTTGCTCCAGTAACCGTTAAGTTAGCAATCGTACCCCCACTGAAATTAATTGCTCCGCTTACATTAAATGTACCACCTGTGTTGTTCGTAAAGGTAGTAATACCATTAATTGGATTATAAGTTGCTCCAGTTACTCTAATATCATTATTATTTGTGTAGAATCCTGATACGTTAAATGTACCACCTGTATTGTTTGTAAAAGTACCAATACCTGTTGTTGAATTGTATGTACCACCAGTAACACGTATGTCATCATTATTTGTATAATAGTTACTTACATTAAATGTACCGCCTGTGTTATTTGTAAAAGTAGATATACCAGTTGACTTAACATGGGTACCACCAGTCACACGAATATCAATTGGGAGATTTAAATAAGTAGTAGCACTAACTGAGTTAGCTGTTAATGTATTTAATACTGTTGCCCCAGTTACTGTTAAGTTAGATATTGTACCACCTGTGAAATTAATAGCACCAGCTACTGTAAATGTACCACCTGTATTATTCGTAAAAATAGTATTTCCATTAATTGGATTAAATGTACCACCTGTCACTCTAATGTCAACTGGTAAATTTAAGTAAGTAGTAGCAGATATACTTGGTGTGCTGATAGTATTTGCAGTTAATCCACTTGTAAATATAGTTGCTCCAGTTACTGTACCTCCATTAAATGTATTTCCTGTACTTCCTATAATTATATTTCCATTAACATCAATACCAAGGTTGTTAATACTAGTACCAGCTGGTAATGTTTTAATGTTAAACCTATCAACGTATGTTGTATTAGCAGATGTACCTGTTATGTTAGCACCTAACACAATTGTATTAATACCACCTGCAATACTAGAATCACCATGTACAAATGATGTAGTACCAGATGCAATAGAGCTAATACCACCAGCATGTGAATGAGCACCACGTGAGATTGTTAATCTACCTTCTGCGTGACTATAATCACCTAATGCTGTTGTTGATAAACCTTCAGCATGTGATGTTTCACCGCTTGCTGTTGTTGCACCACCTTCAGCATGTGAATTATCACCAATAGCTGTTGTTAAATTACCTTCACTATGTGATGCACGACCAATAGCAGATGTCATCCAACCTTCAGCATGCGCTCTACTTCCATTTGCAAATGTTCCTTGTCCTTCAGTATGACTATACGCTGCTTGAGCTGTTGTTCCAGAACCTTCAGCATGAGCTGAATCATTAGAAGCTAAATTATTAATACCTTCAGCATGACTTGCAAAACCAGTTGCTTTATTCCCAAACCCTTCCGCATGTGAATACAACCCACTAGCTGTTGTTCCACTTCCTTCAGCGTGACTTGCATATCCACTTGCAGTACTTCTATCACCTTCACTATGACTTGCTGTTCCTAAAGCTTTAGATTGATAACCTTCAGCATGACCACCTTCATTAGTAGCAGTTGTTTGAACACCTTCAGCATGTGATGAATCACCAGCAGCAACAGATAAATTTCCTTCAACGTGACTTCTAATACCACTTGCTGTTGTTTGTTGACCTTCAGCATGACTATAATTACCAAATGCTCTTGTTGCAAACCCTTCAGCATGCGATGTATTACCACTTGCTGTTGTTTGATTACCTTCAGCATGACTTTGACTACCACTTGCTGTTGTAACAAACCCTTCAGAATGTGAATAATTACCACTTGCTGTTGATGCGCTACCCTCTGCCACAGCTAATATTCCACTAGCTAATGAATTGCTATTTCTAACAACAATTGCATCTGTTCCACTACCTCCTGTCCAATACGATGTTAATCCAACTACACTGAATGTACCACCTGTGTTGTTTGTGAAGGTAGCATCACCTGTTATGTTTGAGAAAGTACCACCTGTAACACGGATATCAATAGGTAAATTAAGATAAGTAGTTGCACTGATTGTATTTGCAGTTAACGTATTTAATACTGTGTTTCCTGTTACTGTTAAATCAGATATTGTTCCACCACTGAACGCAATAGCACCAGCTACTGTAAATGTACCTCCTGTATTGTTAGTAAAGATAGTGTTTCCATTAATTGGATTAAATGTCCCACCAGTAACTCTTATATCAACTGGTAAATTTAAATAAGTTGTTGCTGATATAGTATTAGCAGTTAACGTATTTAATACTGTACCACCTGTTACAGTTAAATTAGATACAGTACCACCTGTAAATGATGTACTAAATCCTGTTACATTAAATGTACCACCTGTGTTATTTGTAAAGATAGCACTACCATTATTATAAGTTCCTCCTGTTACCCTAATATCAGTAGGTAAGTTTAAATATGTTGTTGCACTAATAGAAGGTGATGAAATACTTGTAGCACTAAGTGTGTTTAATATTGTTGAACCAGTTACTATTAAACTAGCAACTGTGCCACCTGTAAAGTTAATTGCGCCAGCTACGGTAAATGTTCCACCTGTGTTATTCGTAAATGTTGTTATACCGTTAATTGGGTTAAATGTAGCACCTGTAACTCTAATATCAATTGGTAGATTAAGATAAGTAGTTGCGCTAATTGATGTAGTACTAATTGTATTAGCAGTTAACGTACTCAATGTAGTTGCTCCAGTTACTGTTAAATTACCTATTGTACCTCCTGTAAATGCAATAACTCCACTAACAGTAAATGTTCCACCTGTATTATTTGTAAATGTAGTGTTTCCATTAATTGGGTTATAAGTAGCCCCCGTTACACGTATGTCAATAGGTAGATTAAGATAAGTAGTAGCAGATATACTTGGTGTGCTAATTGTATTTGCAGTCAACCCACTTGTAAAGATAGTCGGTCCAACAACGGTACCACCTGTAAATGATGTACTAAATCCTGTAACATTAAATGTACCACCTGTATTGTTAGTAAACGTAGCTACACTATTTGAGTATGTACCGCCTGTGACTCTTATGTCAACTGGTAAGTTAAGGTAAGTAGTAGCAGAAATGCTACCAACTGAAATAGTATTAGCTGTTATACTAGTAACACTTCCACCACTGAAATTAATTGCCCCACTTACATTGAATGTACCACCTGTATTATTTGTAAATGTAGTTATACCGTTAATAGGATTGTAAGTACCTCCAGTAACTCTAATGTCAACTGGTAAGTTTAAGTAAGTAGTTGCACTAATACTATTAGTTGATAAAGTATTTAAAACTGTAGCACCTGTTACTGTTAAATTAGATATTGTACCTCCTGTAAAATTAACAGCTCCGCTTACATTGAATGTACCACCTGTGTTATTTGTAAATGTTGTTATTCCATTAACTGAATTATATGTAGCTCCAGTTACACGGATATCAACAGGTAAGTTTAAATAAGTAGTAGCAGATATACTTGGTGTGCTAATAGATGTTGCAGTTAGTGTATTCAACACAGTAGCTCCAGTAACATTTAAGTTAGCAATCGTTCCTCCTGTAAAGTTACTACTAAATCCTGTTACATTAAATGTACCACCTGTATTATTAGTAAATGTAGCTACACTATTTGAATATGTCCCACCAGTAACACGGATATCGGTTGGTAAGTTTAAGTAAGTAGTAGCAGATATACTTGGTGTACTAATTGTATTAGCAGTAAGTGTATTCAACACTGTTGAACCTGTGACATTTAAATTACCTATTGTTCCCCCACTGAAATTAACAGCTCCACTTACATTGAATGTACCACCTGTATTGTTCGTGAATGTAGTTATTCCATTAATTGGATTATAAGTAGCCCCCGTTACACGTATGTCAATAGGTAGATTAAGATAAGTAGTAGCAGATATACTTGGTGTGCTAATTGTATTTGCTGAAAGTGTATTTAATATTGTATTTCCTGTAACTGTTAAGTTAGCAATCGTACCTCCACTGAACGCAATAGCTCCGCTTACATTAAATGTACCACCTGTGTTATTCGTAAAGGTAGTAATACCGTTAATAGGATTATATGTAGCACCAGTTACACGAATGTCTATTGGAAGGTTAAGATAAGTAGTTGCTGATATAGTTGGTGATGTGATACTTGTAGCGGTTATACTACCAACAGTTCCACCTGTAAAATTAATTGCACCGTTAACATTAAATGTTCCACCAGTATTGTTAACAAAAGTACTAATACCGTTAACTGAATTGTAAGTTCCACCAGTTACTCTTATGTCAATTGGTAAGTTAAGATATGTAGTCGCACTAATTGTGTTTGCACTAAGTGTGTTTAATATTGTATTACCTGTTACAGTTAAGTTAGCAACAGTTCCTCCTGTAAAATTAATTGCTCCATTATGTGTAAACGTACCACCTGTGTTATTCGTAAACGTTGTTATTCCATTAATTGGATTATAAGTAGCTCCAGTAACACGAATATCAATAGGTAAATTAAGATATGTTGTTGCTGATATAGTTGGTGTACTGATTGTATTAGCAGTTAATCCACTAGTAAAGGTAGTCGGTCCAACAACGGTACCACCTGTAAACGCAACAATTCCACTTACAGTAAATGTACCACCCGTGTTATTAGTAAAAATAGTATTCCCATTAATAGGGTTGTAAGTACCACCTGTTACTCTAATATCAACAGGTAAGTTTAAGTAAGTAGTAGCAGATATACTTGGTGTGCTGATTGTATTAGCAGTAACTGAATTAAGAATAGTATTACCAGTAACAACTAAATTATCAATTGTTCCTCCTGTAAAGGTACTACTAAATCCTGTTACATTAAACGTACCACCTGTATTATTTGTAAAGGTAGCTACACTATTTGAATATGTACCACCAGTTACACGAATATCAGTAGGAAGATTCAAGTAAGTAGTTGCAGATATCGTTGGTGTACTAATAGTTGTAGCACTAAGTGTATTTAATATTGTATTTCCTGTAACTGTTAAATCATTTATTGTACCACCTGTAAAGGTTGTACTGAATCCTGTAACATTGAATGTTCCACCTGTATTATTTGTAAACGTACTAACACCATTAATAGAGTTGTATGTTCCACCAGTTACTCTTATATCAATCGGAAGATTAAGATAAGTAGTAGCTGATATAGTTGTAGCAGTAACAGAATTAAGTCTTGTATTACCAGTTACATTTAATGTGTTTGATGTTAAACCATTTGTAAATATAGTTGGATTAATTACAGTTCCTCCACTGAAATTAATTGCTCCATTATGTGTAAATGTACCACCTGTATTATTTGTAAATGTAGTTATTCCATTAATTGGATTATATGTTGCCCCAGTAACACGAATATCAATAGGTAGATTAAGATATGTAGTTGCTGATATTGTTGTAGCTGATAGTGTATTAAGAATAGTTGCCCCAGTAACATTTAATGTATTTAATGTAGTATTTCCTGTAACTGTTAAATTAGCAATTGTACCTCCTGTAAATACAATAGCTCCACTTACATTGAATGTTCCACCTGTATTATTCGTAAATGTAGTTATTCCATTAACTGGATTGTAAGTACCGCCCGTTACACGAATATCAATAGGTAAGTTAAGATATGTAGTTGCTGATATAGTATTAGCACTAAGTGTATTTAACACAGTTGAACCCGTTACAACTAAATCACTAATTGTACCACCACTGAAATTAACAGCTCCGCTTACATTGAATGTACCACCCGTATTATTTGTAAACGTACTAATACCGTTAACTGAATTATAAGTTGCTCCCGTTACTCTTACATCAATAGGTAAATTAAGATAAGTAGTAGCAGATATACTTGGTGCGCTAATAGATGTTGCACTAAGTGTGTTTAATATTGTATTTCCTGTTACAGTAAGTGTATTTGCTGTTAAGTTAGCAACTGTACCACCACTGAAATTAATTGCCCCATTATGTGTAAATGTACCACCTGTATTATTTGTAAATGTAGTTATACCGTTAATTGGATTATAAGTTGCTCCAGTAACACGGATATCGGTAGGTAAATTTAAGTAAGTAGTTGCAGATATTGTTGTAGCAGTAACTGAATTAAGTCTAGTATTTCCTGTAACAGTAAGTGTATTAGCTGATAAAATATTTAAACTTGTGTTACCAGTGACGTTTAAAGTATTAGCTGATAATGTATTTAACACTGTTGAACCAGTAACAACTAAGTTAGATATTGTTCCACCTGTAAAATTAACTGAACCAGCTACTGTAAATGTACCACCTGTGTTATTCGTGAACGTTGTTATTCCATTTATAGGGTTATAAGTACCTCCAGTTACACGAATATCAACAGGTAAATTTAAATAAGTAGTAGCAGATATAGTTGGTGTACTAATAGATGTTGCAGTAAGTGTATTAAGAATAGTATTACCAGTAACATTTAATGTGTTTGCTGTTAACCCATTTGTAAATCTAGTTGGACCAACTACGGTACCTCCTGTAAAGGTACTACTAAATCCTGTTACATTAAACGTACCACCTGTATTGTTAGTAAATGTAGCTACACTATTTGAATATGTCCCACCAGTTACACGGATATCAATAGGTAGATTAAGGTAAGTAGTTGCTGATATTGTATTAGATGAAATCGAATTAACAGTAAGTGTGTTTGCAGTTAAGTCATCAACAGTTCCTCCTGTAAAGTTAATTGCACCATTTACAGTAAATGTTCCACCTGTATTATTTGTAAACGTAGTAACACCGTTAATTGGGTTATAAGTACCACCAGTGACACGAATATCAACTGGTAAGTTTAAGTAAGTAGTTGCAGATATTGTAGTTGATGAAAGTGAAACCGAATTTATAGTAGTTGCAGAAAAAGTATTTGCAGTTAAACCACCCATAAAATTGGTTGGTCCAGTAACAGTCCCTCCAGTAAAAATACTACCAGAACCTGATGTTCCAATTATTACATATCCATTGCTATCTATCCCTAAATTATAAACACTAGTACCAGCTGGTATTGTTTTTATATTTAATTCGTTTACATATGTCGTATTATTAGATGTTCCTGTTATACCATCACCCAATACTACCGTTCCAAAACCGTTGGCGGTACTTCCAGTACCATGTACAAATGAGTGATGTCCATTTGCTACAGAAAATTGACCCCCAGCGTGACTTGAATGACCCCCAGCTAATGTTCCATAACCTTCAGCATGACTAGTTTCACCAGACGCTACAGTTTCACGACCTTCAGCATGACTACCGAAATCACCAATAGCTGTTGTATCATAACCTTCAGCGTGACTATTTGCACCAATCGCTGTTGTTATATTACCTTCAGAGTGGCTACCTTGACCTAAAGCCTTTGTTCCAGAACCTTCAGCATGTGAACCAAAATCACCAGCAGCAAGTGAACCAAAACCTTCAGCATGACTTGTAAAACCAGTTGCTTGTGATTGAAAACCTTCAGCGTGTGAACCTGTACTAGATGCTATTGTAAATTGACCTTGTGCATGACTACCAACACCACTTGCTGTTGTACCTTGACCTTCAGCATGTGAATAATTACCACTTGCTGTTGTAAATCTACCTTCACCTAATGAATACTGACCAGAAGCTAATGAATTACTATTTTTAACAACGATAGCGTTAAGACCAGTACTAGCAGACCAATAAGAAGGGTCAGTACTAGCAGTAGATGCTGGTCCCCACGCTCCTTTTCCTTCAGCATCAATACAAGTCCAAACGTAACCAATAACTGGTGATTTGCTTATTATCAATTCATTTGTTCTTGTTATACCAGATACATCTACCCAGATTGTTCTTCCAGTAAAATCAGTTGTATTAGCACTAAAATATTGAAGTGTATTAGTATGTGCGATACCGCTATAGATTCCACCACCTAAATCAATCATTTCTGTAGCTATGATATCAAAACTAACACCAGAATACTCACTAACATATACATTTCCGTCTACAGTGACACCTGTTGTGTTTGTAGTAAAAATAACACCGCTACTTTGAGTAACACCGCTATTCAATGGTGTTAATGGTGTAAATATACCATCAGCCAAGAACATATCAGGATTAATCCAATTGATAGTCATTGCTGAAGTAGTCCCAGTAAAGGTACTATCTAAATTAAATTCACTATAGGCAACACCAGACGTAGTTAAATCTGGACCACTTGGTAACAATTCATAAGGTAAACCAAATGTTGTAGCACCTGATAAACTTGTGAAAGTAATTGGATATTGTTTTATTTGCCTATTATTTGAATAGTCTAATTTAGTATTAAATTGCATGAATAATGTATTTTAATATAAATATTCCACTATTCGCTTATATTTATATTAAAAATGAAAAGCATGAAAAAACATGAACTAAATGAATTGGTTGGTGGTGATATGTATTCAGATGGTGGTGATAAAACATTCAACAGTAATACAGAGATAGAAACTGGTCCAGTTGAAAAACCTTATAATGATACGTCTGATTATCAAAAAGGTATGGCAACAACTGGTGATAAAGTTTTTGGTCGTTATGTACAGAATATACCTTGGTTTGCTGTATATTCTTATGGGGGTACTAGAACCGCTGGTACAATTAATACACATGAAAATATTAGAATAACAAAAAATTCAGTTGAAGAAAAGATAGAAGACCTTGTTAAGAAAAGTACTTCCAGTGATGTAACATCAAAAGATTATAACCCTAAAATAGCTAAGATGATAGATTTAATCAATGATTCAGAGTTATCTGAAAAACAATTAGAAGATATCAAACAAGCACTTGATAAGAAAAAGATTTCAAATAAACTATAATGGCTAACAGCAATTTAAAAAACAATGTTTATAAGCATAACGGTGAGGATAAATCTTATGACTCATTGGCTATGCAAGAATCTAGGCTAAAACAAGCTAAAGAAAATTGTAATTTACATAAGAATTGCGATGAATTTAAACGTTTAGGTGGTGATGCTAAATTAAAAGAAATAGAAAGCATTATACATAAAGAACAAGATGCCGATTATGCTAAGAAAAAAGTAGGCATGGATACAGGTAGAGAAAACCAATTTATCAAAACGCATACCAAAGATAAAGATAACGCTAATCCAACAGCTGTTGGTGGTGTACCTAAAATGAACAAAGGTTCAATAAATAGAAAAATAATGTCTAATAAAGAGGTTTATAACGAAGAAGTTAAGCAAGAAATTGAAACCATTAGATATTTATTAGAATATATGAATAACAATAAAACTAAATTAATTTAATCATGCCAGTAGGAGTACCTTATAATGGTGGTCAATCACCACTTGAAATTGCTGCAATTGCAGCAAGAAATGTTTTGATACCTAAAAACATTTATAATAATGTTGCAGCAGCTAATGAATACACTGCTACACATACAAGAGCTATATCTGATTTATCAACACCAGTTAATGGTAAGGGTTCAGGTAACTATCTCGACATCAACAACTATGCAGGTGTTGGAGGTAGTTATGATATAAACGGTGTTCCAAGTCATGCTGGTTCTGGTAGAAATCAAGAATTGAGTATGAATAACTCATTATGGGGTTATGGTCCAACTATGTTATCAATGACCAATTACCAACAACCAGATACAACCTTAAACAAAGGTCAAGTAATTATTTAATCTAATGAAACTTTACAATTTATTCGAACAACTTATATTAGAAGAAATTGCGAATAATCGTAATCTCTTAACAGAGGGTGTGTCCCCTGATGATGTAAAAGCAGCGATAGATGGTAAATATAACGTTAATATTTTATATAGAGATGATAAAGACCAAGCTCCTAGTAAAAGATACATTCAAGTTTATAATCTATCAACGACTAAGGGTGGAAATGATGCAATAAGAGCTTTTCAAATTTTTGGAGGGTCAAAACAAGGAAATAAAAATGGTTTTTGGAAAATCTTTAGACTTGATAGAATTGAGGGTTGGTTCCCAACAAAGGTTAAATGGGCTAAACCTATTTCAGACCTTGACTCAAGTATACCTAAGTATAATAGCAATGGCGATAGAACAATGGCTAGTGTGAATCATAAAGTAAACATAAACCCAATACAATCAAAATAAAATATGGATTTAACAACACCACCACCAGTACCTTTAGATAAGTTAAAAGCTATCTTAGGTAACGCTAAAAAAGTAATGAAAGCGACTGATGAAAAGTTTTCACCAAAAAAACAAAGTCAGCATATATCGGAAGGGTATTCTAATTCACAGAATACCAATGCTCATAACTATAATGAAGCAGATGAAAAAGAAATTCAATACGAAACACCTGACATGTCTCAATATTCTAGTCAAACGAAACAAAGAGATTATACGGCTGAAGACATAATGAATTCTAATTTACCAGCAATAATTAAAGAAGCTATGCTTAAGAAACCAATCCCTAAAATGTCGATGTCATCATCTAATTTTAGTCTTGATGATGTTAAGGATTTAGTTGATAAACCTAAGTTTAAAAGTCCAGGTGTTCCAATACATGAAGGGTTAGAACATAACACTTATGTTCCTAATAGTAATTTAATAACTATTGATAAAGATACACTTAATGAAATGATTGAAAATAAGGTTAATGCTGTCTTAGCTCAAATGTTTACTAAAACTATTACTGAACAAACAATTAAAAAAACCATTAGGCTAATTGATGAAGGTAAAATAGCAATCAAAAAGAAATAATTAAATAAAAAGGCTATTATAGCCTTTTTTTATTTACAATAGTTTTAATCTACTTATATTAGTACATTATAAAAAAGTTTTAACACAATATGAAAAAAATAAACGTTTTAGTCGTTCCTTCTGATAGGACTGGAGTAGGTGCATACCGCTCAATTAACCCACATTTAACATTAGAAAATAATTATTCAGATGAGTTCATGATTCATATTGATTATGAGCCACAATTGCATGATGATAACTGGTTAAAACAATACGACATCATTCATTATCATAGAGCCCTAGGTCCATATGAACAAATGGCAGAATTAAACCAAAGGTTAAAAGCTTTAGGGATTATTTCTATCATGGATATTGATGATTATTGGGCACCAGGAAATCATCACCCAGCATATCTTTTGATTAAAAATGCTAACTTAGATAAACATGTTGAAAATAATATTAAATTAGCACAATACGTAACAACTACTACTGATGTTTTTGCTGCTGAAATTTCTAAGTTTAATAAAAACGTATTTGTAATACCAAATGCTATTGACCCTACTGAATCACAATTCATATCAAACCCTGAACCATCAAATAAACTAAGAATTGGTTGGTTAGGTGGTAGTAGTCATTTAAAAGATTTAGAAATACTTAAAGGTCTTGTAAATAAGTTAAGTGCTACTGGATTGTTAGATAAATTACAATTTGTATTATGTGGTTTTGATTTGAGAGGTAATCACACTGAAATCGACCCAATTACAAACGAAAGAACAGTTAGAGCCATCAAACCAAAAGAAAGTGTGTGGTATCAATATGAAAGAATCTTCACTGATGATTACAAAACGGTTAGCCCAGAATATAAAGATTTTTTATTAAGCTTTAAACAAGAAGAGTTTGCTAATGTGGCAAACGAACCTTACCGTAGAGTATGGACCAAGCATATTTCAAGCTATGCAACTAACTATAATTTATTTGATGTATCATTAGCACCTCTTGAAGAAAATACTTTTAATAAGGTTAAAAGTCAATTGAAGGTAATTGAAGCTGGGTTTCACCATAAAGCTATTATCGCTCAAAATTTTGGTCCTTATCAAATTGATTTAAACAACGCAGTTCAATTTGGTGGTGGATTTGATATGAATGCTAATGCAATACTAATTGACACTAAGAAAAACCATAAAGATTGGTATGAAGCAATTAAGAAACTAATCAACAATCCAGAAATGGTTAAAACTCTTCAAGATAATTTACATGAAAGTGTTAAAGATACATATTCTATTAACACAGTTAGTGAAAAAAGAAGAGATATTTATACTAGTATATATACAAAACATCATCCTGAAATGATGTTGAATAACGTTAATTTAACAAACTAAAAATGAAAAATTACATAAACAATCTATCTAATTTAATAATTAGTAAAATAAAGACTTTTTACTCTAACTTAATTACGAAACCGATTCAAAAAAAGAGAAAAGAAAAAGCAGAATCGCTTCGTTTAAAAGAAATTGAGACACAAAAACAAATTTATTTTGAAATTCAGAAAGATAAATTTGAAATGAATCATAAAACAGAAATAGATAGGGTGAAAAAACTTATGTTTAACCCTAACCCTAACACGTTCTATTATGATAAAATTGTTTATCATAATGAACAATCTAAAATTGGTAGAGAAAATATTGTTAAAGGTAAAGAATTTGGAATTACCTCGGCACCTTTTAACTTTGACCCAGAAATTGTTGATATGCATAATGAAAATCGTTTACTAAATTCAGAAACACTTAACGAATTAATTTTAAATGATAAAAATAAAGGATTTAATAAACTAAAAAGAGATGAGGCTTTATTAAACGGGACGTTCAGGTTCACACCAATTAATATAACAAGAATATCTAGATAATTTACTTGCTAGTTTAAAAGAAATGTAGTATATTTGCATAAAATAACATTTCTTTTAATTTAGTAGTTAAATGTCTATAGACAAATCTAAAATTGTTGCAAACACAAAAAAATATTTTGAAACTGCAACTAAAAATGGCTTCATGAATGATGAACTTATGTCCTTCCTAGGAGAAGACTTCATTAAAGCCCCAGCCACAAACATGGCTAGTTATCATAACGCATTTGAAGGTGGTTTAATTGACCATTCTTTAAGAGTTGCAAAATATGCGATTCGTATTAATGAGACCCTTCCAGAAGACGAGCAAGTTAATCAAACATCTTTGTTAAAGGTATGTTTATTACATGGTATCGGTAAAGCTAAGTTGTACACACCTTGTACGTCTGAATGGCATCGTAAGAACCAAGGTAAAATGTATGAGTTCACCGAAGACCTAGTATCCATGCGTGTTAGTGAACGTAGTCTTTATTACGCATTATCACACGGTATTAATTTTACCGAAGAAGAATATTCAGCAATTATGTTTTTTGACAAAACAGATGATAAAATGTCTGAACGCCATAACACCATGTTAGGTGAATTACTTAAATTTGGTATCGTCTTAGCAATAAAACATTCACAAAAAATAGAAATAGATGCAGAATAATTTTGAAGATATGAAAGCTAAAATAGCTATGCTTAATGACCCAGAAAGTGGTTATACACAAGAAGCATTTAATAACGAATTTAATATGGGTTCTACTGATACGATAGAGTATTATAAAATGGAGGTTAATTTTGTTAATAAATCTACCAACCAAGACCCTGAATATGCGACAGCTGGTTCATCTGGATTTGATTTACGAGCTAATCTACCATCATCAATAATTGTTCTTGAAGTAGGTAAACGTATATTGGTACCAACTGGTTTATATTTTGAAATTCCTGAGAGTTTAGAAATGCAAGTTAGGAGTCGTAGTGGTCTTGCTTATAAAAATGGTGTAGTAGTGTTAAACGGTGTTGGTACTATTGATGCTGATTATAGAGGTGAGATAGGTGTTCTTTTGATTAACCATGGTGATGTACCGTTTACTATCAATCATGGTGATAGAATAGCGCAAGGTGTTATAGCACCTGTAGTGGCTAAAAATATTGCAAACTTAATTAAAAAGGATGAGTTATCAACGACAGACCGCTCAAGTGGTGGGTTTGGTTCAACTGGTGTTAAATAAATAATTAAAAATATATGACAAAAATTACTGTTACTGAAGCTTTACGCTTAAAAAACGAAATAGCTAACGCTATTAAAACATTACAATACGCCATCAATAATGCTTCTTTTGGTGAAATGACAGAGGATGGTGAGATTGTATCTCAAGACAGAGAAAAATTCAACGACATTGAAGAAACATTGTTGAAAGGGTTAGCTATTTCTGAAGAAATAAATAATACTTTGTCAGCTTTTAACAAAGTTACAGCAATTGATTCAATTGTGCGTAAGCTTCAAAACGAAAAATTAATGTTAAGCGTTTACACCAATAATTTAGGTAAGACAAAACCATCAAAAACTAATAGATTTGAAAATCTTAACTCAATTAGAAAATCTATTTCTATTGAATATAAACCCTATAACTCTTCTACAGAGTTTAAAGATAAAATATCGTCTTGTAAAGACAAAATCAGGTTGTACCAATCACAAATTGAGAGATTAAACCAAGAGGATATAGAGGTATCATTCAATTTTAATGATGTTGAAAATCTAACTATTTAACGACATTCCTTTAACCTAGTACAAAAGGTTCAACACCCTTTGTGTTGATAGGTGTAAATGCCGAATCATTTAATAGGTTTCTTCGATTTTTAGAAAAAAATCGAAAATACATTTTTATTCAAAAAAGTTGACGCTAAAACGCAAACTGTAAATAGTAAATAAGTAAAAATGAAAAATTGTATTAAAAATGAGTTCGATTCTCATTAGTATGTAACAAGGTCTATAATATTGGAAAAGTTAAGGGAACATTTAAACCTCACTAATTAGTGGGGTTTTTTTGTTTACTTTTTGTAAAATTTTTAGTACTTTTAAACATAATAAATTAAAATATGATAACAATAGGCTATTGCACTAAAGAATCGGATATAAACCATTCTAAACATTTAATAAAATCATGTGGGTTAGACCCAAAAAGGATTCAAATAATTGAAATAGTTAATACTGGCGATAGGTCATTGACTGAATGCTACAATCAAATTCTATCTGAATCAATTTATGACAATGTAGTATTTTGTCATAATGATATAACAATTGAAACAAAACAATGGGGTAGTAAGCTTTTAAAAATGTTTGCTAATAACCCAAATTATTCTATCTTAGGTGTTGCTGGTAGTAAATACCTACCTTCTAATGGTAGATGGTGGGAAAACCCTAAAAAAATGTATGGTAGAGTTAAACACACACATGAAGGCAAATCTTGGCTATCAACATATTCAGATGATTTAGGTCAACAGGTTGAAGATGCTGTAATTGTTGATGGGGTGTTTTTTGCGGTTGATAAAACAAAATTAAAAACAAATTTTGACGAGAAGGTTAAAGGGTTTCATTTTTATGATGTTACTTTTTGTTTTGACAATTATTTACAAGGTGCTAAGATAGGTGTAATAACTACAATTCGAATAAACCATAAATCAATTGGTATAACTAATGAAGATTGGGAAACCAATAGATTATTATTTAGTGAAAAACATAAAGATAATCTACCAGTTAACATAAAAAAAACAATTGCTTCTGGACAGAAACTAAAAGTTTTGATTTCTTGTTTAAGTTTCGCTAACTATACTGGTTCTGAACTATACGTCTTTGAATTAGCTAAACAACTAATCAAACAAAATTGCGAAGTAAGTATTTGTTCTACGTTAGGTGGTCCACTAACAATTGAAGCTAAGAAATTAGGTATAAAACTATTCTCTCTTCAAGAACCTCCAGGTTTTAAATTAGGTGATGGTAAATGGAAATTGATGAATGGTAATGAAGAAGTCACGTCAATACCTAATAATTTATATCAACTAAAACCAGTAAATTTTGATGTTATTCATTGTAATCACAAACCAGTTACTGAACACATTTTAAGGTTATATCCTGATACACCAATTATCTCATCAATACATTCTGAAGTAATTAATCTAGAAGAACCAGTTATTGATACTCAGATAAAAAAATACATAGCAATTAGACCTGAGATAAAAGATTATTTGATTAATAGATTTGGTATTGATGAAAATAATATTGAAGTAGTTTATAATCCAATTGACACATCAAAGTTTAAACCTACCATCAATAAAGTTAAATCCATCAAAGAACGAATTTTATTTGTTGGAACAATTGATTATTTAAGGTTAGAAACGATTAAAGACTTGATTAAAACGACCAAAGCAAATAACCAAGAACTTTGGTTGTTAGGTAAATATAATGGCGTTAAAGAAGCTGATTTAGGGTTAGAAGACCATGTTACATATATACCACCGACAGCTAATGTTGCCGAGTATATTAATCAGTGTGATATAACAGCTGGTATATTACTAGGTAGAACCACCATTGAGGGTTGGTTATGTGGTAAAAAAGGTTGGATATACGATGTTGATTCAACTGGTTATATCTTATCAAAAAAACTACATGATGTACCAGAGGATTTAGAAAAATTCAATAGTGAAATAGTGGCAAAAAAAATAATTGATGAATATAAAAAAATACTTGATTAAAATGGCAAATTGGTTTAAAAAGAAAATGGTTAATATTTCATTAGCATTAGCTAATGTTGAAAAGAATATTCTTAATCAAGATACAAGTCAAGGATTAAACGTTGGTATGAACCAAGAAACAAGACATACTAAAGGAACACTTGCTGATGCCTTGGTACATGGAGAGCGTACTGAAGAAGTTGAAAGATTATTATGGCGAACATATAAAATTTTAGGTCATTCAGAAAAAAGAACGACTAAAATCACTGGTTATGATGCTAATGGTAACCCTATTTTAGAAACTATTGATAATGGTATATCGCCAGATGATATCAAAGTTGACGAATACGATTCATATAAACTAGAAATGGTTGTTAAAAATGATAGGATAACTAATGATATTAAAGACATAATAGGTAATGAAAACATTGAAGAAGCAACAGAAGTTATTTCTGTTATAGATAAAGATGGTGATGTGGTTAAAACATTAGGTGAAATAAAACTTAGTGATTATGAACAACAATTTAAAAATGAAAGACCAATAATTGTTAATAGAAATAATTTTTCCAAATTCCATATCGAAAACTACACAACAAAAATGAATGTTAGAAACATTGATGGGCAGAATAAATTGTTAGAATTTTATATTAATAAATATACATCGAGTGATGATAGAAATGGTAAGTTTTTTATATCTGAATTAAAAAAAACAATTGCCAATCCAATTACATCTAACATGTTAGATATATCTAACGTCACATTCATCACAAATAAAACTATTGGTAAGAAAGATTTATTAGAGTACGAATTTAAAATTAATTCTTTCGATAAAATAGTTGAATTTGATGGTTTTTATGTGATAAAATTTTTAGCTGAAGTAACTATTGACGGTGTTTATATCATTGAAAAATATAGGTCACAAGAATTAGAAGAAAAATATAAAAATAGAGAAAAAAAATGAAATTGTTAATTAAATTTCCAACTAGAAATAGACCAAACAAATTTTTTAATGTGTTAGAGAAATACATTAGTTTGTTAGATGATAAAACAACACAAATAATTGTGTCTTGTGACATTGATGATGCTAGTATGAATGAAGATTACGTTAAAGAATTAATAGCAACATACCCAAATGTACAACTATACTATGGTAACAACACATCTAAGATTAACGCTATCAACGCTAATTTAGAAAACATAGAATTTGACATTGTATTATTAGCATCGGATGATATGATACCAAAGATTAAAGGGTATGACACTATAATTAAAAATATGATGGAAAAACATTACCCAGACACTGATGGTGTTCTTTGGTTTAATGACGGATATCAAGGTGATAAATTAAATACGTTGTCTATCATGGGTAAGAAATATTACGATAGATTTGGATATATTTACAACCCAGAATATATTTCTGTGTGGTGTGATAATGAATTTATGGATATCGCTAATATATTAGGAAAGCAAACGTATTTTAACGAAGTTATAATTCAACACGAACACCCTGATTGGGGTTATGGTGCAAGAGACGTAATTCATTCATTAAATGCCAATAATGAAGCACATGATAGATTACTCTATCAAACAAGAAAAACCAAAAACTTTGATTTATGAAAACAGCATTCAATACAATGTTCAAAAATGAAGAAAAACTTTTATCTCAAGTTCTTAAAATTTGGAAAACATATCCAATTGATTTATTTATATTCTATGATGACAATTCAACGGATAATTCAATTGATGTTATAAAACAGCACCTACCAGAGGAAAGATTTATAGTTATAAATGATAATTTACCAGAGTTTAACGAAGGATATCAACGTCAAAAAATGATTGATATATCACGAGAAAATAATGTTGATTTGGTTTTCTGTATTGATTGTGATGAATTGTTAACATCAAACATTATATATGATTGGGAGTATTTTATTCACATATATGATAAAAAAAATATGTGGTTGTTTTGGTATAATTCAGTCAATGGAACATTAAAACAATATCGAAACGACCCACATTATGCTAGCAACTATAGATGTTTTGTATTACCGTTAAAACATTGTAGTAACTTAAATATAAATGATTTTAAATATCACACACCTAGAACACCTCATGTAAATCTCCCTATGGAATTTACTAAAGAATATGGTGTGATTCATTTACAATCAATAAATAAAAGGTTTTATGCCATAAAACAATTATGGTATAAACATCACGAATTTGTTAACTATGGTCACACAGTTGAATTCATAAATGGAAGATACGATGGCGTTGTTAATAATTTTCACTTTTATGAACAAGAACTAGAAGACAAACACATAAAAGGTATTGATTTTGATGTCGAAATATTTAATGAGCTTGAAAAAGAAAAGGGTTATTTAGATTTCATACATAAGCACTATAATAAAGATTTGATAACATTTGGAGAGGAATATTTATGATAAAGAAGTTCAATATAGCAATAACTACATTTTCAAAAAGATATGGTTATATAGAAAATCTAATACCACAGATTAGACAACATACCGATAACAATATCTTACTAATTGTTAACGGAGAAAAAAATGGTGAATTTGATGATGAATATAGAAAAAAAATACTTACATTATCAGCAAGTTATGTAAATGTGTTCCCAATATTTTACATTGAAACTAGAGGTTTATGTAAATTATGGAATACCGCTATTGTATCATCTAATGATGATGATATACTAGTACTTAATGATGATATTGAAATAATTTCTAAAGACATTTTTGATATAACATCGGAGGTCATCAATGCTGATTATTACAATGGTTTAACTGTAATTAATGAATCTTTTTCACACTTCATAGTAAATAAAATAACTATAGATAAAATAGGGTATTTTGATGAACGATTATTAGGTTTTGGTGAGGAAGACGGGGATATAACATTTAGAGCGTTAAAAAATGGTATAAGGATAAATAATGTACGTGTTAATGGTGTTATCAATATCGTATCAAATATTAGGCATGAACATATTATTGCTGGGATTGGTAAATACTCTAGCTTTAATCGTAAATTTATTTACAATGACAAATATGAGCCTAATTTAAACGGCCAATATAAAGGAATGTTTGACACATTTATGGACCAAAAATTAGAGGATATCAAACTATATCCATATGAAGAATTCTTCAGAGCAAACAAAAATAACTTATAATGAAAATATTACCATTAGAAAAAATAAATACAAACTTAATTATCTTAGAAAAGGATGAAAATGGTCGAGAAATAACACTTTACGATTTAAACGATGTGTTTGTTGTTGGTGATTCTCTTGCCTATCCAAATACATTATTATATGAAACATTTTCTGGTTGTTTATTTAAACCATTAGATGAAAAAATAATGTCTTTGAAAGATATTCATACTTCAAATGAGTATGAATCACCTGCTCTTAATGCTATTAAAAATTTGGCTGACATTATACACTGGGGTGATGGAACATTTAGTCCACACAATCAAATGTGTTTTTTTTATTTTATCTACAATACAGATAATTATTTTCACTTTATTTATGACTCGTTACCACATCTGATATCATTTCAAAAATTAAAACCGAAGGTCCCAAATCTAAAACTATTAATGAATTATCCAGAAGGGAAAAATTCATTTTACAAATTTGTTATAGAGTTTTTAGAATTGTTTGGTATCACTGAAGAAGACATTGAAATTGTGGATAAGAAAAAACTATATGGAAATGTGTTTTTATCTAATTCTTACACGCATGGGATTAACTCTAATCTTCCACCAAGAAAAGAAGTTTATGAGTTATTCAAAACAATTGTTGATAAAATAGAAATAGATACATCAAACTTACCTAAGAAAATATATGTATCTAGAAGAAGTTGGGTTCATGGAGATTTATCTAATATTGGGACCAATTACACATCTAGGCGAAAAATGATTAACGAAGATGAATTAGTTGAGTACCTTACAAGTATTGGATATGCTGAAATATTTACAGAAACACTATCAACAAAAGAAAAAATAGCGTTATTTGCAAATGCTGAAAGTGTTATTGGTGCAATCGGTGGTGGTATTTGTAATGTTTTATTCTCTAAACCAGATTGTAAGTTAACAGCAATTGTAAGCCCTCATTTTTTAGATGTTAATGAAAGGTTTTTACATTCATTAAATGGTGTTAAGTTATCATTATTTAATGACACCTTTAATACTGAGGCTAGCGAGTTTAAAAAGCATATGAGAGTTAAATGTGGTGATATAATAGGTGAAATAACAGAAATAAATAATGATGAATTAACTATTTCTTATTCAGATATAATGGTATCTGGATGGAATAATGACACCAAGTTCAAATCAATTGTTAAAAAAACTAATGAATGTGTTAAATTGGATAATGGATTAAATTCTGCTTGGGCTATTAACTTAGAAAAATTTAAAAAAAATTATCATGATTAACTACATTGTTTACGGAAATACAGATTATTTGGATATTTTACAAATACAAACTGATTACATACATAGGGCTGGTAAAGTATCGTTATTGATAAATAGTAACGATATGAAACTTGACGAATTATATTCAAAATATGATAAGGTAATTTTTTATGATGGTAATCAACCATATGCGACTAGATTATTAAGCTGTCTATCTAGTATTGATGACGAATATTTTATTTTGATACATGATATAGATATATTGCTTAATGTTGAAACAGATAAATTAAACGAACTACACCAATTCATACAATCAAATAACTTTGATAGATTGGATTTAAAACATACTGATAAAGCTGATGGGCAATTAATATTCGAGACTAATTCATATCAAATAACGGATATCATCAAAGATGATAACATATACCTTATAAGTCAAGATAATTCACAAGATTACATTTATAACGTTAACCCATCTATTTGGAGGAAAGCTTCTTTAATTGATTTATTGACTATGTTTCCAAATAAAACATATAGGACCATCGAGGAACAAGATGTACAGAATTACGCTAAAAAATTCAGGGTATTCAAGATGCATTCAAGAAATAATTTAAACTGTGGATATTTTAAGACATTAAATGTATTCAAATATTTACATATCAGTCATAGTGGAAAATTACTTCCACTCGATTCAAGTTTTACAACAGTATATGGGCAATCTTATTTAGATGCTAGTGAAGATTATATTAAAATCGTTAACCAATATAATTTAAAGAATTCTGATAAATGGATAAAATAGTTTTCATAATAGCACATAAATACTTTAGAGGTTATCCATCTTATTTGAAATACTATATAGATAATATCCTAGCTTTTTACGATAATGCATTGATAATTGTTGTTGATAATAATTCACCTAATAAAGAAGATATTTTTAGGACCATTTCTTATAACCCTAAAATTATCTTTTTAGATAATGATATAAAATGTAAGTTTGAATTAGGAGCATATCAAGTAGCTATAAAATATATTATTGATAACAACTTAATTGAAAAATATGATTATTATGTATGCACACAAGATACATATATCTTAAAAAATAAATTTAACTTTGGTGAGTTAAAAGATGTTAAAGCGGCATCAATAATTGGTTGGAGAAATGATTTAGCCAAAATGGATGTGGTTGCAACAGTATTAGATGAACTAGGTTTATTTAATAATTTAGAATCAACTAATTTATGTTGGTGTAATAGTTTTGTTGTATCTAATGAAAAATTAACAAAACTATATGGGTATCTTACTAAGATAATAATAGAAAGAAGACATGAGAGTGAAGCGTCTGAACGATATTTAGGAAGAATATTATCAGAATTGAATGATGGTATCAATTATACGATTGATGGGAGTGATAATTCATACTTAATAGATGGTGTTAGATATGATTGTCATAATGTTAACCCTTATGTAAACATAGATAAACATTTTTGTAAAATAGCGCAACAGAAAAATGAAGGAACAATTGAAAAATAAAGCTTGTGTGTATTTCCATCAAGGATGGACAGATATAGTAATGTGTATGGGGTTAATAAACTATTACGCATCAATTTATTCTGAGATAACAATAATAATCCGTGAAGATGCTAAATATATGGTTGATTATTACACCAAAGGATTAAGCAATGTAATAGTGTTATATATCACAACAGACAATGGTAGGTTTTATGGTACAATAGCGACCAATTCTACAGACATTAATGTACAGTATTATAATAACACGATATTGATACCAAATGATTTTGATATCATGTTTCATGCTGAACATGATAAATTTAGAAAAGATAATTACCAATATAAATGGTATGAAACATCTACGAGACAGAATAATAAACATTTCTCAGAACTATTCTATATTTTATACGGCATTGATTTTAACAATAGAATAGAATCATTTAACGTGGAGAGAGATTTAGAATTAGAAGAAGAACAGTATAATAAATTTATCATAGAAAATGGTGTTGATTACATAATTTATCATGATGATGAAGAAAATGATAAACATGGCACACACCATGTATCCACCAAGATAGATTTAAATGAAAAGCGTGATAAAACTACTTGTGTTAATTTGAATAAAATTTCTAATGTTTTTTTCGATTACATTAAAATAATTCAAAACGCAAGTGAAATACATTTAGTAGATTCTATTTGGGGTTGTTTACTTTATCAATTGGATGCTAAATATAACATACTAAACGGTAAAGAAGTAAATCTATATTGTAAACGAGGACATGATGATTTGTTCACAAAGCCAATAACACTAAACAATTGGAAATTAATTAAATAAAATATGAGAGTAGCATTATTAATAGCAGGGTATTTAAGAAATTATGATAAAAATATTGAATTTATTCAGAGTGAAATCCTCAATAAATTTGAAAATGTTGATGTGTATTTACACATAACTAAAGATGAGAATAATGAAGATAAATACCTTAATAGAATCGAAGAATCTGACGTTAAGTACATTATTGAAAAGTTAAATCCAACTGTTACACTTATTGAAGATAACATAACATATGTTTCAGATAGAATTACTAACAATACAATAAATCATTGGGCTAAATTATATAAACTAAACGAATTAAAAAAGATTAGGGAAAATGAAACATCACTATATGATTTAGTAATCAGATATAGACCAGATTTGGAAATAAATTCTAAAAATATTTTTAATTTAGATTTTGATAATGGTATGATTTACATACCTGAAGATAGCAAAATAGATAAGAATAAGTTGATTAATTTGAACGATAATTATTTATGTGATGCATTAGCTTTTGGTAATAGTAAATCCATGAACAGATATTTTGATATTTCAAGATATTATGGTGATAAAATACATCCTGTTTCTGAAACAGCGTTATATAACTATCTTAGAAGCCAAGGTATCGCATATCGTTTAATTGATGTAGATTATAACTTCATTTTATCGAAATGTAATGTGTTTGCTATATGTGGCGATTCTGGGTCTGGTAAATCAACACTTAGTACATTACTTAAAAACAGTTATTCAGATTCTTTTATGTTAGAGTGTGATAGATATCATAAATGGGAAAGGTATAATAATAATTGGGATAAAATAACGCATCTAAATCCAGAAGCTAATTATATTACTAAGATGGAAGATGATATCTTTAATTTAAAAGTAGGTAACCAAATCCATCAAGTAGACTATGACCATAGTACTGGTAAATTTACTGATAAACAACGTATCACTCCGTCAAATAATTTAATCGTTTGTGGTTTACATAGCCTATATGGTGATAACAAGCTATACGATGTTAAAATATACATGGATACAGAATCTAATCTAAAAAAGAAATGGAAGCTTAAAAGAGACGTAATAGAACGTGGATATACTATTGGAAAGGTATTAGATAGTATGAAAAAAAGAGAAAATGATTACCAAGAATATATTTTACCTCAGAAATTTAACGCTGACATCATAGTTAAATTCTTCACAAATGATTTTATTAATTTTGATGATTTAACAACTGTTGAGACTGTCAGCCTAGAACTCTCAATAAATAAACGATGTGCTAATTTAGATGAATTATTAACTCGATTCAACGTAATTGATTATAAAATATATGAAAATGGTGAATTTATCACAATCATTTTTAACGAGTATACACCAATAAACTTTGGCTTTAATACGAATAACACATTTTACGATTATATTTTGTATTTTATTTTTAACCTCACCTTTACAAATTAAAAAAATTACTCTATTATTAAAACAAAAATTATGGACAAACTTAGCGAAATAAGCAATAATAACAAGTTAAACATCATAGAACAAAGTACTTATGATAAATTTAACAATTTCATATTCTCAAGTGATTTAAAACTAACTGGTAAATTATTACATAGGTTTGAACATTTTTTGAATGTTAAAGACCTACCAGGAGATATAGTAGAAATCGGGGTATTCAAGGGTTCAGGTATATCTACTTTTATGAAATTTATTGAAATCTATTGCCCTAATTCAAATAAAAAAGTTATTGGTTTTGATATCTTTGATACATTTGAAGCTGAAGAAATATTAGAGAAAGATGGTGACGTTGATAAGGGGAGTATGAAAGTTGTTTATGATAGAGTTAATTATGATGATTTAACATTAGAATCAGTTACTGATAGGTTATTACAAACTAATATTAGTGACGATAAGTTCAAGTTAATTAAAGGAGATGTGGAATTTAGCATCCCTAAATATCTAGAAGAAAATAATGGTTTTAGAATTTCATTATTATACATTGATGTAGATTTAGATAGACCAACATATCATGCTCTTAAATATTTATGGGAAAGAATACTTCCTGGTGGTGTGATATTATTTGATGAATATGAATACCACAAATTTAGTGAAAGTAGTGGTGTTGAACGTTTCTTAAAAGAGTTTAATTTAGAATACAATTTAAAAAGTACAAATTGGGTAGCACCAAGTGCTTTCATGATTAAGAAAGGATTTTAATATGTTGGTAGATGATTTAAAACGATTAGCCAAAGGCGTTTCAAAATATTGTGTTGGAATGGAAGGTAACATTTCTGGTAAAGATGTTGATGGTATATTAATAAAAGCTAGTGGTTCTAAATTATCAACCTTATCCGACAATGATTTAGTAAGAATAGATGTAGATGGAAATCTCCTAGATTCAAGTTCAAAAAAATCTAGTATTGAAACAAGTTTCCACACATATCTATTATCATTTAATGAAGTTAATTATGTGTCACACACACACCCTGTTAATACGTTAAAAATATTGTGTAGTCATGATTCAGCTATATTTTCAAAACGTAGGTTATTTCCAGACCAAGTAATTTTTAACGGTATTAATTCGTGTCTGATTCCATATGCAAAACCAGGTTTAGAATTGACTAATAAAATCATTGAATTTGTAGAAAAATTTATAATTGATAATGGTTATTTTCCTAAATTAATTTTGTTAGAAAATCACGGTATTATTACATGTGGGTCAACAATTGACGAATGTATTATAGCAACAGAAATTTGCGAGAAATCAGCCGAAATTTTTACATCAGCTCTATCTTTTGATAGATTAAACTTTTTAACTAATAAAGAAACACATGATTTAGTTAACGATGAAAACGAAAAATATAGAGAGAATTTAATAAAATGAAAACCAAGATAATTTATGTTGATATTGATGAAACAATCTGTACAACGCCAAACAGTAGAAAATACGAAGATGCCTCACCAATAATAAAGAATATTGAAAAGATAAATAAGTTATATGATGAAGGACATACAATTGTTTATTGGACAGCCAGAGGTAGTAGAAAACAAATTAACTGGTATGAATTAACCGCCCATCAATTAGATTTATGGGGTGCTAAATATAACGAATTAAGAGTTGATAAACCATACTATGATTTATTTATAGATGATAAATTACTAAATATTGATGACATTAAAAATGACTAAAATTATATCACATAGAGGAAACATTATCGGACCTATTACTAATAAAGAAAATAGACCTTCATATATTGATTGTGCGTTACAGTTAGGTTTAGATGTTGAAGTGGATATAAGATATATTGATGGGAAATATTGGCTAGGTCATGATAAACCAGACTATGAGGTTTCTGAAACATGGATACTTAATCGTAAAAATAATTTATGGTTTCATTGTAAAGATTTAAATTCTGCTCATGCTTTGGGTAAATTGGATAATACAATAATAAGATTTTGTCACTCAACAGACGATTTTGTTTTAGTTAGCAATAATACAATATGGGTACACAATTTAAAATTAGAGTTAAATAGTTCTTCGATAATACCTTTGATGTCCATATGGGATATTATTCATTTTAATAACAATTATACTGATAAAATAATTCATGGGATATGCACTGATTATCCTAGTAAATTAAGCTAAATATGAAAGAAGTTCAGTTAGTAATACCTATGTCTGGTATAGGAAAACGTTTTATAGATGCTGGTTATGAAAATCCAAAACCATTAATTATTGTCGATGGTTTACCAATAATAGAACATGTAGTAAATCTATTTAACCGACCAGACAATGTTATTTTCATTTGTAATGAAACACACATAACAAATACAAACATGTGTGATGAGTTAAAACGAATTTCACCTAAATGCACTATTGTCTCGGTATCAAACGATAATAGAAGGGGTCCTGTCGATGCTGTACTACAGGTTTCAAATTTAATTGATGATACTAAAGAAATAATTATTAGTTATTGTGATTATGGAACTAGTTGGGATTATACAAGATTTTTAGAACATGCAAGAACAAGTAATTCTGACGGTGTTATAGCATGTTATACTGGGTTTCACCCACATATGTTAGGAAATGATAATTATGCTTTTGTTAAATTAGAAAACAATAAAGCAATTGCGATACAAGAAAAGAAACCTTTCACAGATAATAAGATGTCTGAGCTAGCTTCTAATGGAACCTATTATTTTAAAAATGGTTCTTTGGTAAAAAAATATTTCAAACAATTAATTGATTTAGACTTTAATTTAAACAACGAATTTTATGTTAGCCTAGTATATAACTTGTTAATTAAAGATGAGTTATTGGTGACCACATTTCTTATTGAAAAGATGTTACAATGGGGAACACCATATGATTTAGAAATGTATAATAATTGGTCTAAATATTTTAAAAATAAAGCTAAAGGATTACATACATTAAATAACCCACCAAACACTAGTCTTATACTACCTATGGCTGGTAAGGGCTCCAGATTCAATATAGAAGGTTATCCATTACCAAAACCATTATTACCTATTGATGGTAAAGAAATGATATTACAAGCAGTTGATTGCTTACCTAAATCAGATTTAAACATCTTTGTATGTTTAAACGAACATATCGAAGAATTTAATTTAGATAGAAAACTATACGATTCATATATTAATACTGAAGTTCTCGTAATCAATGATACAACTAAAGGACAAGCATGTACGTGTGACATTGCAATTCAAGGTAGTAAAATTGATTTGAATGAACCTATTATGATATCAGCTTGTGATAATGGTGTGTACTATGATGTTAATAAATACGATAAATTAGTTAATGACCAAGATATTGATATCATCGTTTGGACATTTAGGAATAACCCAGCGAGTAGTACGAATCCAAATGCATATGCGTGGTTAGATGTGGATACCGATGATAATGTAAAACGCGTATCTTGTAAAAACTTTATTTATGACAATCCACTTACAACACATGCAATAGTTGGAACGATGTTTTTTAGAAAAGCAAAATATTTTACTGATGGATTTATTAAAAATGTACAGGACGGTATAACAACTAATGGTGAGTTTTACGTGGATGATGTTCTAAATCAAAACATTAAGAGTGGCTTAAAAATAAAAGTGTTTGAAGTTGATAATTATGTTTGTTGGGGCACACCTAATGACTATAAAACATACAATTATTGGAAGGAATATTTCGAATAAAAATTAGAGAATTACAAGACATAAGATATTTATAATAAAAATCATACATGAGTAGAAAACCAATAGTTTCTAAGACAAAAAGAACCACAGACATTCAAAATGTAAGTTATTCTGGTTCAAATATCAATTTACTTTCAGCAATAAAATTAGATATAAAACATAAAAATGAGAGACAAAAAGAACTCACTCAATCTATTAAGAAAAATGATATAACTATTTGTAGTGGACCTGCTGGTACTGGTAAAACATATATTTCTTGTCAACAAGCATTGAATGAACTAAAATCTAATGACAATATCAAAAAAATAGTTTTAGTAAAATCTGTTACTACATTAAAAACTGAAGAGATTGGTTTCTTAAAAGGTACGATGGAAGAAAAAATGGAACCTTTTATGTATTCTTTTGCTGGTAATTTCGAAAAAATTATAGGTAAGGCTTTGTATGAAACACTTAAGACTGAAAAACAAATAGAAATTTTACCTATTGCTTATTTAAGGGGTGTTAATATTGATAACGCTATTGTTATTATAGATGAGGTTCAAAATATTAGCATTGATAATATCCGAACTATTTTAACTAGATTAGGTGAAAATAGTAAGATGATATTTTTAGGTGATGTTAAACAAATCGACTCAAAAAACAAATATGATAGCGCATTAGAATTCTTAATGAAACGCTTTAAAAATATAGAAAAAATAGGAGCTATTGAGTTTACTAAAGATGATATTATCAGACATCCATTGGTTAAAGTTATTGAAAATATCTTTGACAAATATAACGATGAAAGAGAAAAAAGCAAAAAACTAATCGTTGAAAAGCCTAGAAATATAACATTCTTTGGTAAAATTGCAAAATTTTTGAAATTTAATTAATTTTTACTTTACTTATACCACTTATTAATTATTGTTGTGAGATAATAACAATGGCAATAATTAATAAGTAATGGCTAGAATTGGTATCAGTCTGAATGAAGTCCTACGTGATTTCGTAGGTCAGTTTTCATACACATACGATAAATATATCGAAAAAACAGACACTAAATCTGAAGATATAACAACATTTAATTTACTAAATCATTTTAAATTTGATGATATCGACAAATTAAATAACTTCTTATACTTAGAAGCACCATTAGAAATTTTTGGTCATGCCGACCAATTAACTGATGGATTAATCAATCACTTAAATCTATTTTTAAGTGATATCGAATTTGATGAAGAACATACTATTGAGTTAGTAAGTCGTGAAGTCGATAAAGCAATCCCATCAACACTTTTTTTCCTATCTAAAACTGGTTGTAGAGTTAACAATATTCGTTTTGTAAAAAAATACGAAGATAAATGGGATGGGATAGATGTGTTAATTACAGCAAATCCTTTAGCCTTAGCTGCCAAACCAAGCAATAAAACAAGTGTTAAGATTAAAGCTACATATAACACAGATTCTAAAGCTGATTACGAAATTGGCTCAATCCTTGAATTCTTTAAAGACGTAGAATTACGTAATAAGATTTTGACAAAAATAACAACAGCAACTTACGAAGATATAAAATAATATGATTGATTTTGGTGGTATAACATACTATATTGATTTAGCAGCTTTTGATAAAGCGATTACCTTGCAAGGCAGCAAATCAACAGATAAAATGACAACAACAGAAACTAAAACTGTTACAAACGACATGGGTTCTGTTATTGGGACTGAAATAACTGAAACTGTTAGCGATAGAGGTAAAGAAATTGATGCTACTAAATTTGATTTAATCAGAACACTATTTGAAGTAGTTGTCGATTACGATGATGAAGCAGATACATCACTTGGTGCTGAAAGAGCTTTGGAATCAACATCATTCTCATTTAAAATAGCATTTAACACACTGTATAATTACGGTATAATAAAAGAAAAAGAATAAACACAAAAATATGGAAGAACAATTGAAACAATTTCAAGACCAAATCATTCAAGCAAAAGACTTGATTGAAAAATTAAATAATAACGATTTTAGTTTGTATTTTTTTACACTAGATACAAAGGGAAACCCAACAGCTGGTATCGCAAACATCTATGAACATGTTAAGATGCTTACCGATTTAGGTCATAAAGCTTATATCTTACATGAGAAGAATGATTATAGATTAAAAGGAGATGAGAACGGACAAGGTATCTCTGATTGGCTTGGAGAAGAATACGCTGCTTTACCACACGTATCAATCGAAAGTCAACAACTATCAATCGCTCCATGTGATTTTATTATCATACCAGAAATTTTCTCTAATATCATGGACCAAGTTAAAACTTTCCCATGTAAGAAAATAGTGTTATCACAAAGTTATGATTACTTATTGGAGTTATTACCAATTGGTAAAAGATGGAATACTGATTATGGATTTAATGATGTTATCACAACTAGTCAAAAACAAGCTAGCTATTTGATGAACTTATTTCCATCAATTAGAACATACATAGTCCCACCTTCAATTCCTAGTTACTTTAAACCTAGCGACAAACCTAAGATGCCAATTGTTAGTATTCTAACAAGAAATCAAGGTGATGTAGCTAAGATTGCTAAATCATTCTACTTACAATATCCATTATACAAATGGATAACATTTAAAGAATTAAGAGGTATTCCAAGAGAACAGTTCGCAAATGAATTAAGTAAATCTTGTTTAGCTGTTTGGATTGACGACCAATCTGGATTTGGTACCTTCCCACTTGAGGCAATGGAATGTCAAACACCTGTAATCGGTAAAATGCCTAATATGATTCCAGAATGGATGGAAACAAAAGATGGTGAAGATTATGTGATTAATAATAATGGTGTATGGACAAATACTACGCTTAACATCCCAGAACTTATTGCAACATATATTAAACTTTGGTTAGAAGATTCGGTACCTACCGACTTAATTAACAGCATGAAAGAAAGTGCTGGTAAATACACACCTGAAAACCAATTAGAGGCTTTAAAAAGCACATATAATACGTTATTTGCTTATAGAAAAACAGAATTTGAGACATTGATTTCAAATATTGAAAATCAAATAGCAGAATCAACTAAAGTTAATAATTAATAACTAAAATATGGAAACAAATAAAACAGAAATATCAGTTGTACTTCCAGTACACGAATTAAACGAAGAAACTAAAAAATTATTTGATAACGCAATTGAAAGCGTTAGAGTACAGATAGTAAGACCTGACGAGTTGGTAATAGTAGCACCTAAAAATAGCGATGTTATGACATACATTAAATCACTCGATTTTGGAGATTTAAAAAACATAGTAACTATTGCAGAAAACGAAGGCAACACAGATTTTGCTTCTCAAGTAAACTATGGTGTTAAGGTAGCAAAATCAGCTTGGGTTAGCTTTTTAGAATACGATGATGAATACGCCAATATTTGGTTTAAAAACGTTGTTGAATATAGAGCAGCACATACAGATGTAGAATTATTTATGCCAATTGTTATTGATGTAGATTCAGCTGGGCAATTTATTGGTTTCACCAATGAAGCGGTATGGGCACAAAGCTTTTCAGATGAAATTGGTATACTAGATAATAATGCATTATTAGCTTATCAAAACTTTAACATTGATGGTATTGTAATTAAAAAATCAGTATTTGAAGAATTTGGTGGGTTTAAATCAAACATTAAATTGACATTCATATATGAATTCTTACTACGTATGACCTTCAAAGCAGTTAAAACAATGGTAATACCTAAATTTGGATATAAACATATCAATCAAAGAGAAGGGTCGTTGTTTGCATCATATAAAGAAACCCTTAATCCAATCGAAGCGAAATGGTGGTTAGCGCAAGCTAAAAAAGAATTTTACTTCCCTAAAGACAGAGAGTTGACGTACCAAGAACAAACCGCTTAATGATTAAAAGAGGACGTAAAAGGACAACTGAAATGTACTTTGGTCCAAATGAAGAAGAAGCTGTTATTAATTTTTTAGAGTCAACAGACGAAACAGAAAGGAATCAGATTTTTAATGAATGGTTAAAAGCACCACTCGATAAAATGATTGAATCAATTATTAGAAAGTACAAGTTATACAGGAAGGGTGAAACATTTGACGAATTGCATAGCGATACGGTTTCATTCTTAATGACAAAAGTACATAAATTCGAACAAGGAAGAGGTAAAAAAGCGTATTCTTATTTTGGTACGATTAGTAAAAATTACATTTTAGGTCTTCTCATCAAGGATGAGAAGTACATGAAACAAACATCTTCATATGAAGATATATCGGAAGACTTAGAAGAAAGAGAAGATTTAACATATGTTATTGACTCCGATGTTTTCTCAATGGATGAGTTTATCAAAAAAATTATTGATGGAATCAAAGATGAGTTAGAAAACGAAGTTCAAACAGGTAAGAAAAAGCTCAACGAAAATGAAAAAAAAGTTGGGTATGCTTTGATTGAAATATTAGAAAATTGGGAAACTGCTTTTGAATCAATGAAGGGTGGTGCCAAGTATAATAAAAATTCAGTATTAGAAACTATGCGTAACTATACTAATTTATCAACCAAAGATATACGATTAGCTATGAAACGATATAAAGAATTGTATGAAATATTAAAACATCACGGTTTATAGATATTTATAGTAAAACTTATGAGTACAAAAAGCAAAATTATCGAAAAAGTTAATAAACAATTATTAAATGAAGACGTACAACCACCAGTTTATTTTAATGAAATGGAAGTGTTTAATATGTTATGTGAATTAATTGATTATAATTTAAATGGCATACCAGAACCACCACCTAAATTAACAAAAGTATTTCAAGAAGCATTAAAGAAAAAAGGTAGAAATTTAACACCACCAAACCCACCAGCTGGTGCTATGATGTAGAAAAATAATAATTGAAGTATTTATAGTATAACAATTAAATAAAAAATTTACATCATGCCTAGAAAAAAGAAACAAGATGTCAAGGTAAACGATAACGAGTCATTAGAAGGTCTTATGCAAGAAACTTATAATGATGCTTGTTTACAAATTACTGATGCACAAAAAACAATAAATGAGTTAACTACCAGCTCAACACCTACGGATGTTGATGATATAACTAAAATAGCCAAAGAAAAGGGTAGTTTATTGAAGGTTAAGGATTCAGCAATTAGAATTAAATTAGAGTTAGCTAAGCTTCAAAGTGATATTATTAAAAGTCGTGGTGATGCAGATTCTGCTATTACTGAAAGAAGTGATGGTGGTGCATCTCTTAGTGATTTTAAATCAATCAGAGAGATGATTAAGAGAGATAGTTCTGAATCCGATAATGAAATAGAAGAAGAATAACATGTCTATAGTTGATAAAAAGAAAGAAGTATTTGGTAAGATAGGTGCTTTTAGAACATTAACAGGTGGCCTTCCAAATTTAAAACCTACATCATCATTTAGTTCAGTTAACAATAACGGTAATGTTGTTACCTTTTTAACTGACCTTGTTAAATCATTAGTTGGTTATGAAATTTTAGTTAGTTCTATTGTTGATACTCTAATATACTCAACACCTAAGATTGAAAATAGTATTAAACAAGCATTAAAACTTGAATTGAAAACTATTGTTAGTTGTGGTGTTGACCCACACTTACCATCATGGTTTAAATCTGATGGTACTGGAATAATAATAGAAGTCAAACAACTTGATTTCTTGGATATACTAAGAACTGACCCTAATTCAGTGGGTGGTAAATTATTATATGATGATGTAACACCACAACCATTAAACAGTTCCGATTTTAACACATTTTTATATGGTGTTATACAAGATGACGGTGTAACACATACATGGAAAAACATATTCGATATTACCTTTAATTCTTTAGGTAATAATACACGACCAAACAATACTATTACTATTAAGAGTAATTCTAGTTACGACACCAAAACTTTAACAGATTTAAATAACAATTATGTTGATGGTATTAAATTATTGAATACAGAAAATGTAGTTAATAAAACTATGGATGTCATATATGGTTCTGTTTCATCATTCGTGGGTAAATCATTAAAACAACTAGAACAAGAGGCCCAAATAAATGATATCATCGACAAGATGGTTAATAACACAGATATAAATAGTCTGGATGATTCATACTTTGTTTTTTCAAAAGAAGAAACGTATGAACATCAATTACAAGCGGCAAATAGGAAAAAGGGTTCAACCCCTATAAATGTATCGACACCACTCACATCAAGTGTCCCAGTTACTGATTTAACCACCTTCAATGATGAAATGGTAACAGCAACTAATGTTATTCAAAAGAAAGATATTCTTACTAATAATTTGAACACTATGGCTAATTCTAGTGCTGATAAAGTTAGAAACCCTACTGATGTATCTACAGTAAAACTAAATTTTATACAACAAATAATTAACGCATTAACGAAATCAATCATTAGTATATTTTTATCACCGAAGATTATTTTTTCATTCATACTTAATTATAAAATAGTTTATGGACCTGATGCTACATTTTCAGGGCCAATTGATTTTATCAAAAAAAATAAAAACTTGATGAATATTATTATGAAGAAAATATCAGAACAACTCATCAAAATATTATTGGTGTTAGCGTTAAAAGAGATAGCACTTCTAGTAGCATCAGCTGTAGCTAAAAGACAAAAAGAGAAAGCCACAAATCAATTGGCACAGTTGTCAAGTCTTGTTGGTATACAACAAGATAAAATAAAAGAAATAATTAACAATCTAGCATAATGGCTAATGAGAAACCAATACCAAACACTGGATATAATTTAGGTTCGATAAATGGTATAATGAATATTATACTAGGAGCATTTTCGATTCCACAAACACCAGTAACACCTTTACCACCACCATTAGTGTTGAGTGGTGGTAAGTTGCGTCCTGGACTATCGGCTCAGAGTATAGCAGCTGATATTATTAGTAAACAATCAGATGCAGGTAGAGTTGTTGGTGATGTATTTGCTGATGGTCCAAATGTTGAAGAAACCATGGAATATATCAGGGTACAACAAATAGTGAATGCGTTATTAACTGAAGCAGTAATTGACGTGGCCGTACAACCAGGAATTGCCGTCAATACAATAGGTATTGGTAATTTAGGAGCACCAGTACCATCTCAAGGTGCCACCACATCAATTGGTACAGGTGTTGGTATAATAAGATAATAAAAGAATACAACATGGAAGATTTAGAAACATTATCAAGTAACGAAATACTATTCAAGATAAAACAATTTGAAGCAGATTATGAAGCATTAAAAATAAAAATGTTGAACGATTATAATAAAATGGAAGAAATCGAAAAAGCATTTGATAAAGCTAATAGTATTTTAGTTAAACGTTTAAAAGGAGAGTAATATGGAGAATAATTCAACTAAGGTAGTTCGTGGTGGTGAGAGTATTTATAATAATTTAGATACTTACTCACCAATTAGATATGGTGTTGTTAAAGCTGTCGAAAGTGATTATGGTGCTAAGGATACTGGCCTTGGTAGAATAAAGGTATATATAAAAGGACCTGTATCTACAGGTGGTGATGGTGATACACCAGACAATCAACTTAGTCCAACTGAATTAAATAATTTACCTTGGTGTTTCCCTTTGCTACCAAAACATCTATCAGTACAACCTAAGATTGGAGAAGTCGTTTGGGTAATAACACTAAGCAAAGAAAATCAACACGCTGATAGATTATATATTGGACCTATTATATCACAGTTACCATTATTAGATAAAGACCCTTTTCAATATACAGCATTAGGTGGTTTTACTTTTGGGACTCAAACACCAAAAATTAATCCCAATCAAATTACAGAATTAAATGGGGTTTTTCCAAGGTCTGAAGATGTCTCTATCCAAGGTAGATATAATACTGAAATCACTCAGAAAAAAAACGAAATAGTTCTTAGAGCTGGTAAATTTGAATTAAGTACACCTAATGAAAACAACCCTTATTCGTTTAAGTTTAATAGCAAGACCCAAGCTTATATTCAAATTAAAAACGATGTTGTAATTTCACCTAAAACTAATCTTAGTGATGAAAAAAAAGGTACTGTTACAAATATAGTAGCAAATAAAATAAACTTGATAACACATGATGGTGGTAGCCCAAGATTTAATACCACTAACCCTACTGATTTAATCAGTAATGAGGAATTAGCTGAGATATTAAAAGGAGCCCACCAAGTACCATTTGGTGATGTTTTATTAGAGTATTTAATATTACTCAAAGATGCTGTCTTTAACCATGTACATAATGGTAGTGGTAACCCAGCAACTGATTTAACAACTACTGGTAATAAACAATCAATAGCAGCATTTAAAGCAAAAGCTGATGACCTAGAGAAATCAATGTTATCTTCAAATATTCGTATTAACTAAGTGATATTTACTGTGTTTTATAGATATTTATAATAAAAACAACATGGTAATTCGTACATTTTTCGATAAAAACAATACAATAGTTAGTAATTCACTTGTTAATACTGGTCTAAACCCAGTAACAGAATTATTTTATGGCGGTTCAATAACTGAACATAAATATAGTAGATTTATTTTCCACTTTGACGAAACACGTATTAAAGATTTATATACTGGTGGGACATTTACTGATTTAACAAAACTTAAACATACCCTTAGATTAACTAATACTGGTTCATTTGATTCTGATTTATTAAATGGTACAATGGGTGGGAAAGAAAGAT
>Ga0181339_1000017_pt1 | contig 62591 bp, 104 predicted proteins | sample Sp13VDMM110DD_FD_130101 | JGI IMG/M metagenome (GOLD analysis project Ga0181339, IMG submission 130101) | Freshwater viral communities from Lake Michigan, USA - Sp13.VD.MM110.D.D | ecosystem: Environmental > Aquatic > Freshwater > Lake | place: USA: Michigan | collected 2013-04-23 | reverse complement strand
TCCAGCAGCAGCCATTCGTAATACTGGCGCACCAGCGGCTCGGTGATGTTGTCGTCGAAGCTGTAGCCCACGCTGCGCAGCAGCTGGTTGGCGTTGTTGTTCTGCAGCTGGGCCGCGCCGAAGGTGTCTGGCGTGGTCGGGCCCGACTGCCCCTGCGTGATCAGCGGGATCGACGTCGACTCCTCGGCGAGACGCATCGAATACTCGACGATCGTCATCATCTCCGGGGTCATGTTGGGGATTTCGACGGCGAAGAACGACTTGCGCACGTCGTCGCCCGGGCTGTCGCCGGTCTTGTACCAGATCTTGTCGGGATCGAAGTCCCAGCTGCCGTTGGCCGGCTTGATGGAGGCGTGGTCGACCACGATCTGGCTGCCGGCGCTCTTGCCGGCATTGTTCAGCATGGCGCGGGTCGAGGCGTTCAGCATGCGCTGCGGCACGCGGCACTGCTCGCCGACGCCGATACCCGCCCAGCTGCCGGCGCGGCGCTGCCACGGCATGGAGTGATAGGGGAAAGCGCCGCTGTCGAGCGGGTTCAGCGTGGCGCGCACCACGGTGTCGTTGATCAGGGTCACGATCGCGTAGACCTGATTTTGGGACGCCGGCAGCTCCTTTTGCGTGACCTTCTTGCCCGCCCGCTCCCAGATGCAGGCCAGCTCGTCACGCTTCAGCGCGCCGTAGTAGTACCAGATCGAATACCGGCCCTTCTTGCACTCGGCTTCCGGCTTGCGCGATCCGTCGGTGTTCAGGAACGACTTGTCGGGGCCCTGCTCGAGCACGAGATCGATCTGGCTGCCGATATAGCCCGGCAGCTTCTTCAGGTCGCGGACCATGCGCTCGGAGAGGAAGTCCTCCTCGAGCATGAAGTCGCCGTCGTGAATGTTCTCACCGCAGGCCGGATCCGGGTAGATCCGCCACGGGTCGCACCACTTCGAGGCCGGGATGACCTTGTCGACGATGGTGACCTTGACGCTATCGCCATCCTTGCCCTTGCTGGTCGCGACCGCGCGCTTCGCCTTGGGGAACGGCCCCTTCACCACGCCGACGCCGAGACGCGCGGCATCGAAGATCACCTTGCGCATCTCGGACGTGTACTGGCATTCGACCATCCAGTCGTAGATCCGCGTCTCCGCCCCCTTGGCGGCCTTGCGGGCGATCTCGATGTTCTCCTTGGCCAGATCACCGACGGTGAGCGGCACCTGCGGCGGCTGTGTCTGGGCCGGCGCAGGTGCCGCCCCACCGGCAGCGAGGACCAGCCCGCTCGGTGGGGCGGCCGCAGGCGACAAGGCGACCGACGTGGGAGACATCGTGGTCGCTGGCGCGGGTTGAGACGGCGACGCCGTCATGGCTGGGACTTCGCCGGGCATAGCCGGGCGCGTCAGGGGGCCCAGCGTCTCGCTGACCACCTGTGAATTGTCGTCCTTCGCCTTCACCAGCTCGGGGACAGGCGTTTCGGAAAAGCTGAAGGCCTTGTCGTCTGCCGGGAGCAGGATCTCGGCGAGCTTGGCCGCGCCGGCGTCGACATAGCGTGCGGTGAGGCGCACGAAGACGGTGGATTTCGTGTTGGTCTTTACGGTCTTGGTGGTGGTGACTGGGCCCTCTGGCGACTGCGGTTTCGTCCATTTCGAGACGCCGGTGCCAAATTCGCCGCGATTTGCGTCGTCGATGCCGACATACGCCTCCTCGCACTCCCTCCAGATGGTCTCGATGCCGGAAGAGGCCCTCGCTGTCTTGGCTTCGTTCCGACGCTCGGCGATCGCAGCACTGATCGAGTCCAGCATCTCGCGCGGCGGCGCAAGGTGCGGGCGAATCAGGGCGGCGACCTCGTCGTCGAAGGTCTCCAAGTCAGCGAGGGTTGCTCCTTCGCGCATTTTTACTGCACGGCCTCCAGCTCAGTGACCAAGCCGTCCATGACGGCAATTTCCGACGCCTCGATCGAGCCGTTGGGCGCGTTCGACGGCGACAGCATGCTGATCGGGATCGGCTGGATTTGGATGGTGATCTCCTCGGCGAAGATCTTGTCCATTTCGGCCTGCCATTCCGGCATTTTGTCGTCCGGCACCGAAAATTCCTTGCTCGGCACCATCTCGTTGAGCAATTCGGACAGCTGCTCGCCATCGGTCTTGCCCTCGACAGGCTGCAGCGACGCCTTAAGCGCCTGCATGTCGGCCGGCGTCATCTCGCTGCCGCGAGGGACCATCGGATGATGGTTGTAGGCCTTGATCAGGGTGTTCCGGGTCTCGTTGATGGTCGTGTATTCGGGCAGCAGCACGCGGTGCATGCGCGCTAGACGGAATTTCCCGCCCTGCGGCATCGGACGCGCCTGTTCGATGATCGCGGTGATCACCGGCAGTGCCTCGAAGATGGTTTTTGCTTTGATCTGCATTTTCTTGGTCCTCAAAAAATCCCGACGGCGTGATTGCAGGCGGGAATGCTGTCGTGTGTCATGCTGTCAGCCCGTCGAACTGACCCTTTGTCGCTCCAAACGCCATGCGCTTGATGTAGCCGTTGATCGAGAACGTGCCAGAGTTGTCCGAGCCAATGATCGGTGTACCCGTCGTCCCTGCCCACGCATTGACGTTCGTCCCGATAGCCCCACCATTTCCGCGAACGGTGCAGTTGGTCGCGTCATAGGCGTAAGCGGCCTTCGTTGGGCCTGTCGTGAGACCTGAACCAATGGTGGCGCTCGGCGTCGTGCCGTTGCTCGCGCGAATGCGCAGGGTGCTGGTGCCGTTCACGATGTGGTTGTTCTGGGAATTTGCGTAGTAGAAAATGTTGCCGCCAGCTGCTGCCACACCGCCGATTTCGTGATAGGCGGCTTTTGACGCCAGCGCTGCAGTAGCAGCAGCGCCCGTCAGAGAAATCACGTCGGCCGCGCGAGTGGCGGCTGCACCAGCAATGACGATGGACGATGACGCGAAGGCACCGGCCTCCAGCTGGTTCAGGATGATATAGATCACCTCGCCAGCGTTGGCCTTGACGCCACCAGCCATGTTGGTGTCGGGCAGCGTGCTCAGATGCGTACGGCGAACATAAGTGGCGGACGCGGTGAAGGCAGTTTCGCCGCCAGCGGATGATGTTGATCCGGCGGCCTTGTAGACCGAGATGGATCCGGCACCGCCGCGAACATACGCCGACGCCGCGTGCGGATCGGAGACCCCGGTATTCCCGGTAAAGCGGACGACCGCAACGCTGTCGCCCAGCGAATTGTCGAGCTGGAACACGTTGCCATTCAGGATGCCCTGAGCGTAGAGACCCGCCAGCGCGGTTGTGGCTTGGATGGCGGCGACATCGCTGACCAGATTCAGCGTCGTGAGGCCGTTGGTGGCCTGCAGCGCGATGGTCGCGTTGGTCAGCGCCACGGGGGCGGCGTTGAAATTCGTGCTCTTGTTGGTCCGAGCCTCCTCGACGCGCAGGCCCTGATCGGTGATGCGCGGGACGTTGGCGGCGAAGGACACCAGCGCTCCGGCCACCGTCGCTGAGATGGCGGCCGACGCGCGCACCGTGGTGATCACGCCAGACGCGGACGAAGTGACCGCGCCGTTGTAGTAGCGGCCATTTACGAAATCGAGATCTGTCGTGGCCGCAGGCATGATCCACCACGCAGGATTGTTCTGCATGGCGGCAAGCGACAGGGCGAGCGACAGACCGAGCATTTTACGCGACGAACCCGACGATGCTGGTGGCCGTTGAAGCGGCCATCACGCGGTTGACGTTGATGGGGAGGATCGTGCCGGCCGGTACGCCGGCGAAGGTGACGGAGGTACCACTGCGCCCCCTAACAATCACGCTACCCGTGCCGCCGATGTAGAGGCCGGCGCAATTCAGCACCGTGTCATCGTTGGGGGTAATCGGAATCGCGTCATAGGCCAGCGTGGTGGGCATCGAGACGGCGTCGCTCACGGCATGCTCCTTCGCGCGCTGGTGGCGCGCTTTTCGTGGGTGGGTGTGGATTTTTCGGTGGTAGCTCCGCCCGGAGGCGAAGGCGATCGCCTTGTGCAGGCCAAGATGGCGCGCCAAGCGTACAAAATAGGGGGCCCCTTCGGTGGGTCTGGACGTCTCACGACGTTCGTGCCCGCATTGCCCAAGTGCGTTTCAGCTGACTCGATGTCGCACAGATTTCAGGCGACCGCAATAATTCGTCAGCCCAGTGCGCCCATCCCGGGATCGAAATTGACCGGCGGCGGCAGCAGCTCGAGCGGCGGCTGCTCGAAATCGTTCTTCACGAGGTGCGCGATCTCCGCCAGCGCGCCGAAAGCGCTCGCGCCGTGGGAATACTGGTCATGGCGCGGCGTTGCCGGCTCGTCGGTGGTCTTGGGCACGGTGCGGCGGTAGCGCTTCAGCACCTCGATCAGCCGCTTTCCGCCCAGATAGCCGGTGTCGCGCTCGCGCTCGGTGTCGTCGATGTATATCCGGGGGAACAGCATGCGCGCCGCCTTGATGCGCGGCTCGTCGCCAGTTTTCGGGATGTCCCTGACCTTGCACCCCAGCCCCTTCAGCAGCTTTTTGGCGCTGCTGCCGGTCTGGGGATTGTGCTGGTCACCGTCGAACGGCAGCCAGTCCTCGCCGAAATTGTACCGCAGCGCCTTCATGTCGGCGATCAGCTCGTCGTAGCGCTTGAAGCTGTCCTCTAAGTAATTGATAAGATTGAGAGAAGTCGGGCTGGTCTTCTGGAACATGATGATCGCCATGGCGTCGTTCCAGCCCAAGTCCCAGATCCGGTGGACCGGGAAGCGCGGGTCGTAAGGCATTGGCCGGATACGCTTTTCTTCGATCATAGCGACGATCTCGGTGGCATAAATCGCGCCCTCGACCACCGACTTCGGCACGCCCTCCCAGATGTTGTCGTAATCCTTTGGCTGGAACATCTTGCAGTGCAGGCGCTTCGCCTCCTGCCCGGCCGAGTGCCACGGATTGTCCGACCAGTTGATCTTGACGCACACGGTGCCCGGCAGCGGGTGCTCGACCCAGCGCTTCCATGTGTCGTCACTGTCCATGTCGGGGTTGAAGCTGACCCAGATCTCGCTGTTTTCGGCGCGAATGGTGGGGATCAGGATGTCCCAGCTGCGCTTGCTGACCGCCTGACCTTCTTCGACCCAGCAGACGTCGATGTTGGCGAAGGACTTGATCGTGTTGACGTTGTGGGCCAGCAGGCCGGCGAAAATGAAGGTGGTGCCGTTTGCGCCCCGGATCTCGTTGTCCAGCACCTCGTAGAAATCGCCGAGGCCCATCTGCTCGATCAGGTCTTTGAGCTGGGCGTGGACCGAGTCCTTGATCGATTTCTGGACCTCGCGGGCGCACAGGATGCGCAGCGGTTGCGCCGCGCCCAGCGACAGCAGCGCGATCGCGAAGCTGGTCGACTTCGCCCCGTTACGGCCGCCATAGGCAACCTTGTACGGGTGCATCTCCATCAGGAAGCCGAGCTTTTCTGGGAGCTCGCACCTCAGATTGATGATTGCAGGTTCTTCTGCCAGCCCGACAGCGCTCATGCGGGGGACGCTACACCGGGTAGATGGGGATCGGCCAGCCCCGGTTGTGCGACACCGGGCCCAGCGCGCGCCTGCAGGCCCGGCGCTGCCCATCGTCGGTGATGCGCCACATGACCACGTCGTCGATGCGAAGTGGTCCCATCATATGGTCGTCGTGCAACCACTGGACACGCCCCGCAGGCCTGTCGAGCAGCAGGCAGCCAGACCGGAAAAGGACGTCGACGTGCTGGTTTGGCGACCTGATGGCGATCGGCATGTTCCCGCCGCGCCAGATCTCCCATCCGTCGACGCCGGCGCGGATGTCATGAACCACGGTCGCTACCATCCCGCGCATCAGGTCGTTGATGACCGGCTCCGGCTCCAGCGCCTCGACGCGGTCAGGGCTATGCCTGCGCCAACGGATGACCTGAAACTTCTGGTCCGGTGACCGCTTCTTCCAGACGATGTGCGCCGCCGGGATGCAGAAGTGGGCGTGCTTCACGCTGCCGCCGTCAGCGCCGGCACCATCCACCTCGACATCGACCAGTGTCGCCAGCGGCACCGGGCACAGGCCGCCGTGCCATTCGGTCCAGATCTCGTCGGGCTGCAGCGGTCTGTCCTTGCCCATCGGGTTCATCGCGGACGGCGCGCCGGCGTGCAGATCGAATGGTGAGGTGGTGTGGACCTCGACCTCGTCGTAGCGTAGGTCCATCCGACCCTCCCCCTTCGGAGATCGCGCCGGCGGGTGCCAGTCTGGCTGGGCAAGGATGGTGTCGAGCACCAAGTCGGCCTCATAGCTTGTCTGGTCAAGGCTCTGGATCTCTTTCAGCACGGCGCGGGCCTTTCGATACGCGCTGCGGCGATCTTCATCCCACTCCAGCCACTTCTTGGCCGCGTTGCCGTTGGCCACGTCGTCAGGGTGAAACCCTGCGCAGAAGGCCGCGAAGGCCAGCCTCTCTATGTCGTTCGCGATGTGCATCATATCCACCCCATTCGGCCGATGCTCTGCGTGCATGCGGCACATTTGATCATTGGAAATTCGCCCGCCTTGTCGAAGGCGATCGTGAATGTCTTGTTGCGGCAGTTACCGCACCCCAGCAGCGTGAAGGTGTCCTCCACCAGATTTGGATTGCTGAACGCGAGGTGGACGACATTGCTGCCATCATCCCCGGGCATCAGGCCATGTACTCAGCAGGGCCGGCGAGGCCGCAGCGCCCCTTGCGGTCTGTGCGGATCCTGCGCCACTTCAAGAACGCTGGGCCGCTGTCGGGGATCTTCTCCCACCCGTCACCCTCTGGCTTCTGGTCGCCGCCGGCCTGCTCGTAATACGGCTCGGTCCAGCGCCACGACATGCAATTCGACCCCATGCAGATCGCGCCCATGGGCCACGCCTGCTGCTCCGGCCCCTCACCGACAAGCCGAGGCTTGCGGTTGAATGCCGCCGGCGCATCGAGCAGCGGTGAATCCGGGCCCGGCTTATGCCCGGCGCGGATCTCGACCAGCACCCGCGCGAACGGGCACCAGCGCTTCATGGCTTCGGCTTCTGTGACGTTCATCTATCTCCCCTTCATGGCGTCGGCAAAGTCCGACTTCATCGCATTGTCGAAATCGCGGATGGCCGCATGCCCCGCGATGGTGGCGCGCCAGCAATTTGCACGGATCTCGACCAGCTCAAGCCCCTGCAGCGCGCGCATCGTCTTGGCGTGAAATTCATGCTCTTCGCTGGGCCCCTGCTCCACCAGCTTGCGCAGGGCGGCCAGCATCTTGTCGGTCAGGCTTACGGTGGTCACTGTGATGGTCCGAAAATCATGGTGAGGATGGTGAGGCCGACAAAAATGGCCATCAGAGCGTTGGCGGTGCCGGGCGAGATCTTCATTGCGGCCTCTTCGGTCTGCGCTTGTGCCACGGCACCGGGCCCATCTCGACGCGGTGCATCGTCTGGCCATTGACCTTGCCGGCCTCGACAACCTTTTCGACGATGCCTTCGTACTCCGTCTCAAAGTGCCCCACCATGACCGCGAAGGTCACGGGCTCCTTCGAGACCAGCGCGCCTTTGGCGCGGGTGATGATGATGACGTCGGCGGTGTGGAAAAAGCTCACAGCGACCAGAACCCCATGCTGTACGAGATCCCGGCCACGATCAGGATCAGGGCGATGATACCGGCTAGCGTGTGCCAGAAGGGTCGGTCGTCTGGCATGCCCTGCTCACTACGGGTCCGCATCTGGCAAAACCTGTGGCGCTCGATGTTGTCCGTCCACTTCATGCAGCCGTCGCAGAATTGCCTCATGTCGACCCCCACTTTGTGCCGATGGCGATCGCGATCGCCAGCAGTGCCAAGACCAGCAGGCGGACGCGAAAGCGCTCGGCCCTGACGTTCTTCAGGCGCAGCTCTTCGTTAAGGGCTTCCTCGTACCGATCGATCAGCGGGCGATTGTCGTTCATGTCTTCACCGTGCCGATGTCGCCGTCATTGGCCGGCACCATCGCGCCCGGGGCCGACGGCACATGCTTTTCGGACGCGCGCACCAGCTTTTCGACCATCTCGCGCAGTGGCGGGCCGTTGGGGCCGATCTCGACCTCGACGTCCTTCTGCTCGCCTTGGATCTGCAGGCAGGCAGCGGCGCGGACCTGACCGTCTGGCAGGATCTCGATGACGTAACGGCCGCCCATGGTGATGAAATGCCGGGCGATGTTCTCGACCGACTTAGCCAGCGAGATCTCAGTCAGTACGCGCTTGCCCTTGGGGTACATGGCATTGGGCGGGAACTGGCGGATGAATGGGATGGCCATCAGGTGCCTCAGTGTAATGTTTCTTTGTCGATTCGGGCGGGATCGATGCTGCCACCGCCCCTCACAATTTCGTCATGATACTCCGCGCCCTTTGGGCACGAACAGATACGCGCACGCTCTTCGCCGTCCTTCATGTAGATCCCGTCGTCGCGGCAGCGAAGGCAGTGCGGGTTCTGCATCAGGCCGTCTCCCAGCGCTTCAGCGCGTCCATCGCCTTCAGGCTGGTGGGCGATTCATTGCCCCACTTGCCCTGCGTGGCGTGCGCCATCACGCGGATGGCCGCCCAGTATGCGACCGAGCGCGGCAGCGCCCAGACGAATTTCATGGTGATCTTTTCCTTGGTGCGGATCCACCAAGCCCTGACGCGCCACACGCTCATTTTGACCCCCTTGGTGAAGCCGCCGCCAGCTGTTGGGCCGGCGGCGCTCCTGTCGATGGTTACTGCTGGGCCGCCTCGGCGTCCAGATCACGCTTGGCGCGAAGGTCGGCCAGCACGTCGGCATAGACGCGGTTGGTGGTTTCGATGCCGTGGCGGGAGGCCAGATCGCGCAGCTGGACTTCGTCGAGGCCGGCGATCTCCTGATCGGACGGGACCGGGGTGATGACCACGAGGCTGTCACGCTTGGCGATCAGGGCGTCGATGCTCTGGGCCCGGGTGATGACCTCGATGCCGTGGGCGGTGGCGAGATCGTTCAGCGCCTGATCGTCCATGGCGTTGAGGGTTTCGTCGTCTTGGATCGGCGGCAGATCCATCGGGATGCCGGACACGTCGGTGACGACCACGCCTTCTTCGGTCACCGCGATGCCGCCGTCACGCTTGATCTTCAAGCCGGCGATGTCGCTCTCGCGGGACGGATCTTCGCCATACGGCACCTGATGGGACCGGGCGAGGTGGAAGACCTCGTCGTCGGTCATGCCGTCCAGATCCGCGTCGCCGGGGATCGAAGCCGGCGGGGCAGGCGCGGGCTCAGGCTCGGCGAAGTTTGGCATGTCGGTGCCGTCGCGCACCGCCGTCAGCCGGGCCAGATTATGGGCCGGGTTGGGCGACTGCGGAAGGCCATGGGCGTCGGCCAGATCCATCAGCTGGGCAGCGGTCAGCTCGCGCAGGCCTTCATCGTTGGGGATTTCCGGCGGTGCCGCCGGTGCGTCGTCGTTTTCGGTTTTCAATGTCGTAACTCCTGAAAATATGCCCGGGAAGCCGCCCGGGCTCGGGTGATGGGTGATAACGCCTAGCCGCCGGTAATGGCGGGGTTTTCCCGCTCATACAGGCGCTCGCGCAGCAGGTAGCCTTCCAGCTGCCAGATCTCATTGCGGGCATTGTCGCGGGCGATCATGCGTCCGATGGCCTCGTCGAAGTTCGCCGGCGACGCGGCGGCGCTGCTGCCGATCACCACGAAGCCATTGCGCAAGATCAGCGCGCAGACGGTTTTCGTGGTGCCGGGGAACACATGGTACTGCTCGCCCTTGATCTGGGCGTCGATGTGCGCGGGGTTCAGGCGCGGGGCGTTCAGGCCCTTCGACTGGATCTCGCCTTCAATCTGGTTTTCGTCGGTCTTCACTGCACTCTCCCAATATGCCGGATACCGCCGGCGCGGATCAGATCAGGTCTTGAAGCCGTTTGCCGATGCGGCCGTCGATCTCGCGGGCGAAATAGATCACCTCGATCCTGTCGAAGCGCTCACCACCTCGACCATCAGAGGCCGAGATCTTGCCGGCATTGACAATCGCCTCCAGCAGGAAAAGCTCCGGCGTCGTGTCGATAACCTCCACCGTGTCGATCGGAGCGCCACGCCTGACGTTGTGCCTTCCTTCTTCCTTGAAGCAGGCGCAATAGCGGTACGAGATCAGCCACATCAGCTTTCACCGTCGCTGTCTGGGAAGTCCTCTTCCTCGCCGTCGAGCATAATCTGGTGGTCGCGCGCCTGCGTCGGTGCGCAAAGCGTCTCCAGCACGGCGCGACGTCCGTCGTTGATTTCGCGCTGCAACGGCGCACGTTCCCGGGGCGTCAGATAGATCACGCCGTCGAGATCCCCACTAATGTCGACGTCCAAACCGTAAAAGATGATCTGCGAGCCATTCGCCATGCCAATGGACGGCCGCGCCATGTTGGGGCTGGGGTCGTGGGCGATAGCGTCCATCTTCATGGTCTTGCTCATGTCGTCACCTCTCTGCGGCAGCGCCCAGCGGCCCCACCGTTCGCGCCATATCCGAAAAGCAGCATGTCCTGCGCCGGGGTCAGGCTGTCAGCGCACCGGCGGATCGTGCCGCAGGCATACGGCGACCTGCACTCGTGCTGGCGCACGCAGTCAGGGCGATCGGGCAGGGCGAGGGTGACGCTGTCGCGCCCCATGGGGTGGGATTTTCGGCCGCGACGCATCAGCGAAGCCCCAGCACGTTGATCTGCAGGTCCATCAGGTCGTAGGGGCCACCGATCGCATAGACCCTGTCCTCGGTGAAGATCATGGTCATGCCGCGCACGCGCTCGGTGCTCACGATGCGACCGTAGTCGCCGCAATCCGCCGGCGACCAGATCTTGTCCATGTACGGCTGGCCGAAGTGACGCCACATCCAGCCGCGCCACCAGACCTTCAGCTTCATGCGCCAATTCATCAGCCCGGATCCTTCTCGTGGTGGATGACGCCGCGTTGATCAATCCGAAACCGCCAGCCCGGCGCAGGCGTCATGGTGCAGGTAATGGGCACACTTGGCGGTGGCCAGTCGACGACGACACCTTGCCTCGGCGCATCCTTCAGCATGTGCTTTTCGAGGCCGTCAGCAACCCGGGTGATTTTGTCGGTGATTGATGCCGGCCCATCACTCGGGTTTTGCGGGCCGCAAGCAGCGACAGCCATCTCCATGGCGCGCTTGCGGATCTCGAGGCGTTCGACGGCAGCGCCCCAAAGCTGGCCGATCTGCTTCAAGACGTTCCTGCCCATGTCGCGCGCGCCCATCTGTGCGGCATAGTCGCGGATGTCGACGCCCTCGGGCACCCTGTGGACCTTGCCGGTGTGATCGTCCATCGCCATCAGAAATCTCCCTCGGCCACCTGCGCACAGGGCACGCCGGCAGCTCGCCATGCGGCCACGACGCGGTTGCGATCATCGAAGGCCATGATCGGATCCCAGCCATCGGCCCGGGCACGCTCCAGCATCTCGATCTTCAGCAGGTCATCGGGGCGATGATCACCCTCGCGGCGCATGTAGAGGCGGAAGGTCGGTGTCGGCACTTCAATGCCCTGCCGAAGCAACCACGAGATGGTGGCGTCGCGGCATTCATCGCTGCGGCCGCTGACGAAGATGATCGGCGTCGATGTCTTCTGGAGATCGACCACCAGTCGGAGCATGTGATGGATCGGCCTGTCGTCACCGCACCCGGCGAAGAAAGCGCGCCAATTCTTCTGGTCGCCCTCGATGTGGTGGATGCGGTGCTGGCAGTCGGCCAGCGTGCCGTCGATGTCGAAGATGTAGCAGGGGCGGCGCATCAGCGTTTCCCCTTCTTGCGCACGATCGGCGTGATCATGACCGGGATGGACAGCCAACCCTCGGTGATAGAGCCGCGCCCACCGCACTTGGTGTGGCGGTGGTAGATCCGGCTGATGTCGATCACGCGCTCACGGCTATCGACCAGCGCCCATGCCTTCTTGGGCGCGATCGGGGTCACGCCACGGCAAAAGCCGGCAGCGAACTCGGCGCTGGCGGCGGTGGTCGACTTCACGCTCTTGCGCCCAGACCGAGTGCGGGCGTTGGTTGCGGCTTTCGTTTTCATTTTTCGATGGTCCCCTTGGCCTTGCGTGCCCGATAGGCCGCCTGCCTCTCAGCGCGCGACCCATGGACTTTGGGGCGACCTGCCCCGGCCAATTTCGTAACACGCTTCGACGCCCTTGGCTTGGCCAATTTCGTAACAGGCGCAGATTTTTCCACCGGCTCGGCGATGACGTCGATGATGGGCAGCGGCTCCGACGTGTCGATGATCGCCGGCGCAGCGGCCTTCTGCTGGCTTGGCGCAGACAGCATGGCCACGGCCTTCTTGACCTGCGTGACACCAATCTTGCCCTTGGGCGCGGGCTCCACCACCCGCACGCCACTGTATTTGGTGCAGATGGTGCCGCTGTGCTCGCCCTCGCACACCTTGCAGGTGATGGTCGCCTTTTTACCGGCCAAGGTGGCCAGCCCGGCGCATTGCCTCGACGAATTTGGCGTTCTGGGCGGCGTAATGCAGATCCTGCCGCTCTCCATCCGGCTCGCGCGTGCGCTCCGTCGGCACCACCCGGCCCTTGCTGTCTCGGCGCAGGGTCACGCCGCGAATTTCCTTTTGCGCAGGGGCGTTTACATGCGCCGGCAGCTGCCATTCCCGGGCCCGGCTGACCACCATGTTGTTGGTCACCGGCTTCTTGGCCAGCTCGGCGATCTCGGCCGCGATCGAGCTCACCTTCACGCCCTCATTCCAGCGCAGAATCAGCAGCTCACGCACCACAGGGTCTTTCCAGATCGAGGTCATTGGTTGATCACCTTCGCCTTGTCGCCCGGCTGCGCCCCAGCCTTCACCAGCACCACGGTCAAATTCATCTGGGGCGGTGCCTTCTGACGGTTGTCAGCGTCGAACATGCCCAGATGCTTCATCGCCTTGTCGATCGCCGAGTTTTTGTCCGCGATCTTCACCTTTTTCGAGTAGCCGATGTGGACGCGGCTTTCGCCATGCCCATCAAACTCCTCAGTAATTTCGAGCCCAGCGATCGCCGCAGCGGTGGCGTCGTCCAGCTCGTGCATGTCCTTCAGCGAGCCGTCGTCATTGAGCAATTTGCGGGGGTCGAAGAACACCAGATGCGACAGCTCGCGCAGCACATTTTCCGGCGTGATCGCGAACTTCGCGGCGATCTCAGCCGATCTGGCCTCGACCTGCGCAATAATCTTGCTGTCCTTTAACAGGCGAGAAGCCTGCGCAGCTGCCGAATTTGCGCTGTACCCAGCGGTGATGGCGGCCTGCGTACCGTTACGACCGTTGGCGATGTAGGCGTTGATGAACAGGGCGATGCGGTCGGCCGTGGCGAGCTTTGAGGTGCCGGGCTTTGCTGGTGTGACGGGCGGCGGCGGTGGGCTGGCGACAGAGCTGGGCGTGGCGAGCGGCTGACGCCGGCGTGATGACCGAGGCGGCGGAACGGGCGCTGATGCTGCCGTGATGGCGTCCAGTGTTTTAGGCGCGCCACCCTTGGGCTTTTTGGGCGGCAGCGGTTTGTCGGGAATGCGCGCGGCCGCACGCTTGACGAAATCGGCAGCGACGGCTGGGACCACGGTGGGCTGACCATCTGCCGGGATGTCGGCCGGCGGCGCAGCGGGCGCGGCGGCAGATTTTTTGGGCGCGACGCTGCGCGTCCCCTTACCAGTGGCCTTCGGCGGTGGCGGCGGTTTTTGGGTCATGCGCCAGACCTACCAGCATCGCGGCGGGCGATGTAGTCCCGATAGCCCCGGCTCTCGACATAGACAATCTTGTCCTCGGGCCGCGCGCGCATGATGTCGCCGAATGGCGTCGCCTCCAGCAGGCCGTTGCGAAAATCGAGATAGATGAACGGCTCGCCGTCGAGCAGATAGTCGAACAGGCGCGCCATGTGACGCGGTCGCCGGGCCGGTGCTGAAGCTGGTGACGCGGCGTCGGTCATTTCGATGTTTTCGCTTTTGCTTCAGCAGGTTGGACTGGTGACGGGGGTGGTGCTGGCAGAAGCTCTTTGAGCGCCTCGGCGATCTCGTGGGCCATGTCGGACGCGGCGATGCCGCCCTCGCTGTCGCTGCGCTGTGCCTTGCGCGCCTCGGCAATGGCGACACACTCGGCGATCGCCTTGTTGCGGATGCTGGCGACAGCGTCGACGTCGAGCAAGCCTCTGATCTCTGCCGCGATGTCGAAGCGCAGATACTTGTCGCCCTCGACCAGTGATGCGCAGCGCTCGATCGCCTCCGCGTGGGCCTCATTGACCAGCTCGTCATGGTCGACGCCGCAGTCGTCATCGGCGAACAGGTCGCCGCTCTCGGTCGGCACGTCGTCCAATACCTCGACCGCGTCATCGATCAGCTGGCGCGGGATGGTGACGAACGGCGCGCCGGTCATGTGGCGATCGCGGTAGTGGCGCAGATCCTTGGCGAGATCTTCCGACGGGGGCAGCCCATAGCTCATGTGGCTTTCTCCTCCGGCTTCGGCCGGCGCAGGGTGATGGGCGCGGCCTTCAGGTATTTCCGGTTGCCGCTGATGCTGAATTTCGCACCGCGCTTGGTCTTGCTGCTGCGCAAGGCGCGGATCTCAATGGGCGACAGCGGGCGGCCGAGCGGGTTCATCGCTTCACCGGCGGCGGGACCATGGGCGGCACGATGAACGCCACGCCGCTGCTGGTCTGGGCGATCAGGCGGCCGGCCACCCAGTGCAGGCGGGTGATGACACCAAGCTGCATTGGCACGGTGCAGATCTTGATCATGCCCGGGCGCTTCGGGACGAAAGAATCGAGCGGCGGTAGGTTCATCGCGGTGCCTCGGTCCTGATCTTGATCAGGCGCTTGATCTCGGCCACCCGCTGCTCGCGATCGGGCTCACGCCCGGCCAGCAGGGAGTGGCGCAGATCGGCCAGCTGGGTCGACGTCATGACCCCAAACTCTGGGAACGTGCTGGGCAGCACCGGCATGACGTTGGCCAGCAGGGGGTGCATTTTCTCGCTGCAGGTGCCGCACACCACCTCGGACGCGGCCTCCATGCGGCTGCCATCCAGCTTGCGCACGATGCGGCTGACCAGCGCGCCGGCCGGGAACTCGGTGTAAAAAAACGCAGGCTTTCCGCACCGCGCGTGCAGCTGGACGAAGGTGCAGTCGGGCGGCGGGGTCACGTCAGGCATCGGTGACCACCTCGTAGGGCTGGGACGGATCGAATGCCGGAAGGGCGGCGCGCGCGGCGCGGCGGCGCTTGCGGAGGTCGCGCATCGCGGCCGCGCGGCACCCGTGGCACTTGTGCTGGCTGGGGGCGAGATCCTTGCCGCAGCGGCATTTGCCGGGGTGCTGGCGGTACGGCCCCCGGGGGCCCCGCACGTTCGCCGCCGAGGGCTCCCGGTCTGGGTGATGCTCGTCGAGATGACACGCACGGCACAGCCAGATCACATCCAGTGGGCGACCATAGTCGACATGGTGCATCTCGACGCCGGGGCTGCCGCACTTGCACGGCTGGCGCACCAGCAGCCCACGGCCAAGATAGACCCGGGCATAAGCCCGGGCTCTGGCCCGCACCCGCTGGGCCTCTGTCAAAGGGTTGGTTTTCCGCCATTCTCGGACATAGGTCGCGTGGCAGGGTGCGCAATATCGTTGCGTCGACGCCCGATCGTTGGGGCCACCACACTTCGAGCATGGCGGCGTCCAGCTCTTCAGGACTTCTGACGGGAGCGTTTCACGTGAAACTGTTTCACAACTTGGGGTCACGGATTGACCGCCATCAGTGTCACCATCGTGACCCGAAACTTGTTGCTGCGACGCAGCAATTCCTGCGAGAAATCTAGACATTTCAGGCACTTGGTCTCCCAACCATTCCATGCCGCCCCCCAGCCGGGAGCCAATGTTTCACGCCACGGGTTACGCCGTGGGGTATTTCTGCTTCTGCTGCTGGTCGACCGGGGCGGCCTTGCCCTCGAAGCCGGCGTTGAAATTGGCGCTGGCACCGCCACCGGCGTCCTGCTCGGCGGCCTTGATCATGTCCAGCACCGCCTTCAGCAGCGGGCCCGGGCCGCCGAAGGTCTCGCCCTCGGGCGCGGTCATTTCGCCCTCGACGGGCTCCTCGGCGCTGCGCTCGCCGGCGATCAGGGTGAAGGTGCCGTCGCCGTTGTTCATGATGGTGCAGAGGGCGGTCGACTCGTCGCCGCCTTCATCCTGCTCCAGCGCGCCGTCGACCGGGGCCTCGCCGGCGGCGGGCATCTGGGCATCGGCGGGCGCGGCGGCAGGCGCAGCGGGGGCGGGAGCAGCAGGAGCCATGTTTAGAACCCTTCAAATGTGGAAATCGGCCGCCCAGCGCGGCGCAAATCAGCAGCGGGGACGGTGACCCAAAACCGGCCGGGTTGCAACGGGCTCCTTGCGCAAGATTGTTGCGCTGGAACGGACGGCTTAACTCGGTGTTTACCTGAGATAGATACCTATTGCGGATAGGTGCCTATCGGAGTATACCGGACTGGCAAATCACCTCGGAGACCCCAATGACCGACATTCAGACCACACAGATCCAGAAGGCGGGCGAAATCCTCTTCACCTGCGCCGGTATTGCCCACGCCAGCACCAAGATGTGCGAAGGCTTGATAAATCTGGCTGCTGATCAATTCCAGATCTACGACGTCGAAGCCCTCGACGAGCAGCAGATCTCCGACATCGTCGACATGCTGCAGGACGAAGGCGACGACAAGCGGGACATGTATTGATCATGCTGGTCAACCGGAAATCTTTCATCGAGACCAGCCGCAAAGACGGCTTCACCAACGGCACCGTCGAGGTGACGCTGCGTGGCGAAACCCGTCGGGTGCGCGCCCACTACTGGGGCGAGCCCGGCACGCTGAACAAGTCGACACTGATCGTAAAGGATCTTGTCGACAGCGCTGGCAATGCGGCCGCCATCCAACAGAACCAGAAGGGCAGCGAGCACTTTCTGAAAAACGCCTGTCACCGGGTACGCGGCGTCGTCGACGTCGAGGCCAAAGTTTTCTTCAAGGAGATCTGAGCCATGGCAAAAATCACCCACCACACCCATCACGGCGTAGAGGCCTTCGGCGGCTGGAAGGTCCATACCGTCCACCTTCTGGAAGAGGTGACGAAGAACAAGGGCGCTGAGATATTGGTGTCGCCGATCCGCATATTCGGCGGGCTCCTGCACGACGTCGCCGAGCGCGCCAGCCAGATCAACGATCCGGCCCTAAATATCCTGATGCTGCGCCTGACGTTGTACGAGAAGGGCGATCTGGACAAGAACAGCGTCGACGATGTGCGTGCGGCCTACGAAGGTCAGGAGGCGCGCAAGGGCAACGGACCACTGGAGCAGATCAAGGCGCTGCAGGAGGCGCTGGCCGGCATGATCTCGATCGAGGAAAGCGTCACGATGGGTCAGGAGCGCGAGCTGCGCGCCGAATGGCTGCCGAAGGCCAAGGCCGCGCTGGCCCTGTCGAAGGATGCCTGAGCCATGGCCAACGGCATGAACCTGTCCCGCTCACGATACGGCCGCAGCCGCAACAACAACCCACGCCTGCCGGGCACCAAGGCCGAGTTGATGGACGCGCTGCAGGCCAAAGGCCTGACGCTGGAGATCGGTCGCGAAAATGTCGGCCAGTGGAACGAGTGCCGCAATTTCAAGGTCGGCGACCGCGTCATCGACGTCGTGATGAAGAGCGGCAAGCCCGACTGGGACGCCATGATCAAGGAAGTGGAGAAGCTGTGATGTCGAACTTCCTGACCGCCCGCGCGAAGCTGAAGAAGGCGATGAACCGCAAGAAGCGCCGCCGCATCGATCCGACGCCGGCCATGGTGAAGTTCCTGCGCGCTAACGAAGGCGGCCACTACGAGGTCGCACATGCCGCCCAGTGGCAGACGAAGTTCAAGGCGGTGCGTCTTGGTTACCTGACCGGCAGCATCGAATCGAGGATCACCCCGGCCGGCGAGGCCTATCTGGCCCGCTATGAGGCGCGCGTTGCCAAGGAAAAGTCCGCCACCCCACTTGACCGATAGATACCTATCTGGCAATAAGACGCCTACGAACTGAGGACCACATCAATGACCAGACAAGTCCGAGCCCCTGAGATCATCGCCACCCACCTTGGCTTCGATCTCGCCGAGATGAAGGAATACAGCTACCAGCCCGGCAAATATCGCTGCGCGCTCTACGCTGTCGGCGATTGGTATTATGCCGCCCCGACCGCCAAGAGCATGCTGCCCGCCGAACGCAAATGGCACCCGATCGCCATCGAGTTTGGCCGCCAGATCTATTGCTCACACATGAACAACGACGTGGAGAAGTAGATGAAACGATTCGGCTACCTCTACGGCAACGCCGGCCGCCGCAAGTTTCGCCTGATATTTTCGAGCGAATTTGATCGCAATATGTTTGCGGCCGCCGACCGATCGCTGGGCTACCGGGTCCGCAAGTTCGACCTGAAGCCTGAGCCCGCCATCCTCTACTACGGAGCCTGACATGACCCCTGCTGCCAACGACGACTATTTCACGCGCGCTGCCGCCGAGAAGATCCGCCACGACGCCGAATGCGCGAAGATCGCGGCCGAAAATGACGAACGCCGCTGGGTCTGGCTTGGCGATCGCGACGCGGCCGTGATCGAGGCCCCGCTGCGCACCAGCATCTGGGAGATGGGCGTCACCATCATCGGCAAGACCGAAGCTGCCGTCGCTGCCAAGCGCGCCGAGTACATGAAGCGCCATCCCAACCATGTCGACCTCACGCAATTCTACGACATCAAGCCTTGGCACAAAGGCTTCCGCGTCACCGGCACCCGCTGGGTCGGCCGCTAACCATCAGAACTGGAGACACAATGCACACATTCCTTTTGATCTTGGGCGCTGCGCTTTTTTGGCTCCTTGGCCTCGCCCACTCGCGCGAGGACAAAGTGGTCAGCCTGCACAAGGTGTCTCGGGCAATAGTCGAGATCGCAATTTTTCTGGGTGGCTGTGCCGCCCTCTATTTCAGCTAGGGAGAATCACCATGGCCAAAGTCACCGACGGAAAATACGAGATCGAGATCTCGCTCTGGGTCTACAATGGCGAAAAGACGATCGCCAGCAGCCGCGCGCTCCTCAATTTCAATCATGACGGCGCGCGCTATCACGTCTGGCTCGCGCTCAAGACTGGCGCGGTGCAGGACACCCTCTACAAGAAATGCCCTGAAGGCCTCGGGCGCGACGACCCCGGTTACTTCGATACCCGCAAGCTCAACAGCTTCTCCGCCGCCAGCAAGCGCCTGATCGAGGCCGCGCAGGTGCAGGCCGGCGACTATCGCGTCGCATATGCCGAAGCCTACGCGGCCGGCGAAGCCAAACTTCTCGCCGAGCAGGCGGCCGCTGCCGAAGCGGTGCGGATCGAGCGCATCCAGAAGGCTGGCCCGGCACTGCTGGAAACCGTGCTCGCCCTCAAGGCGCACATCGACGGCCTGAAGTGGGGCCAGCCATTCCCGGGCCGACCCCATGCCATCATGGACGCTGCAGAGGCCGCGATCGCCCTCGCCGGCGGAGACAGGGCGGCGGATCCGTGGCGCGACATGGAAACCGAGCCCAAGAAGGGTATGTACCTGATCACCAACGCGAAGGGCGAGGTCTGCCCGATCCAGTGGGACCATGGCGCACACCACGGCATCGTTCAAAATTGCGTCGGCTTCAACGACTGGACATACGGCGAGCCGGCGACAGGCTGGATGCCGATGCCTGCGCCGCGCAAGGCGGTGAAGTCATGAGCCGCGCTCATACGGTATCGCAGACCGCCACCCTCCAGCGTGAGATCCGCAAGAAGGTGGAGACCGGCACCGGCTTCCACCATGTGCCGGATGGCCATGAGAACGCCGACGTCGAGCTGACGGCGGATCTCGCCGGTCTCGTACAGCGCTTGGGCCTGAAGGCGATGAAGAACAAAACCGGCCGCGCCTCCGCTATGCACGGCCTTCTCAAGGTGCGCGTCACACGCCGCCAGCGGGTGCCGGCATGAAAACCCACCGCATCGACATCGAGCTGGAGATCGACGGCGCGACTGTGCAGCTGACGCTCTGGTTTACCTACGTCACGGCCGCCGGCGCGCTGGGGCCCGAGATCGAGATCGACAACATCGAGACCGACGCCGCTATCCCGACCCTGAAAGCCGTGACCGCTGTCGAGCAGTGGCTGGAGCGGGACGGCTACAGCAAGTGCGTCGCCATCGCGGAGGGCCTGTAATGCGCAGCAACCGGACAATGATGTTCGCCGGCATTCTCGGTGCCTCGTCGCTGGCGCTGTCTGCAGCTGCCGCACTGGCTGGACCGGCAGAAGACCCGGTGCCCGGCAGCGCGCGCAACCGCCCCAGCGGATCCAAGCCTGTGTCTGGCGGCGGCGCGCGCGAGCGGGCCCGACGCATCGCCTACATGCAGAAGCACGGCTTCCCGGCAGGCGAAGGCGACCCGAAGATCGTCACCACCTACGTCTATCCGCCAATTCCGTGGCGGCACATGGACTGGCAGGCCACCTATGACGGCGACGAGCCGGACGATGACGGCACCGCCATGCGCCACGGAAGCGGCAGCGGCGAGACGGAGATTGAGGCGATCGACAACCTGCAGGAGAATGCGCCGTATTACGCCGAGGAGAATTGCCCCGGTCACTATGCGTCGCGTCGAGATCCGAAGATCTGCGGCGGCTGCGGCATCCACGTCGACAGCCTGAAATAACCCACCACTAGAGGAGACCACGCTGTGGCCAAACCGAATCATACCTGCCCCCTGTGCAAAGGATCTGGAGCTGTCTCGGCCCGGGTCGCGAAATCGAAGATCACCGTCGTCAACCGCGAGAAGTACAACGAGACGATGCGCGCGGTGAATGAACGGGCCCGGCTGCGCCGCAAGGCCAAGGAGGCGTCAAAAGATGGGCGGTAAAACCATCAAGGTTATACGCGCGATCGCAGAGAATCTTGGGCTGGAGGTCGTGGAGATAGGTAGGTCAGGAACCGGCCACGACCTCCTACGGGTAAAAAATTCCCAAGGCGTGATATGCACCCGCATCATGTCTGGCGGATCAAAGATGAACAATCGCGACGAGCTCAACACTAAAGCCGAGCTGCGCCGCTTCGCACGCGGTCAGTACCACGGCCTGCGCGTCAGCCATACCCGCGATTAGGATCTCGAAGCGCGCCACCGTCGACGTCGCGGATCTTCTGCCCTGCCGGCACGTCAGTCTCGCGCCAGCCGGCATCCCAGCGCGACTTCGGGCGGTGCCACCACATCAGCGGCCGCGAGGTGACAGGGCCGCGCTTGTCCTTCTCCGCCATAGCCGTGACATGCCGACGGTGATCGTCGAGGTGTGCCACCACCTCTCCAATCATCGGAAATTTTTTCTTCGTCGCATCCAGACGCCAGCGCGAGCAAAAATTCTCCAGCTCCGACACGCGATATTTTTCCAGATCCCTGATGTAGTCAGCCAGCTTCGATCGCGCCTGACCGGCCGTGACATCCGGCGGCCAGAAGTGGACGCCAAGCTGCATCAACAGCGCCAGCTTATGCTCGTCGTCAGTCGGGATTGATGACTGTGGCTCCGTCGCCCCCGGCAGTGCCGCGCTGCTCGCGGAGCTCGGCGGCGAGCTGGGCTGCACCAGTGATCCAGTTATTATTTTTGGACGGTCGGTTGTTTTGGCCATTCTGGCCTCCTCGATTGTGCTCGCGTGACAGCCAGCTGTTGATGAAGGTCTTCATCCCCTTCAGCGTTTTCCGCTTTTTCTCATTGGCCAGAAGCCAGCCGGCCATGCTGCGGAATTGCTGGGCGATGTTTTCGATGCCGGGATACAGCTCGGCCATCTGGGCGAAGAGGCTCTGACGAACCTCAAATACCTCGCCAGTGGTGTTAAATCTGTTGGTCGGGAATGTGATCAGGAGCGGATCCTCGGCATCCGCCGGCACGAGGGCCGAAGGCCCGGTGCAAGAATCTTGGGTCTGGGTATGGGTAGGGGAAAGGGGAACAGGGAAAAGGGACAAGGGCGGCGATTCCGACTTCAACGCTGGATACCCTACCGATAGCCTATCAATTTCTAGCCTAATGGCGGCTTTTAGATTATCGGTGCCGCTGAAGCCGGCCGCGTCGATCGCCGCGCCTAGATCCTCCATGGCCCGGCGCTTCTGGGCGCAGTCGGGCACCATCTTGGCCACGCGCAGGATCGCCAGCCCATGCTTCGGGTTGGTTGGCATGTCGTGGAAGATGAAATCGATGATCCTGACGACGTCCTCGACCGGGTTGTGCTCGATCAGCTCGACCTTGGATAGGCTATCAATAGCCTTTTTGACCGTGGCCTCGCTCCACTTCATGTCGGCCGTGATGTAGCCCAGCGGCACCCGGAAGCACCCGATACTATTGACGGATTTGCAGCTGTGCAGGTGTAAATAGAGCAGCTTGGCGCGGTCGTCCGCGCCAAGGGATTTGAATTTGGCCGATCCCCAGATCGAGGTCGAGATCTTGGCATAATTTCGGGTCACCAGCGCACCACGCCGTTCAGGGTTATGGGGTCACGCCACGTCGCCTTGCGGACGCGGCGCGCGATGGCGAATTTCGGGTTGTTGATCAGTCCGACCAGCTCGCAGACTGCGTCGACGTCCACGCCCAGCTCTTCCGAGATCTGTTCCGGCGACTGGCCATCGGCGAACCGATTCCTGATGGTCTGGGCGAAGCTGGAGGCCTGCTCGCGGGCGTTCATGGTTTCCACGTCGGTTGGACGGCGCTGCGCTGCGCCCGGGCGTGCGCGGCGCAGTAAGGCCGGCGGGGCCCCTCCGTCTGGTGGCCGCAATAGGTGAGGGCCCGCCCCTCCCCCGGATCCGGCCAGCGGCACATGCGGTCCCCCAGCGCCTCGATAGTCACGCCCAGAGACGATTCTGGGGGGCTGGCAGGCTCAGGGACGGCGACCACCGGCTTCGGCTGGGGCTTGGCAACCCTCGGCGCGCGCAGGCGCTGCGTCAGCTCTGGCTGGGAATTGAAGACCACCCCCAGCTGGTGCGCCTTGCTGGCGACCGAATTTCGGCTTTTCCCGATAAGCCGGGCGACATCACCCATCGACAATTTGTCAGCGGCACCGTCCCTCACGGCCTTGACGTGCGCGTCCGACCAGCTGCGCCTACCCATGCGATACCCCGGCAATCCTGTAGACATTGGCCTTTTGGCCCGAATCGTTTTTCCGGGTGTCGCCGGTTTCGGTCACCAGCTTTGCAGCCGCCAGCTCGGTGAACCGGGGCCGCACCGCCAGAACTGATAGGCCAAGCTCAACGGCGGCCTCGTCGGGCGTCCGGTGCTGGCCATCCTGCATCAGCGTCAGGATCCTGTGCTTGATGGTGCCTGCTCGCGGCTGCATGGCGATCGCGGCATCGGTCGAGGTGCCGGCGCGCTTCGCCCCCGGGACATCGGGGTATTGCCGCTCATATTCCCAAAGCTCTTTCACTGGTCGCGCCAGACCTGAACGTTCCGGCCTATTTTGGCGGAACGGTGCATGCGCCTCACCGAATCATCTGCGGCCGCGACCTGCGACGCTGTGGATCGAACGCTATTGAGCTTCGCCCCCTCGATGATGATGGAGGTTTGCGGCTTCATATTTTTGATGCGTTCGTAAATGCTTAGTTGAGGCGGTGTGTATTTGGCCTTGGCCAGCGCCATATATAGGTCTCCCGCTTTTTGACTTAACCGTGCTTGACACCTCTAAACCGATCCGCGTAGAACCGTCAAGTCGATTTGGGAGAATCACGCACATGGATCTCGAGATGCAGGCTATTTACCTCGGCCTCGCCATTCTGCTGGTGCTGCTGGTCTGGTTTTTGTCCAGCTCGTACCGCAAGGGCTACAAGATCGAGGTCTGGGATGTGCTGGGCGGGATCCTCGTGGTCCTTCTGTTCATTCTCAGCTTCGTCGCCCTTGGGATGATCGCCGATGTCCTGCGCCCAGATCTGGCGCAAATCTGATGGCCGCCAAAGAGCCGAAACCCCCGCGCGTCAAAAAAGAAAAGCCGAAGCGGAAGACGCGGCTGGAGAAAAGTTATGACCGCATCGTCCGGCTTGGCGGCATCATCATGCGCGTTCATGGCGAGATGGGCGCTATCCACTACCAGACCCCGGGCGGCACCGATGTGCTGCCGACCACGTTTCAGAACCTGAAGCGCGCAGGCCTGCTGCGAGCTGCAGGCGACGGCCTCTTCGAGGGTGCCGACCAGACCTTCCACGTCATTCCGAATAAATTTTAGAGGAAAGATCATGACTGACCCATACGATTTCTGGCGCAGGGCGCTCGCCGGCGAAAAGATGCCGATGCACGAGAGCGATCCCCAGTCGGGCTTCTATCGCAAGCGGATCGAGGCATCGAAGGGTGCGCGCGGCGAGAAGAAGTTTGCCGGCGCGTCACCCGTCGCGATCTGGTTTGAAGACGGCAAGCCGATCGCCACGGTCGGCACCAAGGTGGCTGATGCCAATGAGATCTGGACCTATGTCTGCCAGAACCCGGTGACAGAAGAGGCCTACCGCACCGTGATGGCTGGCGGCCTGTGGCCGGACGAAAGTGAGCCCGCCGCGCCCGCGCCCGAAGTCCCGGCTGCTGATGCCGTCGAGCCTGCGGCCGATGCGCCGGGAAATCCGCGCGCCGTTCCGGGCAACAATGAGCCGCCGACTGCCGAGTCGATGAAGGACCAGATCGACGCCGCCTACACCAAGGTCACCAAGTTCGCGGTGATCAAGGATGACGAGGAGCTGAAGGCTGCGCAGTCTGCGCGCGCGCGTCTCAACGAATTGTCGGGCGACGCCGATAAGACCCGCGAGGCCCTCGTGCGGCCGCATCTGGACGCGCAGAAAAAGGCCAACACGACGTGGATGCCGCTGGTCAAGAAGGCGGCGGATGGTGCCCTTGCCATCAAGAAGGCGATGGAGGCTTACGCCACCAAAAAGCACAACGAGCAGGTCGAGGCCGAGAGGAAGCGCCTTGCTGAAGTGGCGCGACTTGAAAAGATCGCCCGCGAAGAGGCGGAAAAGAATGCGCCAAAAGGTCAGCCGGCACCGACGCCACCGCCGCCAGAGCCTGCGCCGGCTCCTGTCATGGCTGCCGCGCCGCTGGCCATCAAGGGCGTCGCCGGTCGCGCCGCCACGCAGAAGCTCAAGAAGATCGCGGTGGTGAAGGATCAGGCGGCCGCATACGCCTACCTTGCAGCGCAGCCCGAGCTGATTGAGCTGATCCAGAAACTCGCCCAGAGGGCCGTCGACGGCGGCCAGACGGTGCCGGGCGTTGAAACCACCGAAGAGGTCAAAATCTCATAATGGCTACCACCGAAACAAAAGAAGCGCCCCAGATCATCGAAGGCGAAATCCTGTCCGAAGTACCGCCCACCGAGGGCAAGAAGATCGAGCTCTGGAAGAGCTTCGAGATGGGGCTGGAGGAGCGGGCGACAGACTTCGCCAACATTCTGCCGCGCCACATCTCCAAGGAAAAGTTCATCAGCACGACGGTCGCGGCCGTGAAGCAGAACCCGGATCTGCTGACCGCCGACGCCCGCACGCTGTTTGCCGCCGTCACCAAGGCCGCGCAGGACGGCCTGATGCCCGACGGCCGAGAGGGCGTCATCACCGTCTACAACACCAAGGTGAAGCGCAACGGCAAGGAAGAGTGGATCAAGGCCGCGCAGTGGAACCCCATGACATATGGCCTGCGCAAGCGGGCGAAAGAAACCGACGACATCATCATCGATGCGCAGGTCGTCCATGCCAATGACACCGAAGGTCAGGGCATCATCTGGGAGCAGGGCGACGAGCCGCACATCATCCACCGGCCGGCCAAGCTGGGCACGGCGCGCGGCGACATGATCGGCGCGTATGCAATTTTCAAAAAGGATGGCGTCATCCTGCACCGCGAGGTGATGGACAAGGACCAGATCGAGACGACGCGCAATCAGTCGAAGGCCAAGGACAGCCTGATGTGGACAACCTTCAAGAGCGAGGGGTACCGCAAGGCAGTCATCCGGCGCGGCATGAAGACCGTGCCTGTCAGCAGCGATCTGGAACGCATCATCACCCGCGATGACGAGAATTTCGAGTTCAACAACCGCGAGCCGGCACCTGTTGCACCGTCAGCGCCACCTGCACCGATCGTGCCGTCCGCACCGGCCCCGGCGATCACCTCGGACCCGCCGGCACCTTCAGCGCCAGCCCCGGCAGCACCCAGCGCTGCGGCACCTGCCGCGCCACAGGCTCCGGCGGCGGAAGCGCCCAAGCCCGAGGCACCGAAGACCGACGCCCCCAAGGAGCCCGCTGCCGATGCGCCCAAGGGCGGCAAAGGCGGCAAGGTCAAGGTCGACGAAACGACCGGCGAGATCTTGGAGGACAAGGAGCCGCACCTGATCCCGCTGCAGACCACGCGCGGCAGGGCCGTCTGGGTGCCGTGGGGCAAGATCCTGATCGATTACATTCTGGCCGCGCAGTCGGCCGCCGAGATCGATCAGTGGCGCAAGCTCAACGCCGAATATCTCGGCCGGTGCGAGAAGGAAGCGGAGAAGGCCTTCAAGAGCATCAACAAGGCGATCGCCCAGCGCGCCGGCGAGCTGGCGGTGGCCAAGCCCGTTGCCCCGGTCGAAACCGCGCCCAGCGCCACCGTGGCAGCTCTCGGCCCCAGCATTCCGCCGGCTGATGTTGAGGCCGAGGATCCGCATGGCGGTGACAGCGACGAGGAGTATCAGGACTTCTGCCGCGACGCCTTTGCCGAGCTCGACCAATGCACCAATGAGCTGGCGGTCGACGAGATCCGCGAGCGCCTGTTGCCGCAGATGCGCGACGAGGACAAGGGCAAGTGGAAGGAGAGCTGTGCAGATAAGTCGACGCAGCTTTTTAACAGGGGTCCGTGATGGCGCGCGTCGGGGCACCCAGAGAGTTTTTGCTGAACCTTCCGATGGCGGGCCGGGGCTGCTTGATTTGGCCATACGCCAGAAACAGCGCCGGCTATGCCAACATCAGAATCGGCGGAAAGAACTTTCTGGTGTCCCGGGTGGTCTGCAGAATCTCCCACGGGCCGCAGCAGAGCGTCGGAGACTATGCCGCGCATTCCTGCGGCCTCGGTCACACCGGGTGCATTGCGCCATGGCATGTGTCGTGGAAATCGCCAAAGCAGAACACGGCTGACATGCTGCATGTCCACCGCACCACATCCTGCGGATCTCGGCACCCCGGGGCGAAGCTGACCGAGTCTGATGTGCGAAAAATTCGGACGGTTGACAAAGATATACCGCAGCCAGAGCTGGCTGCGAAGTATGGAATCTGCCGCGCCAACATTGGTAAAATTCTGCAAGGAAAAATCTGGAGATTTGCGTGACAAAGCCGTCAGACGCCGACCTTGAAAAAATCCTCGCCGACACAGCGAGGGCTGACGGCTGGTCGGACAGCGCTGTCACCAAGCTGTTGGAGAGCGCAAGGGGAAGGCTGGCGATCAAGGCGATGCGTCGCCTGTTGGAAGGGACGCCAAATGTCTGATGCCGAGCGCATTCCACCAATTTTTATGCGCTGGGATGGCGAGGCAAAAGTCATGCGGCCGGCCGGGAAGCGCTGGCAGGAGCTGGCGACCAGCCATTTCGTCAACGATAACATCTATCCGCTGGTGCCCAATCAGGAGCGGTCGCGCAAGTCGCACAATTTCTTCTTCGCCTGCCTGCACGAGGCGTGGGCGAATTTGCCAGAGATCCTGCAAGAGCGCTTCCCAGACGAAGACTCCCTGCGGAAATACGCCCTGATCAAGACCGGGTTTTACGATGTGCAGACGCTGGTCCTGTCGTCGAAGGCCGAGGCGATGCGCGCCATGGAATTTATCAAGCCGATGGACAGGTTTTCCATCGTGCTGATCGAGGGCTCGACGGTGTTCCGCTACACCGCCCAGAGCCAGTCGCTGAAGGCCATGGGGCGCGAGCGCTTCATGGAGTCGAAAGACAAGGTGCTGGACTGGATCTCGGATCTGATCGGTGTGTCGCGCGGAGAGCTCGAAGCACGCGGCAAGGAAAAATCACGCCGAAAGAAAGCCGCATGACATGCCCAAGCGCCGCGCGCCGAGAAAATCGTCGAAGGACGCCGTCCGAAAGCGGCAGGGCAACCGCTGCGGCTGCAGGACCGGCGAATGCGGCCGCCCCGAGCTGCCGCCAGACGGAAAGGGCCTCGTGCAGTATCAGCACGAGCCGCCGCTGGCCAACCGCGAGATCGAGCCAGACGACAGCGACTGGATCCCGTCGCAGCACAGCCCATACCACCTCTACGCAGAGCTGACAGCATGCCATCATCGCGAGACGTATCATCCAAGGTCAAAGGCAACGTCGCTGGGCTCCGATCGGCACAACATCGATCAGGTGCGCCGGCTTCGCGGCGAGGTCAAAAAGAAGCGGTCGGCAAAGATCCCGGCGCGGCCGATGCAAGGCGGAAAAAGCCAGTGGCCGAAGGGGCAAAAAATCCCGCGCCGGCCTTTTCCCAAGCGCCGCTGACCGGGCCATTCTCGTGGACGACCGAGAAATTCGGGTACGCGCTGCGCGACGGCAAGGGTGGCCCCTATGCGCTGGTGACCAAGGCGACGGAGGGCGGCTATACCGCCAGCCTGCTGACGCCGGGCTTCCCCGGCAATGGCCCCTTCAAGCAGCAGCTAAAGGCCGGCGAGCACGCGGTGAAGATGATGCAGCGCGCAGGCCTTATGCCTGCCGGCGCGAAGGTCGGCGACATGCCGTACACCAGAGGTGTGAGGTAATGGCTTCAAAACTTGCCGCCCAGAAGAAGCGCACGACGGGCGGATTCCTTTGCCCGAAGTGTAAAACCAGTACCACCGCCTGCACGGACACCCGCGCCCGCAATGACGGAAAGGTCCGCCGCCGGCGCGAGTGCGTCACCTGTGGACACAGGTTCAGCACCATCGAGGTCGAGATCCCCGACGGTGTTCACAATCTTTCGCCATCTCTAACTTGGCGCGATGTTCCGGTGACCATGGAATTTCTGGCGCACCTGTTTGACGCCTTCAGTGGCGCTGACGGTCACAACCTCGTCGTCTCCATCGCCACTGGGGACATTGTCAAAAGCGTCGCCGCCGGCCGATTTCACGCCGCTACTGACACGGGTACAAAATGCGCTGGATGAAGAGGGTGTCGCCATATCGACGCAAGATGGCGCTGCGCCGGCGCGCACAGAGACTGACGTTTGGAGGCGGAGATAACATCGTGCTGCGCTGGCGTGGGGGCACTATTGCAGAGCTGGAAGCTGCGTGGCGCTATTCTGAGTGGATGCACATGCCATTTGTCGCCGGATTTTATACGGCCAAAAACCAGCGCATGCGCCTAATCCTTAATCGCTTTAAAGCTGCAGCAAGATAGGAGCCGCCGATGGAATTTGAAACCTGCACAATCCCTGATTGCCCGACGCGCGGGCGTCACGCTCATCCTGTCGGTGGGCCACCCGAAAGTTATTGGCTGCGGATTTTGCAGAAGCGCATCGAAGCCGCTGACTTCGCCCAAAAGCAAGTCACCCAAGCAATGCTGATGCTGGTCGCGTGTCGCGCGGCGAAGCAATAAGAACGGAGGGTCTAGATGAGCAAATTCTGTAAGTGCAATTTTGAGGCGGCTATGGGCCACCCGGACTTTGAACACACACGCGGGGAGCCGGGCTTCTTCTGCAAATATGACCCGACATCGCCGGAGTACACCGGCAGCGAGAAAATCAAGTTTGGTGAAATCCCGAAAGCCGCGCCCGGTTTCCCACAAGACGAATCCTAGAAAGCGAGGGTCTAGATCATGGCCGAGAGTTGCAGCAATCCGGGTTACGACAACAGGTTCACCTGTCCCGCCTGCTATCACGACTTCGAGGACGCCAAAGCGAAAGAGTGTCCATCTTGCAAGGTGGCGCTTCATTGCGCGGTTGAGCAGCAGCCGGTTTGCGTCTGCACCCTCGGTCACAGCGACGACGAAGATTGAAGGAGGCCATTGCATGACGACTTACACAGTCCATTACCGGCGCGCTGACGGCAAAGGCACTCAGACCTATTTGAGCGGCTTGAAGGGCGTCGAGGCGCAGCGGATCAAGCAACAGATTTTCGACCGCGACCCAACCAAGACGATGGTGTGGGTTCTGGACGGCGCAAACGTGATGTTGGGCGACGCGCTTATCCGTGAACCCGCCGAAGATGAAAGCACCCGCATTGCGCGGGCTACATAAAGCGAGGGTCTGGAATGACACAGCGCGACAGACAATTCGGACGGCGCGACGGCGCAGGCCCCGGCTATGACCACGCCGAAGAAATGTTGGCGCTGGATGAAGTAGAGCGGCCCACGGCAGCGCCCGCGATTTCAGAATATGCGTGGGCGGTCTTTATTGGTGCCGGGCTTTGGACTGTGGCGAACGGCATCTGGCCGTTGAACCACCCCATCGCTGTTGGGGTCGCGCTGATCTTTGCGGGTGTCGCAATCCGCATGATCCAACACTTTCGGAATTAGGAGGGGCAAATGCTTGAACCAATGGCTGAGATTTACGATGGGGCGAACCGCTTGGTTTCGTCGGTCCCGTACTCACAGGCCGGTAGAGAGTTTCTTCGCTGGGCTGCGTCGCCTGCACCAAGTGAAGTGCCGTCTGATGGCGATGAGGATTTCCGCCGCCGCTACGCAGCGATCTTGCTGCGCGAACTGTCCTAACCGGGGAGCCCAAAAGTCATGGAAGTCACAATTAGCGACAGCACCGAAAAACGCCTTCGCAACATGCTGGCGGACCTATGTGAAAAAAGTAGCGCGCACGGCATCGCCCGCGATCTGCGCGGCGATCAAATAATTGGCGGCTGGCCGCTGCTTGCACTCACCGCGATGCGCGAAGCCTACAAGGCTGGCGTGTCAGACGCCTATTAGATCGAAGGAGGCCATGATGCGAAAACTCTGGTGCTGGCTTGTCGGCCATAAGTGGAAAGAAAACCTTTTCACCGTTTCCTGCTTGCGATGCGGGAAGGCGGACATATCCGACGCCACCATGGCGCAGTTCGGAATAGGCCAACGCAAGGTCAAATTCATCCCCATGCCGACCGATCTGAATGGAGGCGATCGCCTGCCGCCCCATCAGCCCGGCGACTTTCTGTAATTGGAGCGCATTTCATGGAACAGCACATCGCCGTCCCCGCCAGCCGTCTAGCCCGCCTTGAAGGCGACCGGACCATGATGATCCGCAAGCTGGATGAAGTGACGCGCGACCGCGACGAGTGGCGCGAACAGCACGAAAATCTCTTGGCCATGTATCAGGCCGAAATAGCAAAGCGCCACCCGGCGTAAATGGAGGGCCTGATGTTGAAGAAACAACGGCTGGCCGCGATGGAGGGCAAGCACCATGACGCGAAGCCCCGCTACACGCGCAAGGGCCGCACTTCTGCCAAGGATAGCTACGACGCCGACGCATGGAAGGCGTGGGGCACACCAGACACCGATTACACGCCCGCGCTCGAAGCGCAGGCCAGATAGGGAGGGGTTATGCGCCTTTACGACTTTCCTTTTGGGGCCAGCCGCCCGGCGAGCAACGGCGCGTTCCTTGGTCTGGTGTGCGCGCTGCTGACAATCGTGGCGTTCGCCTTCCTGACTTACGTACTTTTAAAATAGCGAGCAGTTTCTATGACCACCACGCGCACCCACCAATGCAATTTCTGCCGGGAGACTATCAAGCCCGGTGACGGCATCGGTTTTGTCTGGATCGTGGGCGACACGCTTGAGCAACGCAACTTGATCGACGCTGAGAACCATCTCTGCCGCCGATGCTGCAAAGAGCTTGAGAGAATCCTGCACCGTCTTTTCAAACCCTCCACATAAAGCGAGCCCCATGCCCACCACCGTCAAATTCATTCTCTGCGCTGTGGTGATCGCAACGGCAATCGCCTGCGCCGATCTACATTTTCATCTGTTTTGAGGAGCCGTTACGATGAATCTAATTCTCGAAGCCGAAGGCGTGAAACGCGAGATTGTAGGACCGTTCAATGTCTGCGCCAGCAAGGCGGATTTGGAACGGCTGCAATCGCAGATCAGTGGCATCCTGCGAGACTGGGAAACTGGCGGCTGCTCTTACGGATGGGCCACTGTCTATCCGAAGCCCGAAGGCCCCGGCCCCAACAGCGTCCCGCGCAAGTGGACGGAATAGGGAGACCATTGTGCAGATCGAAGAAGGAAAGTTTTATGTCACGCGCGCGGGCAAAACTGTTGGTCCCGCGACGCGCCAGACGTCGGCCCAGTGGCCGTGGCACATCAGGGGCGCTGGATCCTATGGCGACAACGGCCGCTTCAATGGCGACTTCGATGACCCGATGGATCTTGTGTCGGAGAAATTCGTCACCCCGGGAGACTTGCCGGCACCCTTCGAGGCCGAAGCGCTGACCATCCTGATGGAAGAGGCCTTCGAGATCCTGCCGTTCCTCGGAACCCGCGCCAGCAAGTGCATCCGCTTCGGCCTCGGCGAGGTTCAGCCCGGCCAGACTGAGACCAACGCCCAGCGGCTGGCGGCAGAATGCGGCGACATCATTGCCGTGGTCGAGCTACTGATCGAGCGCGGCGCGATCGACGGCAATCTGGTGCAGGCCACCACCGAGGCGAAGCGCGCCAAGCTGCAGAAATTCATGCAGCAGGATCCGGGCTGATGCCTGAGCCCCTTTCACACGATGCTCTGGCCTCCAGCCTCGCCACCCATCTGCGCGCCGAGCGCGGCCCGCGCCGTCGCATGACGTGGGAAAACATGACGTTTAACTGCGGCGAAGAGATCTCCGACGCCTACAGCTGCCGCCCCGACGTCTTCTCGATCGTGCCGGCGCTGGATCCGGCGAAGACGCGGCCGTGGACCTGCGAGGTCAAGGTTTCTCGATCCGACTTTTTCAACGACGTCAGGGCCGGGAAGTGGCAGCGGTACCGCCGCTTCTCCGCCCGCATCTGGTTTGCAGCGCCGATCGGTATGATCAAGCCCGGAGAGCTGCCGCCCGGCACCGGGCTATGGGAGTACACCGGCCGCGACTGGGCGCAGACCGTGCAGCCAAAATTCAACAAAGGCTGGGAGCTGACAGGCCGCGACATGATGCGGCTTATCCTCGGGAAATGGGGCACCTTCGCTGACCAGCTCCTCGTGAGGGAGGGGCTGGCCCCGTAGATTCGTTTGCATATATCGGCTTATTCTGGACCGACATTTTAAATCGGGGGCGATTATGACGACTTGCCATCAGTGCCAGAGCTGCTGCGGCTGTATTAATTCTAGGGAATTGCAGACACCGGAGGCCCAACAGTTTCTAGCACGTGTCCCTTCTCTGGATGCGTATAAGGCGTTGTGTTGTGCCCGCGCTATTAACACGCTGGTCGAAACCGACGTGTGGTCTAAAACGGAGGTGTATCTATACGAGGGTGGTCCGCTGTCGATGCGGCTCACAAACATGCGCAAGGATTCGCGCAATGGAACGGTGGTAGGCTCCGTCGCCCACACCCCGAATATCGGATCGTCGACGAACGGCAGTCCGCTGAACCATATCGACATAGACTACAACCCGGCATCCGGCGGCCTTTTCACCGCGACGTCTGCCACGATGGGTGGGCGTCGGACTATTGCTGGCGGTGGCGACCCCGGCGCGTTCATCGGTACTGGCAACAAGACAAACCTCACCTTCGTTGGTCCCAACAGCACGCTCTACAGCACGATGAACAGCACGGCGTGGCACGGGTTCAACACCAGCACTGCCACCACTGGGCTTTTGCTGGTTTCCCGCAACGGAAACGAGACCTACGCCAGCCTCAATGGCGTGCCACTGGGCAAGGCGACAATCACCGCAGAGACGCCGACCCCGGGAAACTTCAAACTCTTTACGGACGCCATGACGAGCCCCAGCGGCACTACAAGCGCCTATGCGTCTGGCTTCGTCGGCGGGGACATCGGCCGTGCCGGTCATCGAAACGTCCACATCATGGAGGACAATCTCCGTCGCGATCTACTGGCCGAATCGCAACCTGTCCACATGATTGCGTCCTATGATCTTTTTAACAACGGATTGTGGAACGTCACTCCTGATGTGGCTCGCCTGAAGGACGGTCGCCTGTTGTATGTCTGGTCAATGCGATCGGTCTCTGCTGGCGGCATTCTCCACGGCGCGTTGTCGAACGACGGCAAGACCTTCTCCTCGACGTTCGTGATCCGCACGCCGGCTTCGCCTCACAACGACATCTCGGAATGCCGCGTAGTGGTGGACCCAGTGACGGGCGGCGTGCTGGTTCAGGTCTCTGAATATAAGGCAGGAACCGACGCAAAGAACAACTGCAAGATCCGGCTGTTCACTGCGCCCAATCCGATGGGCGGCCCGCTGGTCTTCACGATGTATACGATGCCGACCACACTCAACAGCGGCAACGCGCTGTCTTCCACGCGGCCCTGTTACCTGTCGCAGTCGGACAGGTGGGTGACGTCTTCCTACGACTGGGACACCACACCTTTGGCTGGCTCCAACCGCGTCAATCTTCACTACTTCACCCTGAGCGCCAGCATGGTGCCGACGTGGATCAGCGAAGAAGTGTTGATCAACGGCCCAGTCGTCAGCGGAGATCGTTACAACGAAATCAGCATTCACGAAGTCCCGAACAGCACGGAGATCATGATCTTCATGCGCAATGGAGACGAGCTGAACTGGGACACCGACCCCCATTGCGGGTACGACATCATGCGGGCGCAGGGAGATGGAGAGCCGTTTTCTGCGCCTGTACGGTTCTTTGACAGTCGCTTCCCGGGCCGCCCAGACGCGGCGATCGCCGATGACAGGACCGTCATCTTCATCGCGCGTGTGAAGTCGTTGAGCGGCCTGCTGAACAAAAGCACGGCGTGGCTGTATTCGGTCCCGCCGACACCTCTCGCGTCCCCCGGCCTGCCCGGCACATGGTCGGCGCAGCACGACTATTTCAACTTCGGCGACAAGTGGATTGGTGCTCACGCCTACAGCGGTGTTATTTGGGATGCAGCTCGGGGACGTTTCGTAGCAGTAATCGCACAGGGGCCCTTCGCGTACTCGACAGATGCGCCTCCATGCCAGCTGATCGGGCAAGAATGGAAGCTCGCAAGAACATAGAAAAAGACAGAGTGTCGCACTTTTAATCGCGCCATTGCTGCGTCGATTTTTAAAATCGCGCTGCAAAACCCTTATAAAAACGCCACCAAGCGATTTCTTTCGCCTGTAACCCATTGATGCGTCGTCAGCGAAATTCATTTGAGCCAATGAAATCGCGACTTCGGCACTGCACACCTCAAAATCTGAAAACCTCGTCTGGTAGACTTCTCATGTCGCGCGAGTGATGCGCGTCGCTGTTTGAAATCGTGAGGACCAACAATGACACACCAACAAGACGGTGCGGCTCCGGCTGCGCCGAAGAAGGACTACCTCGCCTACACCATAATCGGAATGGGCGGATCGTGGGCTCGGGGTTCAGATCCTGAAGACGTGGTCAGACGGTGCGCGAAGATCGCGGTCTGCGACTGGGGCCATCTCTACAAGCTGAAGGGAGAGACAATCCCGATCGGCCTGTACGATGTGACCGGCCACGACCGCCTCGCCATGGACTGCCGTGGCGTCTGGGCCGGCGACGTGAATATCCCGATGATGGAAAAGCGGGACGTCACGCTGCCCGGCAAGAGGTCGAAAGCCTGATGCGCCACATCAGCCTGTACCTCGACAAGCCGTGCGGATGGAGAAGCTATCTGGTGATCAAGGAGGGTCGAAAGCTGGCCCTCCTGATCAGCACCGAGAATGCGGACAGCTTCAAAGTCCCGATCGCGATCCTTTCAACTAGCCGACCACTGCCGTTTAAAAAGACGAGGGCAGCGCGGCACCTAAGAGCGCTGGCCCGCACCTATGGTGTCGACAGCGTGGCGCTGAAGGAGGCGCTGGCGCAGCTACGATAAAGTTACCCCGGCTGGGAAACTGGCCGGGGTTTTTCTATGGGGTGGCGGCGGTGGCGGGGCCGGCGGAGGCGTTCGACGCGCTGCGGACATTTACCAGCAGCTCCTCGCAGCTCTGCACCTGTGGCCAGCTTTTCATGATGGCGTAATACTGGCCGCGATAGGTCTGCAGCTGGCCAGACCATGAATCGAGAGCTGCGGTGTTGCCCTGCTGCTGGGCGCGGCAAACCTCGCGCTTGGCGTCGCGCAGATCCCGGTTCAGCGAGCTGATCTGGATCTGGGTCAGGATGCTTTGCTGGGTGACGACGTCGCTGGCCATGGCAAAGCCGCCGAGCCCCAACCATGTGAGGAACCCGCACGCCTGAGCAATGTGAAGACCGCTGACCAAGATCGTACCCGCGAGGCAGAGTGACACCGTTGTATCATAACGGGCTCGCGGGGTCTTTGGTCCCATGCCGGGCGGGATCAGGCCTTCGGCGGCCTCGCGGAGCAGTTGGTCAGTCATTTTCCAGCCCTAGAAACGCCCGACTCCCGAGCGCATTTGGGGTCAAATGCGCCGGCGCGGCAAGATGAAAATTTCCCAATTAGTTCCGCCCCTTCGGTGCCATTTCGCACCCCTGCATGGCACCCTCTACGACGGGGAGCCAGCCCATGTGGGCGAGCAGCTGGGACGTCATCAGCTGCGCCTTGGTGTCGACGTTGGGCGCGGCATCAAACCGCGCCTGAAATTCCTTCAGCGTCAGCAGCGCCGGGCGCTGGTTCTTGGTGTCGACAGTGCAGGGCACTGGCACCGCGATGTTGACGTCCTTGGTAACGATCACGGGCTCCGACTTATGGGTACAGGCCGTGACGAGAAAAACGGCGGCGAGCGCCGAGGCTGCGATGATCCTGCTCATTTTCCGAATCCTGCGTTGAAGATGGCGTCGACCGTTGGGCACTTCGCATCCGTGGCCTTGATCGCATTCACGCGCGAGATCCTGCTGGCGTATTCTTTCTGCAGGCGCAGGCGCTCGTCGACCAGCTTCTGGGCTTCGTCCTGAAACGCCTTTCTAGCATCCTCGAGCGCGGTGACGCCGAGGTTACATTTGTCGAGGCCGTTGGAGATCACCAGATTGTTGGCGATCAGCTTCACGTTCTCGTTTCCGAGGCGAATGGCCATCGGGCGAAAGCCTTCGGTGATCTCCCAGCCGAGCATGCCAAAACCGTTGAGGCGCACGCTCTGCACCACCACGGCAGGGATCAGGACGATGCTGAGACAGGCAACACAGAAGATGACGATGCCCCAGACTTTGCTGGCAAGCCACGATGCGATCATTTTGGTCCTCCGTCGACGGTGATGCTGGCGGGGCCAGCTTTAATTTCGATCTTGTTGGGGCGGCCGGGCATGATCGTCCAGAACACCAGACCCAGCAGGCCGGTCAGGATGATGCCCATGACGCCGACATACTGGGCGCGCATCGACTCGGTGAGCGTCGTCCAGATCCCGACCGTTGGGCCAAAAGCCAGCACCGCAATGCAGCCAGCAACCATGGCGCACAATGCGGGGCCCGAAAGTGCGCGGACCCATACGATCTTCCAATCGTCGGTCACGATCGCCTGCACCGCCTCCGGCGTACCCTTGCCGGTGATCGCCGCAGTCGCTGCCGCCATGGCGGGGCCGAGATCTGTCACGCTATGCCTCGTTGGTGGAAAGTGAGCCTGTAGCTGCCAGCTTCACGACGCGAACATTGGCCGGCTGGATCTTGTATTCCGGCCGGCGCGCCTTGAACAGGCGACCGCGATCAATCCGGGTCACGCAGACCTGATCGGACTGGTTTCCGCCCAGAATGTGGAAGGCCTTGTCGTCTTCGCCGACGTACAGTCCGACGTGGCCGCCGCCGTCACGCTTGAATGTCATGACGTCGCCCAGCATTGGCACCTTGGCCTCGGTGCCAAAATCCGCCCACGCCAGAGCGCGCAGCAGGATACCGGGCGGCTTCTTGTCGGCGCGCTTGGCGACGATGCCCATGAACAGGCCGCACCACGGCACCGCATCCTCGCGATATGAGCCGTCGACACCGAGCTCTTTCGCCCAGCCCATGATCGTCGGATTATTGACCGCGCCGGGTGCTTCGTGAAGGCCGTACAATTTTAGGGCCTCGACGAGCATCTTGGGGCCGGGCTCTTTTGCCAGCCACGAATAGCCGGGCGGAAGTGCGATTGTCATTGCGCTACCTGCTGATCATCTGATTGGCCGGGCTGGCTCCAAAATTCTTCGTCCCAGATCTCGCGCGCCCGGGGCTCTTTTTTGCCGCTGTAGGTGCTGGCACCGATGCCCATGGCGTCCAGAAGGTAGACGGCGAGCAGCGGCGCGGCGTTGGGATCCTTCATCGCGTCCTGCATGGTGCTGAAACCGATCGGGGTCACGAGGCTCAGGGCCTCGCCAGTCAGCGTCACGCGCTCGCCAGTGAAGTCTCGGCCGCCGCGCAGCACGGTCAGAACCTTGCCGGCGAAAGGCGACGCCTTCCCTTCGATGAAGTCCTCGAGCACGTCCAGAGGGTTCTTCGAGCCAAATTTTCCGGTGCCAAGCTGCGACCAGCGGCCGGACACGGCGCTCTTCGACCACCAGCCCCACCTGCCGTTGTGCATGGTCGGCATCAGGCGCGCCGCCAGCGTCACCATCGACGCCATGCCGCCGCTGATGTCGAAGCGGGTGTTGCCGATCTTGATCTTGCCGAAATTCGACGAGCGTGGATCCCATTCAACACTGTCGGGCCAGAGCATGCCGGCGATGGCGTAGATCAGCGCCATGGACGTGGCGATCTTGAGGAGATTGGTGGCCGCGCGCTTGCGCATGAAATCGCGCCCCGGGCCCGGCTCGATACCGGCACCGAAGGTGTGCATCGTCAGCGTGTCCCAATTCGCCTTCAGGAATCGGATCGAGAAGAAGGTGGCATTCACCCACTCGCCGGACATGCGGCCGATGTTGCCACGGCCCGTCATGGAATTGATCAGGTCGCCGATCGCCTCGGCCTGCGGGCCGGAGACCGACATATCGACGCCATAGGCCTCCGCGTCCCTGATCACCCGGTCGGCCAGATCCGCGCGCAGGCGCAGCGCGCCACCGACAAAGGCATTTTCCGACGCCTTGTAGAGGCGGCCGAAGCCGGGGATGCGCTCGGGGATCGACGTGGGGAAGGCCTCTTCGACGTCCTGACCGAGGGCGAATTTGCCATTGCGGTACTTGCCGTTCATGCTGTTTGGCCGGCTGTAGATCTCTGCCTTCAGCGGCAACATGGGATCGTGGCCGCCGATCGTCTTGCCGATGTCGACAAAAGACTTCGCGAATCCGGCGGCCCAGATGTCGGGATTGGTGAAGAGCACCTTGATGCCCTGACGGCCGAAAAAGCTGTTATCCAGCGACGCCACAATGCCCTTGGTGGAATTGGCGATGTCGAGCACAGCGCCAAGCTTCGGCTGGGTCAGCCACTCCTTGAAGTTTTTGGTATTGGCGTCACGTAGCAGCGCGCCGACGTATTCCTGATAGGTGACATAGGCGACGCCGTACTTCAGGCGATCGGCTTCGCTGGCCCACTGCTGGGTGGCCGGATCCCACGCCTTCTGAAGATCGGTAACCGTCTTGGCCCCCTCGGAGATCGCCTTCGCTTCATCGAGGGTGACGGTCGCGCCCAGCTTCTGCGCTGCCAGATCCGCAAGGAATGCGCGCTCCTCGGCCGGCTCCAGTACGCGCTCGAGTTTGTTGACCTTGGAGATGAAATCCAGCTTGACCTTATCCTTGAGTCCGGCCATCGATCGCGCCCACGTCACCATGCCGCGCCGCTGGTCCTTCAGAAGCATCTTAGCCTCGAAGGCGGCGTTCATGCCCTCGGCGACATTCTCGCCGACGACCTTGGCAAAATGCGCTCGGCGCTCGGCCGACGTCATGTCCATCAGCTGGGCGACATTGATGTCGCCAGAACCGAGGGCGGCGAGGAACTTGGCCGCGTCCTTTTTCGGAATGCAAAATGCCACAGCAGCCCCTTACGTCGGACAGATCATGGAAAGTACAAATTCATTGATCGACACCTTCTTGGTCGACTTCGCCTCGGCCCGAGATGCGGCCAGCCCAGCGTCGACCACCTTGTCGACTTCCTTCTTGACGTCAACCTTTTTGGCTTTCGCGCGCGCTTCCCGGGCCTCGCGGATCCGCCGCATGTCCTCCACCGGGGCGATTTCGCCGCGATTGCGCCACGCCGCGATGCGCCGGCCCATGTCGGTCGCCTCCTCGGCGATGCGCGAATTGCTCAAACGGCGCTGCAGGTCGACGTTGTTGGTGTCCTTGGCATGCTGCTCGACCGCCATGAAGACGAACTCCGGCAGCACGCCCGGGATCGACTGGCGCTCGCGCATGGCGATCGCGATCGCCTTGTCCAGATCCTTGGCCACCAGCGCGTCGGCCGCCTCCATCTGGGGCAGCTCCTCCGCCACGTTGTAGAGCTCGCCGTTGATGGCGCGCCGGCGCAGCTCGCCCTCGCCCTTAATGGACTGCAAGGACAGGGCGCGCGGGCGCTTCTCAGGGGCGACCAGCGGGCTGTTGGTCTCGGCAGGCTCCTCGGCCGGGTCGATGACCGGCGGCGGCGCAGGTGGCGCTACAGGAGCTGCAGGCGCTGTCCTGCGCGCCGGGGCAGGCTGGACATCAGGCTCGGCCGCCGGCGGCATCTGGCGCGGCTCCGGGGCCCCACGGGGCGACCTGAACATATCGCGATAGGCCGGGTTCGCCCGCTCCAGCTCCTCGCGGACTTCGGGGCGCACCTTGGGGCTGAACATCGGCTGGCCCTGCATGACGCTTTCGCGCATGGCAGGCGTGATGGCCACAGAATGGACCGCCGTGTCGCGGTGGCGCTTGCGATAGTCGTCGAGAAGGCGGTCACGCTCGCTCTGGTCGAGGCCCGCCCAATAGGCTTTCTGCTTGCTCACAGGCATGCCCATTTCAGCCATGACCGCCGCGCCAGACGCCGCGAAATACGGATCGGTTACCGTCCCGCGCTCGAGCTTCGCGCCCCACTTTTTCACATACTTGCTGACGAATGCCGGCAGGATCTTGTCATAGAACCCGACCATACCCTCGCCGCCAATTCTCAGGTCGACGCCTTTCAGGAAGCTCCAGCCTTCGTCGTGATATTTTGACGGCTTCCCTTCATTTTCGATGATTTTTCGAGCAACGTCTTTTCCGAGCGTGTCTTCAAGATCTTTGGCTGTCAGACCGTTTTTCTTGATGTCTTCGCCGCCAGACTTCGGCTCGGCGATGATGTCGAAGGTGTCATTGCCGTTATCGTAATAATAAACCATCTCGATCTGCTTGCTGAGATCGTAGCGATCGGCATTGGTCGCACCAGTGTCCCACGTCACGCGGTCATAGCCGTTTTCAGCGGCATAGCGCAGCACGCGCTTCATCGCCATTTCCTGCCACGTCGTCTTGAAGGGGGCGTCAGGGACGACGTCGTTGTTCTTCTTGATGAACGCCAGCATTTCGGCCCACGCCCCCTCCTCGGTGTCGTGGCCTTGGTTCGGGATGTTGCGAATGTTATCAGGGCCGTCCAAGAAATAGGATTCCGTGCCCAGATTGCTTTTTGCGCGGTACACTGAATAACCTTGGCTTTCAGCGTACTCCTTCGTGACCTCCTGCTTATAGCCGCGCTTACGCCCCGCCTGATGCCAGTCGCTCTGGATCTCGGCGACGTGCAGCACCTTTTCGACAGCGCCAGCTGTGTCGACACCCCTGAAACCGGCGGCATGGGAAAATTGGGCGGCCTCCAGCCGGGTGATGGCACCCTTCTTGACGGCCGCAGCCGGCGCGCCGCTGGCAATACTGCTCGGCTTCACGCCAAGCGCGGCAGCGATTTTCTCGCCAATGCGCTGGACGTCATCAGGCGTGTAAGTCTGCACCATGCGGTCATCGAAGCGGATGTGGGCCAGAATGTTGGGCTCGGCCCAGTGCGAAGATTTGAAGCCGCCGGCGACAGTGGTGGCACGTCCCGGCTCGACCCTGCCGCCATCGATCAGCTTTACCGCGCGATCGGCGGCCTCTTTGCCATCATAGGTGCCATAGGTCGTGCCATCGGCGCGGATGACCTTGTATTCGTCGATCGTCCGCATCGTCGGCGGCAGCGTCAAAAGCAGCTCGCGATAGTTCCGACCGCCGGGCAACGTGTAATCGTCGTACTTGGTGACGCCGCCATCCTCCGGCCCGTCGGCTGCCAGTGACCGATCAGCAATGTGAGCCTGCAGCCACGAAATCTCTTCATCGATCTCCGGGCCGACACGCTTTTCCCCATCCCTCGCCTCGATAAGCTGAAACGCCAAATCGTCCGGGTCGATGCGCGGCAAGTGCCGGTGGTCATCGAGCCAGATGTCGTATGCGCGAGTGAGGTATCCAGAGTCGGACGCATCTTGGTGATCCATCAGCCAGACCATCAGGCGCTCTTCGGACGGCGTCAGATCGTCTTCGTCCTTGTTTTGCAGCTCGGACAGTCTTTCGGAAGCAAGCTGCCCCTGCATGATGTCGCGATCGTACTCCCCCTCGGCGCGCTTCATTACCTCGCGCACCTCGACCTCGTTTTCGCGTAGGTGGTCGAGCAGGTCAGCCTTGGTGACGGTCTTAGCGTGCTTATTCAGGAACTGATCGACGCCAGACCATTCAATTTCTTCGGCCTTCACGCCGGGCGTGTTCTTGATGGTGCCCATCCACTGCCCCGGCGTCGCCTTCTCGGTCTTCGCACCTTCGACGGCGCGCGTCAGGGCGGAATAGAACGGGCCATTGGAGATCTTGGGCGAAAACTGGATGCGCGAATCCTCCTTGGAGAATGCGCCGCTATTTCCAATGGCCGATTTCACCTGCTCCGGGGCAAAGGCGATGTAGTGGACAGTACCCGGCTTCATGCCGGCCATCTTCTGTCCGGTCTTGGGATCCTTCTCGCTGCCGAATTTCTGGTTGGCGCGGCGATCGATGATGCCGTCGAAGCCCATAGCCTCGAAGGCCTGACGCACCAGCTCGTGGCCAGACAGGTCACCGCGCTCGAGATCCGTGGCGTAAATCAGCCCATCATTCTTGCGCATGATGTCCTCGGCCTGAGATGCCGAAAGGCCGCCATCCATACCGGCCTCGAAGAGCTGGCCGACAACGTCCTCGATGTCGACGTCGCCATGGCTTTCCGACGCGGCACGCAGGGCCGTTACCAGATCGACCAGCGACCCGGTCGGCTCTCCAAATTCGTCCAGCTCTTCATTGTAATTCTCTTCGTAGTCGAAATAGGTCTCGCCCTTGCCACCGACGATGACGGGGTTCTGGATGCTGAGATAGGCGGGGATGGTCGCGCCTTCGTGGACGGCATACTTGGCGCGCGCCTCGGCGACGACTTCTGGGTCATTGTATTCCCGGTCGGTCTCGCTGGCGATGCGCTCCGCCTCGCGCTGGACCTTGTTCGTCAGATCCGGGCCCATGCCGGCATAATTCTCCGACACATCGTCGCGCTCGTTGGTGAAATAGAAGCCCGCGCCCCAGTCGCTCTCGATGTTGCCGCGCTCACGATTGAAGGCGTCGAAGTCGGCGGTGGTGCCGTGATAGACGATCAGCGGATTTTCCTTGCTGTCGACAACCTTGCTGTCCGCAAACCACTCCTTGAAAGCCTTGGTTTTCGTCTGCTTCGGGCTGAAGAGGATGCGGTCGTCCTCGCGGGAAAACCCTCCCGTGTTGCTGATCGCGGACTTCAGCTGGTTGGCAAAGAGAGCAACGACCTCCTCCTCGCGCTTCGGCTGCTCGCCAACACCGACATCGCCATACTCCTTGGCGGAATTATTATAGACCTGCGGGCCAGCATACACGATGCCGTCGTAACCCTCGGCGATCAGCGCGTCGCGCGTCTTGGCATCAAACGCCAGCGGGAACTGGCTGCTGCCGCCTGCGAACGTCTCGCGCGACCAGTCCAACATCTGGCGATTGTCGATGAAGAGTGGGTTCTTGATCGCGGCGTACACCGGGATGACGTTGGTGCCGTCCTTGAACTGGCCCTGATAGCCGCCGGTATTGTGCGCAGCCGGCTGGCTGTCACGATACGGACTGAGCCAGATGGCAGGGCCGCTCCACTCAGGATCCTTGCCGCCGGGCTTGAAGGCGTCGAAATCTTCAGGCGTCGCGTGATACAGGATGACAGGATTGCCATCTCTGTCGGTGATCTTGCTGCCGGAGAACCAGCGGCGAAATTCATCCGTCTCGCGCTGCTTCGGTGAAAATTGGATGCGCTTGTCCTTGGGGTCGAACGCACCGCTGTTGCCGATCGCGGACTTCACCTGCTCCGACTTGAAGACGACAAAATGGTCAGACGGCTCCGTATCCTGATTGGTGCGGGAATTTCTCAGGATTACGCCGTCGTTGCCGGCGGCGAGAGCGCGACGAATGTGGCCCTGACCGAAGCCGGGTCGACCCTTCATGTCGACAATGAGCGGATTTTCCGCCTTCAGAAAAACTGGCGTGACGTTGGCACCGCTGTTTGCGCCAGTGCCACCATCAGGATCCCGCACATAGGTAGCTTCCGTCGCCATTGAAAACGGCGACATCTTATATTTGTAACCACCGCCCCAATCCACGATGTCAGCAGGGCGGTTCTTTGCCGCCTCCAGCTCTTGGGCGAAAAGCTCTTTATTCTCACCCCAAGTTGCGTACCAGTTGGCGTCGTCCTTGTTCGCGGTGAAGTAGATTGCAGGCCTCACCTTGCCGCCGCGACCGCGACCAGAATCGCGGCGCTGCGGATCGAAGGTGTCGATGTCAAAGACGGTGCCGTGGTAGACCACCAGCGGCTTGCCGGCGACATCCACCACCTTGCTGTTGCCAAACCAATCCTTGAAGGCCTTGGTCTTGGTCTGCGGTTTGGCCTTGGGGCTGAAGCGGATGTCGGGATTTTGAGCATCAAAAGTTCCAACGTTGCCGGTGGAGGATTTAATCTGCTCTGGCTCAAAGGCGATATATTCGTTTCGGCCTTCCGCAGACAGGACAACGATGCCGTCATGGCCCATACGCTCCAGCGCTGGGCGGATTAGATCCTCCCCCGTCTCAAAAGAGCGATTGATTTTCGCATCTGAAAATCCCAACTCGTGCATCAGCTGGACGTTCGATGCCGTGTCATTCAGCCTTTCGCGGAAAATATATGGGCGCTGCAAGCTGAGGAATGCGGGGACTGTCCGCGCACCAGTTTCGCCATCTTCGGCATTCTCGGTCGCGAACTCCCCGGCATACTCCGCATTGTCGGTGAAATAGATGCCGCGACCATACCAGCCGTCTCCCGGTTCAAATTCCGTGAAGTCGTCTGGGGTGCCGTGATAAACCACCATCGGTTTTTTATTGCCATCGACGACTACGCTGTCGCGAAACCACTTTTTGAAGGCTGGGGTGTCAGTCTGGTCAGCCTTCTGGGGGTTGGCGGCGACCTTCGCCTCACGCACCAGCGCAGCGCGAGTGCCAAAATCACGCGCGCGGCCGCGATTGGGCGTGAAGCCGAGAGACTTGTAGAATTTCTCCAGTGCGGACTTTGGCGCGCCACCTTGGCCCATGGGCTCGGCCGTCAGGAAGGTCTTCAGGCCGGCAGCGTCGGTCTGGGCGAGGAATTTATCCATCGCCTTGCGGGCGCGGCCCTTGCGGCGCTGGCGGGGCTCGACGCTGACGGCGTTGACCTCGACGAACATGCCGTCCTGCGACGGGTGCATGGAATAGCTGATCGTCGCGCCGTCGATCTCGACTTCGCGGGCCCGGCGCGTATTGCCGTTCGGCTCGGTGGGATCTGACAGATCCGCAACCTTGGGCGAGAATTTCGGGTTACCGCCAGTGTCCTGCGCCACCTGATTGGCGACGAAGCGATCGGCGTCGGTCGGCTCGCCGGTCTCCTTCGATGCCGGCTTCGGCGCTTCGGCCTTAACCGGCTCGACGGCGGGCGCGGCCTCGGCCTTCGGAGTGGGGGCGGGGCGCGCGGCCCGGGGCATCGCGGCCGCCTCTTTCGTCACCGCCGTCGCTTCGGCCATCCGCGCATGCTCGCGCACCATCGCCTCGCGCACGCGCGCCATGTCGGGGCTGTCGCCCTTGGGGTTCAGGCGGTCCTCGATCTCGGCGCGCACGGCCGCGAGGCGTTCCGCGCCCACCTTGGTCATTTTGCTTTCGACGCCGCCGACCTTCTTCAGCATGGTGGCCTCCTGCTGGCGCAGGATCTTCACCGGCTCGCTGGCGGCGGCATCGGTGCGGCGCTTGACGTCCAGCTCGCCGAGCCAGCGGCGCAGCGTCTGGGCCTTGGTGCGGGCTTCCTTGTACCCAGCGGCCGGCGCGGGCTTGCCCGCGATCGGCGCGGCCGAAGCCTCGGCGACCACGGCCTCGCCGGCGGCGAGACGATCGCGCGCGGCCGTGTCCTTCATCTTCGACAGCTTGGCCTGCTCGCGCTGGACCGCGCTGCCGTACCGGACGGCATTCATCTGGGCCAGCGTGTCGTGGATCTCGTCGAGGTTCGACACCCAATTCTGGGACAGGGTGTTGGAGCGCTCGCCGCCGGAGAAGAAGGTCTGCATCCTGACCATGGCCTCCCGCAGGCCATTCAGGAATTTATTCATCACCTCGGTGACGACGCCGCGACCATACCGAGTCTCAATCGCCTCCATCACGCGCGGGATCCACGTCTGGAATTTCGGGGCCTCGCCGCCGATGTCCGCGCCCAGCTCCTTGATCAGGTGATCGCGCACCGCGTCGGCGTGCGCCGCCTGCCCCTCGGGAGTGGCGGGGAACTGGCTGCGATCGGGGGCCTCGTCGCCGAAGATCTTGAAGGCGTGGGCCACGCCCTCGTTGGTGATGCCGGTGGTGATCTGCTCCGACAGCAGGTCGCCGAGGCTCCGGCCGTCCGGCGTTTTCACGTCATCGAGCAGGTGGGTGATCTCGTGCTGGCCGACCTGCAGCACGTTGCGGCTTGGGTTGTTGGACAGGAAAATGACGTTCGGCTGCGCCGGGTCGGCCGCGCCGTCCGGCAGATTGGGGTCATCCTGAAAATAAACGACGTCGAAACCGGCCTTGCCATAGACGTCACGCTGGGCGGCCACGACCTCGGGCGAGATGGTCGGCAGCGTGCCGCCGGCCGGGCCCTCGGCCGCGTCGGCCGGATCCCAGAGCTTTAGGGTGCCGGTGACGGGCTCGCCGCCGGCGACGGGCCGGGTAAAGGTGAAGGTATTGGGGTCACCTTCCGTCGGCTCCAGCTGGCCAAGGCGTGACCCAAATTCCACCAGCGCCGCCTGCTGCTCCTCGACCGTGGCCCGCTCCTGCGCGCCGATCGTCTCGTCGACAATGGCATCGATGTCGACCGCAGGGCCGCTGACAGCCGCCATGGCGGCCTCGATCGCCGCGTCGGCCGTCGGTGCCTCCAAGATGGCCGGGATGGCAGCCGTGGCCGCTGGGGATGACGCAGGGGCCGGGATTTCGCCCATCTGGCCGCTGGTCTCGTTGGCGCGGTGCTCGATGTAATCGTCGACGCGCCGGCGTTCGTCCATATTCGGGGTTACATCGTTGATCAGGCCGTTCTGGCCACTGGCCAGACCGATCGCGCCGCCGGTGAGGCCGCCGACCGCCGCGCCCTGCGCCGCCGCCTCGGCCACGCCCTCGCCCAGCTCCTGCGACGGGTCGGCGCGCTGCAGGGCCAGATTGCCGCCCGCCTGTTCGCCGCCGCTCTGGACGGCTTCCTGCGCCGCCTCGGTGCCGCCGGCGCGGGCGGTGCGGGAGATCATGCCGCCGCCTTCGCCGATGATCTTGCCCAGAATGGGCCCGGAGGCGAGGTTGGTGCCGGCGTCGACGATCGCGGCGGTGAAGCCGGCCAGATTACCGGCGCGCATGGCGAGCAGCTCCCGGGCCTTTTCCGGGGTGTAGCCGTCTTCGATCAGGCCCTGATATTCGGCCGACTTTTCGATCTTGTCCTGCGGCAGATCCAGCACCTGACGGCGGGTCTGGTCGTACTGCATCTCGTAACCCAAAGCGCCTTCACCCGCCGCGCCGGCCCGGGTCATGACCTTGGTCGCGGCCGCCACCGCCGCCTTGTTGGCCACCGCTTCCGTCGCGCCGGCGGCCAGCGCCTCGGTGCGCGCCGTGGTCGCGGCGGTGCCGCCGAAGCGGGCGGTGATGGCCAGCAGGGCAGTGGACGGCAGGCTGCCAAGCACGTCACCGATCAGGCGCGTGGGCGACAGCAGCGCCGACTTCTCGGGGTCGAGCGTCAGGTATTCCTTGTCGGCATATTTCCGCGCGCCGACCGACAGATTTTTCATCGCGTCGTCGCCAGCCGCGAACTGGTCCTTCGACCCCTTTTCCAGATAGCTGCCGGGGTTGATGCCCTTGAAGCGCTTGACATCCTCGGCCGACAGCGAGCCGTCGCCCTTGGGGCCACTGAGAATCGCCAGATCCTCGTCAGACGTGCCACCGAAGATGCCGTTATATATCGCGGCCGCGATGCCGAGACCGGCACCCAGAGCGCTGCGCACGCCAAGCTCGGCCGACTTCCCGATGTATTCATTAACGGGCGCGGCGCTGGTCTCCTCCAGCATGTTCGCATCGTTCTGACGCATCATGGAATTGATCAGGCCGGGACGGCTCGGATCCGCCACCACCTCAAAAGGTTTCGACACGTCAAAGGCCGGCGCGGTGTCGCGCGACGACATCTCGACGACCTCGAAGGGCTTCGACGGATCGAAAGACGGAGTGGCCATTTATGGTCCGATTTACGGAGTGGTGAGGGGGACGAAATTGCCCTTGTTGTACTTGTACTGCACGCCACCTTGGCTGACGATCTGGCCTTCTGTGAATTTCGGCGGGTCGACATTTGGTTTCACGGTCTTGTTCACCAGCTTTTTCGGGTCCAGCGGATTCGCCAGATCCGGGTGTCCAGTGTCGCGCAAGATGCCCGCCGCCTTCTTGGGGTTGAAGGTCTTCACCATCTTCACGGTTTCGACGCCGTCCACCAGAACCTTGCGTTCCTCGGTCGTGGTCGAGGCATCGATCGCGCTTTCCAGAATGCGCTTTTTCTCGGCGGTGTCTGCAATCTTGCGCGCAGCATCTGCCGAGGCCTTCAGCTGCTTGTCCAGACGGCTATCGGCCGCCGCTTCGCTGGAGCTGTGGCGCGCATTGGCACCACGCTCATTGATGCGCGCGCGCTCGGTATCGCCAGCCTCGCTGGTGGCGAGGCGTCGATCGGCACCCCCCTCGCGGATCATCAACTCTTCCCGGCTGCGCTTCCCGGCCTCTTCAGCCGCTGCCGCGTTAATCAGACCCTGCTGTTCGCGCCCACGGGTTTCGCGACCTTCGGCCAGCATGCTCGCCAGCTCATTTTTCTGCATATCCAGCTCGGACCTCTGCATCTCGAGCGCGGCCGCGCCGGCGGTCTTCTCGATCGCGCCGCCCATGGCCGACAGGCCATTGCCGATATTAAACTGCATCGACAGGATCCTCCTCGACGACTTCGGTTGGCTTGCTGGCGCGCGGATCGGCCACGACGCCGGCCTTGCGGCGCACGGCCTCGGCCGACGCCGGATCCTTCATGATGTCATGCACCTTGCCGGCCGCGTGGTGCAGCATGGACGGCGAGATCTTCATCGTCTGGAACAGGTAATTGGTGAAAATTCGCGTCGCCTTGATCAGCGCTTCGCGGTCGATCACCGTGATCTTCGCCTTCTCGGCGAAATCCAGCCCGTGCAGCATCAGCGTCATCGCCGCCGGCGGGATCGCCCGCTCAGGCATGGTCCCGCGCGACTCCTTGTAGAGGAGGGCCACGAGATTTACCGCGCCGCGCGCGCAGTCCGCGATCGGATCCTTGCTGCCATTCATCTGGGCCAGAAGCCCGTTTTCACCCTTGTCGAGCAGGGCGCGCAGACCGCTGACGACGATCTTGAGATAATCCTCGCGCGCGCCCGGGGTGAGCGAGGACTGGATTTTCTGTTCGGCCGATGCCAGCAGCGTGTTGCTGGAAATCAGCGGCTTTTTCGGCCGGTTCTTCTTGCTCATGGCATCGCTCCAACGGGCGCAGGTCGATTGATCAGGCCGCCGCCCAGAACAGGCTGCGGTTGCCCAGTGACCAGCGGACGGGGGCCGCGCGTCGCCACCGGGATCGCACCGCCCATGTTTTCGTTCTTGCGATTGGCCAGATTGGCCGCCGCCTGATTGGCCGCTGCCTGCGCCTCATACGCGGCGACCTGCGCTGGCTTCAGCGTGTCGGTCGCACCCTGCAGGAACGCGCCGCCGGCCTGCATCGCGCCCATGGCGACCATGCCGCCACCTTCGCTGGACAGGAAGTCCATGAAGCCGCCGGTCTTTTCCGCCACCCAGCCGCCACGGCCATTGGAAACATATTTCACACCATCTTTGCCGGTGAATACGTTGCCCGGGATCGATGCGTCGGGCCTTCCATCAGCCGCAAAACTGGTTGCTCCCTTGGCGAGATCCGCGATGTCGGGAGCCTTCGGAGCGCCAGTGACCGGCGCAGCAAGGGCGTCGCTGGATGGCGCGGCCGTCATCGGGCCTTCCATATCGAGCCCGGTTGCCACCTTGCCGTTGATCAGGCCCGTCTTGGCCGTGGCCGACACACCCTTGACGGGCTCGCTCGCCGCCTCGATGACAGCCTCGGGCTTGATCGCGTCCTTGACCTGACCGAAGCCCTCCACGGCTTTGCCGGTGAAGGAGTCGATGATGTCGGCCTCGACGATGCCGCCTTCCATGCCGGTAGCGCTGGCGCTGTCGACAAACTGACCGCCCATCTCGGCATTATTGATCATGCCAGAGCCGGCGTCGGGCAGCTGGCCGAGCTTTGAGAGGTCGCCGCCGGTTGCCGAGCTCGCAATATCGGCCGCTTGGACGCCTTCAGCAGCGTCGACGCCAAAGAGCTGGGCGGAGCCAGCATCGGCACCAAAGAGCCCCGCACTGGTCGCAAGGCTGCCGATGCCGCCGACCGCGCCCAAGACCGTGCCCACCATGGACAGATCCTCGTCGCCGGTGATCGATCCGATCGCGCTCAGGGTGGCACCAACGGCGGCCGTGATCGCGAACGCGCCGGCGAGCGTCAGGCCAGCGCCGGCGATAAGGCCGCCAACGGCACCAGCCGCGCCAGCCCATGCGATGCCAGCGATGCCGATTGCTACGATTGGCATTTCCTGCCCCCTTTCCCCGCCAGAAGTGTACTGGCATCGACCCTATAATGAATATCGTATTCGTCTTCTCCCGCCACCTGAAATCCCACCAGCTTGTTGAAACGATGCTGGCGGGCGTCGCTCTTTGGCGTCTTGGTCAGCGCAAAGCCGTGCTGCTCGATGATCGGCTCCACCACGGCGCGCACCGTTGCCCGGGTGATCGGGATGTCGGCCAGAACCTGAAAGTGAAACTCCGGGCCCCTCGACAGCACCGCGATGTGCAGCTGGTCGCGCACCATGATCTGGCGCAGATCCCAGTCGGCAAGCCCGCGCAGGAACGCGGACTTCGGGATGAAGACCCGCGACGAAGCCCCTTCCCAGATCCTGTCCATGACCTCTCCTCGATCGAGCATCACCGCGTCCCGAGATAGACGTTGTTGCTGTCATACATATTGCCGCCGGCGTCCGTGTAAGCGACGCCATTGTCGTTCTGCGGGAACATGGTGTTGATGCCGAATTGCGGTGCCTGCTGCCCAGTGGCAGCGCCGGCCGGGGCGACGCCCGGATCGTTGGCCGCCGGCGGCGGCGCTCCGAATGTCAGCGTGCTGCCGATCTCGGGGATGCCGGCGATCGTGGTCAGCACCGACAGGGCGTCATTGAGCTGCTGCACACCATTGTTGAGCGCGGTCTGCTTCTGCTCCGGCGACAGATCCGGGCTGACCATGATGTTCGACAGATTGGTCAGCGCCTGCGAGTAGATCGACGCCGCGCCGCTGCTGGTCTGCAGCAGAGTCTTGTTGTCGTTCTGGAGCTGCGTGATGCGCGTATTGATCTCGCCGTTGGCCTTGATGTTTTCGAGGCTTCCACGGTTCGTGATCTCCTGCACGATGCGCGCGTTCTCGTTGTTCATCTGCGCAAGAACCTTCTGGGTCTCCTGCTGCTGCTGCTGGATCGAGAGGCTGGTATCCGATTGGATACGCGCGATCAGCTGCTGAGATACGTTGTTGGCCGCCGCGACCGCCTTCTGCGCCTCGGACGCCATCTGCTGCGTCGTCAGCGAGGTGTTGGCCTGCAGGTCGCCCAAGTAACGCTGGAGCGAGCTCTGGCTGGCCTGCACGGCGAGCGTTGTGGCGTCCTGCTTGTCCTGATTGGTCATGGCCGTATTGGCCTGAATGTTTGCAATCAGAGTCGAGATCGCGCCCTGCTTGTCCTGAATGGACAGGTTGGTGTCGGCCTGCAGCTGGGCGATCTGCTTCGACGTCGCCGCCTGCAGCTCCGCCTGATCCTTCGCGCCCGCGATCTGCTGCGCGGCCAGCGCCACCGCATTCGACGCCTGCGCCGATTGCGCGAGCGAGGCGTTTTCCTGCCCGGCGTTGAACTTGCTGGTGTCGGTGGACAGCGCGGCATCCTGCAGCCCTGCGGTATTCTTCGCTGCCGCCTCCTGTTGCAGCGCCAGATTTTCCGCCGTGGTGGTGTTGGTCGCCGCCTTGTCGAAGGTGGCGGCGTCGGCCGTCGCGATCGGCAGCGCATTCTTGTAGACCGCATCCTGACCAGCCGTGACCGCCATCGAGCTGTTGATCAGCCCGCGCGAGTTCATCTGCGCCTTGGCCGCAGCCTCCGCCTGCTGGAGCAGCGGAGATCCCTTGGCGATGATGTTTTCGATCTGACCCTGAACCGTCTGGTTCTGGCCCACATTGAAAGCCTTGGGATCATAGCCCGACGTCTTCGCCGCCTCGGCCGTCGCCTTCGCCGGATCGTAGCCCGTCACCGGCGCGCCAGATCCATTGGGCGCTGTTCCGGGCACGGTGTTCGTCATGCCCGGCGCAGTATTGATCAGGCCGGGCGGCGGTGCCGGCGGCGTTGTGGGCAGGGGCTGGGGGTTACCGGGGCTGCTCATTGGTGCCTACCTCCTGCGCTCTGGCGTGCGGCATGCGCCTGCACTACTTCGCTCGTATGTTCAGCGCTGATTACGGCGCGCACCTTTGCCCACTCCGTCTGCGAAACTGCACCATACCCCATCTCAGAAAGATGGGCGTCGACAGATCGCATCGTCCCCTCAACATCACAGCCCGGCGTAAACGCCGTGCGATGCCACGACTGGGACGTGACGAAGCCACCCGCCACAACCTGCTTCGAGATCCTGACCTGCACGGTGGCGTCGGGAGCGATCTCGATCCGGTCTACGATTGCCCTGTTCATTTCCATTTCCCTTACGTGGCGGTCGGATATGTGATGCTGGTGCTCCAGAAGCTGGTGTCCGTGAAAGAAGACTGCGATGCCGGAGCGATGGCACCCGTGGCTTGGTTCATATTGTAAAACGATGCAGAGGTACCAGAATCAATGGCCTCCAGATACGTGTTGAACCCACCCACACCGGGAGCGAGGATGACACCAAAGGAGATGAAGCTGGAAGGGGCGTACACAGCAAACGGAAACCCACCTGTTACCGCGTTGCCCGCCGAGCTCCCCTTGGCGGAGAGGACGGCGGACAGCGTCAGTGTGACGTTCCTGCCGATCTTGGTGTAGAAGCCGGCCCGGCTGGTGAATGTCATTCCGACAGCCGCGCCACCGAAAGTCAGCGTCGGCGTGAAGGTACCCTCTTCGTAATCGTCGAGCGTGTTGGCGTCGGCCGAGGCGTTCTGCGTGGCCGGGAATTTGATCTGGCCAGCGCCAGCACCAGAGATGTCGACCAAGCCCGTCATAGTCGTGGTGCCGGTCAGCGTCAGGTTTGCCAAGCTGATGGTCGGCGTGGCCCACGTCCCATCACCGCGCCAGAAGGTCGATGCAGATGCGCCGGTGCCCCCGTTGAGGTTGGTGACCGGCAAATTTCCGGTGACGCCGCTGGAGAGCGGAAGCCCTGTCGCATTTGTCAGCGTGACGGCCGACGGCGTGCCGAGATTCGGTGTCGTCAGCGCAGCATTCGTCGAAAGAACCATGCTGCCGGTGCCAGTGACGGAATTGGTGAGCGTGACGCCGCCATATACCAGCGACTGCTGGAGCGTGAGGCGACCATCCTGAATGGTGACAGACTTCGTTCCGACGTCATCCGCAGACCCATAGAGCGTGAGCGCGGTGCCAGCGACACCGGCCCCAGAAAGGTACGACCCGACAGTGACAGCACCGCTGAAATTTGCCGCCGCGCCAGCGAGCGTTCCGGTGACGGTCGGATTGTTGAACGTCCCGCCCGTGATCGTCTTGCCGGAAAATGTCAGTGCGGCCGGGAGGGATAGCGTCACCGCGCCGGTTGACGCCGAGGCCGTGATCTCGTTGGCCGTCCCGGTGATCGACGACACGGTGCTCGCCGTGTAGGCGATGGTGCCACCAGTGCCAAAATTGACCGTGCTGCCATCAGTGCCGCTGAAGGTGACCGTGTTGGAAATTGTCAGCGTCTTGGCGGCAGCAATGGTCAGGATGCCCGTTCCAGCCGTCCAAGTGTTGCCGTTATAGCTCTTGTTGGTCAGTGCCTCGGCACCGGCCAGTGTGGCCAGCGTGCCATTGACCAACGGGAGCGTCAGCGTGACGGCCGCGCCGGCGGCCAGCGTCACCGCGTATGCCCCCGTTGTGGCAAAATTCCCCGCGAGAGCAAGTGTGCCGACGGTGGTCGTCATGCCAGTGCCGCCGGCATTGATGACAACCGCCTTATTGCCCTGCCCGGTCAGCGTCGGGAGCTTGGCAAAACCTGCGGCAATGTTGTCGAACTCATTGCGCACCGGCGAGGAGTTTCCCTGCGACCCTGTCTGCGGAACACCTGACGGATTGTAGAAATCGTTGGGCATTTTCCCTCAATCCCTCTTCTGACGGCGGAAGCTGTAGTGATAAATGATCGAATTTACTTTGAAAGCAGTGATGTAATTCGTCGTCGAGCTGATCGTGACCTGAACATTCTCGGCGGTGCCAACCATGTCGACAGTCGTCGGCATCAGCGTGCGGCCATCCCAAACAAAATTGTCCCACACGAAGCTGTCCCACAGCGCTGGACCCGAAAATCCAGATGCGTAATTGCTGTTCGCCGGCTGCCCGATCAGAACGTCGCCATAGCCAAGCTGATAGCCGAAGGAGATCGCGGCGTATCCGTCGCCCTGCATCTCGATCGACCCGCGCCGGAAACGCTTGTCGATGCGCGGGCTCTTGATCGGATCCCACGCCAGCGTGATGTAGGCGTCGATATTGCCGCCGTCGAAGCTGGTGCCGGCGTCCATCTCGTACACATAGCCGAGGCCGTCATTGGACCCGAAGTAGCTGGTGGATCCGCCATCTGCCAGCGTGACATCGTCGGAGACGTAAACGGGGCTGGGGAAATAGACCAGCGTCGCGCCGAGGTACTGACGATTGACCGTGGTGAGCCACAGGCCCCACCCGCTGTTGAACCATGCGCGGTACTGGCTCTTTGCCCTGTTGAGCGATGACGAACACAGGTTTCGACGCTCGCGCTCGATGAATGGCAGGATGTTCTTGGTCAGCGTCGCCGGCAGGAAGTTACCGAAATTCAGGCTGGTCTGCAGCGTGATCACGCCCAGATCGTCGAAGATGAAGCTGTCGAACAGGGTCTTGCCGCTGTACTGCAGGCCGCCGACGCCGGTGTTGAACAGCACGAAATTGAAGTCGGCCGGGCTGGTGCCGTACAGGAAGCCGGTGTTGGAGCGCATGAAGACGCCCAAGGTGGCGGTCGACGTGCTGCCCGGCAACGTCCGCATGTCTGTCACGGTATCGCCGGTGGCGATTTCGCCAGCTCCATCCGTTGTCGTCCACTTGAACGGCGCGCCCGGCGCGGAGTGCAGGATTGACCCCTCATAGGAGAGGAACAGGTAGTTCTGGTGGATCGCGATGTTGGACGGCGCGTCGATCGTCAGGCCGGTGGTGATGGGGGCCAGCGTCACGCCGTCGAACTCGAAGGCTTTGTTGACGCCATCGCAGCCATAGATTCGGCGCGTGGCCAGCTGACCGGAGAAATTTCCCTTCTCAAACTGGAAGCGGCCGCCCATGGCGAGCGTGATCTGGGTCTCGGCACCAGACAGGGTGACCGTTACGCCGCCGCTGATGGTGGCCGCGCCGGCGGCGAAGGGGCCGCCCACGATGTTATTGATGACCAGCGTGCCGGCCAGTGTGCCTGCCCCGAAGGTGCCGGAGGCGGGCTGGGCGCGCATGATGGTCGCCGTAGCGCCGCCCTGCGTCAGGGTCGCGCCGTCAAGCGGCTCCGCGCCAGATCCGGCCGTGAAACTGATGGTGTAGAAGAAGGGCACCAGCACCCAGCCGGCGGCCGACGCCTTGTAGAGCTCAACGGCCGTCTGGCCGACGTTCGGGCGGAAGGCGTAGACGTTGTCGACGCCGCCGAAGATCATGCCCACGACGCCCGTGACCGGCCCTGCGCCCGGAACGGGACCGATGTCGACACGGTAGCGATCGGCTGCGGCCGCCATGTACTGGGCATGCTGCAGCGTCGAGATCTGGACTGTCTGGCTGATCGCGGTGCCGATCGGCGTCGCGCCGCTGGTGATCGCCCCGGTGAAATTGAACACGCTGGTGACCATCGTCACCACCATGTAGTAGGCGTCGGCCACGTTGTTGACGAATGCCACCTCGCCAGTCGCGCCACTTCCCGCCTGCAGCAGAGGATCACCGACGACCGGCAGGTTGGCGAAGGCGTCGACCTGCACGATCGTGTACTCGGCATCGCTTGGCTTCGGGCGGCCATCCAGCCGTTCATAGCCTTCGATGCGCGCATAGCCGCCTGACTGGCTGACCTCGAAATTCACGCAGTCGCGCAGTGCGCCGGGCTGCAGCTCGAGGCTTGGCGTGGTGAGATCCAAACCACCGGGATAGACCGCGCCACCCTTGCCGACGCCGGCACCGAGGCGCGTCGACGCCAGCTTGACCGGCGGCATCTTCATCTTCTGGGCGAGCTTCATGCCAGCGCGCTCCCCGACGTCATCTCCGGCGCGTAGCCGACTTCCATCTCGGCGAACATCTTGCCATAGCCGTTTTCGCCATCGACCATGACCTCGGGCGCGGCCTCATAGGCCGCGTACTTCATCATGCCCTTGTAGACGATCGCCATGTGCCACTTCACCTGCAGGCCGACCGGGACATCATCGTCATCTTCCATGATCAGCGGGGCCCAGAAATAGTCGGCCGTGATGGTGTAGTCGCCGTTGGGGTACGGCCCGAGGCAGAGCTCCTTGTTCGGGCCCTCGCTATAGGCCATGGGGCGCGTCGTGACGCTGCGGTTCGCGCCGATCGCATAGACGTCGCGCCAGTAGTCGAAATCGACCCAGTCGATGATCTGTTCGTCCTGAAAGCCGACGCTGGTGGTCATGCAGCGGATGCCGTCCCGCACCCACTTGCCGAAATTGTCCGGCAGCACACCGACATAGCCGGCGGCGGCCGCACCGAGCCGATAGACGGCGGTGCCTGAAACGGTGGGAAAGGATGCGCCGCCGCCGAGCAGCACGCTGCTGCGCATCCAATTCCAGTCATCATGCTCGGACTGCAGCTCATTCCACGCCTCGTCGATCCAATTCGAGAGGCGCAGCCACTCGCCAGAAAGCCCAACGGTGGTCGTGATGGTGCCGGAGACACCACACTTTTCGCCGAGTTTCTGTACGAGCTGCAGCTTGTTCATGGATTACATGTTCCGGCGGTAGAGCTCGACCAGCCACTCGGCACCAAGCGGATTGGCGTCGTGCAGGACCGAGACGGACTGGAGCGGGGTGGTGAAACGGGTGACCCGATTGACCGGGTTCTGCTTGGGATCGTCGCGGTGATCGACGTCGGTGCTGACCGTGTCGAGCTTGGCGCGGATGATCACTTCGAGATACTTGCGCTTGATGGTCAGCTTCGTGGCCACCGGCAGATAGCCGATCTCCAGCCAGCTACGGCGCGACTCGGACCAGACTTCGCAGCCCTTGCCGTTGACCCAGACCGGCAGGAATTTCGCCGCATTCTTTTCCGAGCTGGGCTGCAGGATGACCGTGACCGGCTCTTCGTTGAAGGCCAGCTGGGCGATCTCGGCCTTGCCGACCTGCTCGGCCGACACGATTTCAGGCTCGCGGTCGCGCAGCGCGGCATCGCCGACGATGTCCGGCTTCTGCTCGATGTTGCCGGCATTGTCTCCCGTGGTGAGCTCCCTGACGGGGGCAGGCACGATCGTGGGCGCGGCGATCGGCGCGGCCGCGACAGGTGCGGCGGGCGCAGCAGGGGCCACGGCCGGCGCTACAGGCGCAGGCGCGGCGGCGGCAGTCTTCGGCTTTTCAGCGATCGTGGTAGCGGCATTAAGGGGGCGTCGGCCCATTGGGATTCTCCGTTTCAGATGTAGATGAAGATGCAGGCACATGGGGGCGGCATCATTGCCACCCCCATGCTCAGGCAGCAGTTACGAGATCTGCGGACGGTCGGGAATGCTGACGCAATCCACGAACGTGTAGGTGATGCCAGTGACGGCGGCCATGTTGCTGGTGCCGAAGATCCAGCCAGTCGTCGCGTTGGCGGTCGAGCCCGCCTTGATGACGAGATAGCCGATCGGGCAGAAGTCCAGCGGCGGCGAGCCAAACTGCGGGGCATTGATGAACGCGCCGCTGGTGTCCAGCGGAACGACCGTACCCTGCACGCAGGCGAGACCGCCGGCAGCGGTGAAGCCCACCAAGAAGACGGAGCCCTGATTGGCTTTCACGCCAATGAAGGCCGCGCCCGTAGAGGCATCGGTGGTCGGCGTCGCCACATTGGTCATCGCAGCCTTGGTGTAAACCTTGCTGCGAATGCAATAGGTGGTGGTGCCGGTATTGGACAGAGTCGAGGTGGTCCCGGCCGCGAGGGTGACCTTGGAAAGGCACATCGTGACGGGGGCGGTGGTCTGCAAGTCCATGGATTTTCTCCTTTCAGGAGATCAGAAGGTTGTTGTGATTACGAGACGATGCACTGCGGGTCGAAGCCGCCGACCGTGTTGACGTACACGACGCCGGGCACGACCGTCGCATCATCGAGGGCCGTCGTGCCGCCGACGAAATCGCCGGTGCCAGTCGGGTTGACGATGATGAAACCGAGCAATGCCTTCCCCTGCGGGATCGGAGGCAGCTTCGTCGCTGCCAACGTCGCGCCTGCCGTACCGATCTGGCTGGTGACAGTGCCAGCCGAGTCGATAAAGAAGGCGTAGACATTGAACGTCGCGTTGACGACCGTTCCGGCCAAGGCCGGCATGTCGGTCGCCGCCGCCACCGAGCGCAGCACGCCACTGGCGAGTGCGTAGGTGATGGCCGCCCCGGTTTTCACGATGGCACTTCCGCCCGCCTTAATCGCCAGCCCTGCCGAAGTCAGGGTCAGCGACGAGAGGCGGTCGAACACCGGAGTGATAAGCGCCCGGAGAGCAGATTGGACAACACTGTCACGCAGCTGCGCGATGTATTGCCCCATGGTGTTGATGAACATGAACGACCTTTCCTTTCTGAAAGGCTGTGGGGCCGCCAGCCTTATGGCGACCCCGGGTTTCGGTTAGTTGGTCAGCGTGCGAACGCCCACGAAGCCAACAGCCATCCAGCCCTGATTTTCGATCATGACCGACTTCCACCAGATGGTGCCGCAGTAGCCGCGCTGGCCATGCGGATCCGACTTCGTCTTTTCGCCGGTCGGGATGTAGGTCGGGTCGAGGCTTTCGATGCCGCGAACCGCGATCTGGCTCCACGCATCCTGCGCAGCGACGATGAACGGATAGACGTCGACGTTGACGCCCGTGGTGGAGTAGAGGCCGGTGACACCGATCGCCGCGCCGGCATCCTGCAACGACGGCAGGTCCGGCGAGGTGATGAAGCGGAAGCGCTCCACCTTGCCGATCTCGTTCGGCATCGGAGTGCCCGATGCGTACTTCTCGATCGGCGTGAAGCCCGGCATGTCGCGAATATCCGGCTCCAGATCGGTGTGGCAGTAGACGGTGTAACCGTCGGACACGGCGGAGGTGTCGTAATCCGCCGAGGCCTTCAGCATCTTGTTGACCGGCATGGCGTGGTTGGCCTGCAGGTTCTTCGCGATGCGGCGCACCAGATTGAGGCTGATCGCACCATTGACGGTAGCGATCGTGGTGCCGGTGCCACCGAAGTACTGGTTGGTGCAGGCGCGCAGCGCCCCGTAGATGATCATTTCGTTGACCAGCGAAACGCGCTCGCCGGTCTGCTCGATCATCTGCTTGGGGATGTCGTCTTCGTACAGATCGAAGGTCTTGTCGGTGAAGCCATACAGGCAGTCGTACTGCTGCATGACGACCGTGATGTCGATCGGCACGATGCTGTCAGGCGCGGACGTCACGCCTTCCTGCGTCTGGTGGGCGATGACCATGGCATTGCCGCGATCGCCAGTGCCGTTCTGGAAGAACTGGTTCTGGGTGTTGGCATTGGTGGCCGTCGCGCCATAGGGCAGCCAGCGGCGGGCGACATAGGTATCGCTGCTGTTCTTGGGGAACTTGACCTGACGGCCGGTGCGCCCAAGGACTTCCTTCGGCACAGCGTGCTTCAGGATCTGGCCCTTGAACTTGTTGATCCGGCCCGGGGTCATGGCAAAAGACTGAATAGCCATAATTCAAAAACTCCTTGTTAGCCCTTCTCGAAACCTTCTCGGAAATCGTCGGGGGCTTGGTTGCTGGGTGGCGGCGCTCCGCCGTCACCTCTGAGGGGAATTGCGTCCTTGATCCGATCGCGACGCGGTGTCGTATCGTCTTTCTTCTTAGGAGGCGGAGGCGGTGCGGCAGGCACCTTCGCTTGGTCGGCGAGGAACTTGTCGATAGACCGGCTCACCACGATGGGGTTGTGCGTCTCATTGATCCGCGTCTGGTATTCGGCCGGCTGCTTCGCCAACCACACCCGATACGGTGTCGATGTGTCGATTTTCCCTTCAATGTCGAGCTTGCTAACGATTCCGCGCCACGTCGGGTGATCTTCCTCCAGCACTTCGATTGCTTGCTGTGTGGCCTCACCGCGAACGGCTTGCTTCATCGCTTCAGGATCAACGGTTGCCGCAGCGCCGGTGCCAGTCTTGCCCTTGAGAGCCTTCTCGAGGACGGTCCTGATCTGTCCGGCAAGCGTCGGAAACTCTTCGGCCATCTCAGCGAACATTTCATCGCTGATCTGGACGGCCTCGCCCTGCGGCGTGGCGGCTTCCATTTTGGAGACGATCTGCTTGATGTTTCCGACCGTGCCTTGGAGCGAGTTATAGCCCTTCTCGATGGTGGCCACTTTCGCGGCAGCGCCAGTGAGAATTGCGTGCTCTTCCTTGGTGATCTGAACATACTCAGGCTTCACAGGTGTGGTGGTTTCGACCGGAGCCGCCTGCGCATCTTGCGGCGCGCCCTCTTCTCCAGTCTTTTCCGCCGGCTGAACCACAGGCGTCTCAGCAACAGCAGGTGCCGGGGACGCCGCTGCCGGTGCCCCACCTTCCGTTGAATCGAAGCCTTCGGCGAAAGCCGCCACGGCCTGCTTGTCGTCTTCAGTTTGCACTTCGTTGTCCATTTTCAGTCTCCATTTCCAGCGCGCGTCTCCGTGGCTGGCAGTTATTCGCCGTCCGAAATGGGCGGCTCCTCCCCAAGGGCGATTAAACCCTTGAGGCATTCGATGTGACCGCGAACTGCTGCGGTCTTGATGGGGTCCAGCGCGAGGTCGTCATTTTTGCCGCGCTTGTTTTTCAGCTGCTCTTCCATGTGCTCGACCAGCTTCTGCCAGACGCCGCTCTGGCGTTCGCCGGGCGTCAGCGTGAAGGGGGGCGGGAGAGACTTTTCTTCGAGCCTGTTCATTGCGTGAATGCCTCCCCATCAGGCGCGCGCTGCGGCGGCTCGGCCAACGGGCGCGCAACCTGCGGCGCGGGGCGCGGCGCAGCGGGGGCGGGCTTCTTGCCGCCGTTCTTGCCGTCACCCTTGCTGTTCTTCTGCAGGTCCACCCGCGCGCGGCTGCCGGCAAGGCGCTCCTGCGTCTGCAGTGTCATCGTGGTCTTGGCCAGATCCTTCTTGACCTGATCGAGGTTCATCTGGTTGCGGTTGGCATAGTCCAGCATCGCCAGCCGCTCGCGGCTGCGCAGGAGCTCGAGCTCGACCGACTTCTCGGCCAGCAGGTGATCGTTTTCCAGCTTGCGATCGAGGTCTTGGTTTTCGTCGTCCTTTGCCAGCTCCTCGCGCGTCACGGCGGCGCGGATCTCCGCGACCTCGACGGCCGGGGCCTTCGGCGGCGGCTGGCTGTCCAGCTTCTCCTGCTCTTCCTTGGTGTACTGGAAGTCCTCGGGGGCCATGCGCTTCGACTTGACGTACTGCGTGCCCCACTTCTTGGGGTCGAAGCCATATCGCGGATCCAGCACCAGCGCCGACATCTGGGCGATGGTCTGGTCCTGAATGGCGCGCTCGACCAGCGCGACGGAGCCGTGGGCGTTGATATTGAAATCGCCCTTCTCCTCGTCAGGCACGTCAGGGTCCAGCAGCAGCCATTCGTAATACTGGCGCACCAGCGGCTCGGTGATGTTGTCGTCGAAGCTGTAGCCCACGCTGCGCAGCAGCTGGTTGGCGTTGTTGTTCTGCAGCTGGGCCGCGCC
>Ga0181339_1000016_pt1 | contig 62992 bp, 83 predicted proteins | sample Sp13VDMM110DD_FD_130101 | JGI IMG/M metagenome (GOLD analysis project Ga0181339, IMG submission 130101) | Freshwater viral communities from Lake Michigan, USA - Sp13.VD.MM110.D.D | ecosystem: Environmental > Aquatic > Freshwater > Lake | place: USA: Michigan | collected 2013-04-23 | reverse complement strand
TACTGCGGCAAGACCACGACCATGACACACCAAGACGACATTGCCGAAAGCTTGCGCCGCCTCCGCGTTGCCCAGCCTTCCTTCATCGACCAGGCGAACGTGCTCGTTCGCGCCATGCTTGCCGCCGCCGCTTCAGACGAACGCGTTGCCGCCGCCATTGCCGATTCAATGCGCACTGCCGCGCAAAACCCCCGGGGGTAAATTTGCCCCCACAACCAACACGACCACGACCATGAAACGATCAGCCTTCACCCTTTGGACCCGCCCCGTGCTGGCCGCCATTCAGACCATCCCGGTTCAAAACCTGGACTGGAACCGCGACATTATGGACGGGAACAACCGCTGGGTTGCCACCTTCGGCACCGACCACCAAACCATGCAAATGCGCCCATACGGGCAGCAAGTGCTTCACACGTACACCTTGAAATGATCAAAATCACCACCACCCGCTTCCAGACCTATGGCATGCCCGTCTTCATCCAAGACGGCAAGAAAGTCGACAGCGTGGCCGGCCTTGAAGCCGTGACCGCACTGCTGGGCTGGAACCGCGATTACTTGGCAGCCCGCACCAACCGCAACCGCCGCACCGTTGACGGGTGGTTTGGCGGCCGGCCGATCCAAGCCGAAGCCATGAACGTGCTTCGCGACGCGCTGGAAGACCTTCACAAAACCAAACCATGCAAGACACCCTAACCGGGGACATCATCCCCATTGACGACACGACCCAGGAAGCCCGCGACCGCGCACTGCCGAGGGAAAGGCAAGGCATCGTGATTTATATCGGGCAGCCGATCATTGCCGGCGACAACCACTTTGAAATCCACCGAATCAGCCGGCGGGAAGTGGTGCTGCGGCGACTGGACGCGCCCACCATCGTGTGGAAGGCGGGCGATCAATTCGCGCTGATGGGGGCGACCTTCAACGTGACCAGTGCCGGCAACACGTTCTTGCGCCTCGCGCCCACGCCCGGCGTGGACGTGGAAGGAAAGACCGACCGGGAAGGGGACAAGTTTATTGCCCGCATAGACGTGGACGGGGTGGTGCATGAACAGCTGATTCACGCCACCAGCAACCGCGACGCCTTCCGCGCCGCCTTGAAAGCAGCCAAAAACCTGGGGGGGAAACTCTTCGAAATCGAATGAGCATGCCCCCATTTCCCGAAGTGCTGCATGCAGTGATGGCAAAGGCAAACGCCACCATTCGCTGGACCGATGCAAGCGAGCACACCGCCCTGATTGCAGGAAGCCCACACCTTCGACACGTGCTTTTAAGCGTGCCGGAAAACGGTTGCGTGATTGCCGCCATTCCCGATCCGAAGGGGGCAATGGCAGTGGTCAGGACACCGAAACGCGGCATTGCCATTGCCATGATTGAATGCCCGGACATGGCACTTGCCGCCGCCCTTGCCGACATCTTCGTGACATCCTTCGTAAGTGAGGGGAAGCGGGTAAATCCGCAAGCCCCGGTGATTCAAATCGAAAACCTAAACTGATGAAACCCTGCGATGAATGCCCCGGCACGCCGATGCCGCCGGCCTGGGATGGGCGCACGGTGCTTTCCGTGAAGCAACCGTGGGCCGACTGGATTCTGGACGGGCACAAGGATGTGGAGAACCGCACGTGGGCCACGCCCTACCGTGGCCGGCTTTACATCCACGCCAGCAAGACCGAAGACCGCGGGGCATGGGAATGGGCTTTCCGCAACCTGCCCAGGACGAAGTTTGAAGAGATGAAGGCCGCCGCCACGCCGACCCTGGGGGCGATCATTGGCCACGTCGAACTGATCGACTGCACGCACGTTTCCGCATCCATTTGGTGGACGGGAAGCGTGGCCTGGAAACTACGCGATCCGGTGCGCATCACGCCGGAACCCAAACGCGGCAGCCTGGGGCTTTGGATTGCCGGAAACGCACGACCATGAAGGACTTCAAAAGAGAACTGGCCAGCCTGCTGAACTGCCACGGCTTCGACGCACTGACCAACACGCCCGACCACGACCTTGCCGACTTCATTGCCGGCATTCTGCTGATCATGCCGCGGGGGAAGCGCACGCCGCCGGTCATGCCCGACCCGCTGCCGCCACTTTTCGGGCCACCCTGCGACTGGGACGGATGCGCCAGCCGGGGACCGAACCGCCTTCAAGGCAAAAACTTCTGCAACCAACACTTCCACGAAGCCACACAACCATGACAACCGAACCACATCCCGAAATCGTTGCCGCTTGGCAAAAGCACACTGGCAACGAACACGCAAAATGGCCCTGCTGCAACTTCACCGCCGGCTTCAACGCCGGGCTGGCGGCTGCGCTGAAGCGCGAACTTGACGCCGACGCCGCCCACGAAGCGAAGATTGCCGCACTGGCGACGCTGCAACCGCTGATGATACTGAAGCTGACCGATGCCCAGGCCGAAGTGCTGAAGAAAGCCATGGGCATCGAATCCGGCTTCGACGATCCCGAAGTGCAGGTGCCCGACCACGGGCTGCCGGAAAAACTTATGCCGCCGAAGATGCTGCATGCGCTGATTGCCGACCTGCGGGCCACGTGCGCCGCCCTTCGGAAGCAAACGGGCGAGCGGGGCGAAATCATCACACGCTTGCGGAAGGAACGCGACGGCAGCCGGGAAGCCCTGAAGGACGTGAGCGCCCAGCGCGATCAATTCCGCACCGAACTGGCCGACCGGAAAGCCCAGCTGACCAAGGAAGTGGCCGAAAAGGCCGCCGCGCTGCATAATGCCGAATACCAACAGGCGGTTCGACACGGAACGGAAAAACAACTGACCGATGCCACGACAGCGCTGGCAACGGCAGTGCAGCAAGCAGCCAAGGAAGCCGAAGCAAAGCACGCCGCGCTTGCGAAGCTGGCGATTGCCGAAGCTGAACTGGCGGGCTATCGCAAAGGCTGGCCGACGCCGAAGCCGAAGCCCTGGACACTTTCAGAACTTTGGCAACTGATCCAAAACCGGCAATCTGGGATCGTGTCGGAAGAGCAATTCAACCGCGTGCTGAACAGCCGACCCGTGGCATGACCCGCGCCCGCCTGACCGCCCCCCAGGTGCACAAGATGCTGGACCAGCTGCGAACGGCGGAAATCTTCACGATTGCCACCGACGACGTGGTGGGGGTTTTCCTGGCGACTCTCCGCGGGCAGGTGGTTTTTCTCGCGAACCGAACCGAAACCTTCAACGTGTGGGATGTCGACTTCCATCCCGCCTTGTGGACGCCATGAAACTGACCCCGCCCCAGCAAGAACTTTTGGACGCCATGCGCGCCGGCACCCGCGTGATCTTCATGCGCAACGGCGGTTCTTATTGGTATTTTCGAACCGACACCATGAAGCGGTGCAGCAACCAAGCCCGTGCACTGGAAAAAGCTGAACTGGTGGAACGATACCGGGAAGACTGGCGGGGCTATACACTCAGGCCGAAGCCATGACCGCGAAGGAATGGCTGATGCGGTCGGGGAAGGTGCAAGCCGTCCTGACCGATGCGGAAGGCACGGCGGTGATCATGCTGCCGGGCTGGAAACCGCCGGCCTTCTTTGCCAAGCACCCGCGCGACCTGCTGGTGATGGTGAACGACGCCAAGCCGACCGGCAGCCTTGTCGGATTCCGCTGCACCGCCCCAGCCACGAAATTCAAAGGCCAAGTGCCCCGCCGATGGGATGGCGAAGTGCTGGCCGAAGATGGCAACTTCTGCAAATTCAAAGCTTACACCTGGAAGGTGAAGGCACGCTGGTATCACCGATCCGAACTTTCCGATTTCACCCCACCACGACATGCACCACCTAATTGAAGCAGCCACCCGCGAAACCGTCATGCGCCGAAGAGTCTATGCCCGCGCCGTCGAACGCGGGGCGATGACCCAGAAGGAAGCCGACGCCGGAATTGCCGCCATGGCAGACATTGCCGCACTGCTGACCGACTTCCGCGACCGCATCCTGCCGCTGGAAGCCTTCGTGCGGCGAATTCACCCCGACATCAGCGACGACGAAAACCTGATGACCATCCCCAGCGCCCCGCGCCTGGATCTGACCGTGGGCCAGCTGCGGCAACTGGTCGGCCTTTACGCGCGCAACACCAAGCAGGGGGAATTGCTTTGAAAACGCCACCCCTTCGCTGGGTGCACCTTCGCGGCAACGGGCTGCCGGGGAAGCCTGAACTTTGGGAACTGCGGCGGGACGGCAGAACACTGATGGTTTGCCAGCGCACGAAATCCGGCTGGTTCTGGTACGGGTGCGGAAAGAACAACTTCCCGACCTGCACCGAATTGCCGACCGCCAAAGCCGAAGCCAAAGCCTATTTGCTGAAACACCACCCAGACAAATGATCGTTCTACTCGACACCCCGAACGACCTGGGGGAATGCGCGGCCGAACTGGGCACAAAGGTGGAACAACTGCTGACACCCCTGACCAGGCGCAAACGCCAAAACCCCGACGCGCCCTTTGCCATCGACAACGGGGCATTCGCAAACTTCGACCCCGCCGGATTCCTTCGACTGCTGAGCAAGCACGCCGATGCCATCGACCAGTGCCGCTTCGTGGCAGTGCCCGACGTGGTGGGAAGCGCGATCCGCACGCTGGAAGTGTGGAAGCACTGGGCCCCCCAACTGCAAAACTGGCCCCGCGCCTTCGTCGCCCAGGACGGCATCGAAGCCCACCCGATCCCCTGGGACGAATGCACCGCGCTCTTCATCGGGGGAAGCACCGCCTGGAAGATCAGCCCCCACGCCGCCGCATGCGTGAAGGCTGCCAAAGCCATGGGCAAGTGGGTGCACATCGGAAGAGTGAACACCCCGGGAAGGTTCGAATACTTCCAAGACATGGGGGCAGATTCATGCGACGGAACCGGGCTGGCCCAATATTCCCACATGCGCCAAGCTATCCACCAGAACGCCACCAACCCGAAACTTCTATGACCCTGGCCGAAGAAATCGAGCAATTGAAAAAGCTGCCCGGCCTGCACCCGGACACCATCACCCTTCTGAACCGCGCGGCCGCAGCCGCAAAACCAAAAACGACCACCACCATGACCACCGCCGAAGAAATCCACGCCGCCGCCGTGAAAAACGTCGAAGGCAACACCGCCGCCGCAATCGTTCACATCTTGAACGTGCTTCGACGCCTGCCCCCGCACATCTTCGTGACCCGGGGGGAAGAAGCCCAGGCCGCCCAGGCCAAAGCCGAAATCCGCCAGCAAGCGGAAACTGCCGGCTTCATCCTGCCCCAACCCCTGGCCGAAATCAGCGACGCCGTGAAGCAACGCCTTGCCGAAGCCGATGCCCACCACCAAGCGGAAATGGTCGGCACCACCCCGCGGGCAGCCAAGCCCGTGCTCGGAGAACCCGAATACATTGCCGCCGTGGCCGGGGTGGAATACAGGACACCCCTGGACCCGCCCAGCGCAAAGGCGGAAATCATCCCAACCTGGGGACCATCCGCCGGGGTGGTTGCGGCAGAATGGGAAAACGGCACGCGACCAATAAAACCGCCGGCAACCGAAGGCGAAGGATCAATGACCGGCCCGGCTGACTTCTGCCCAGCCACCCAGTGGAAGTTTCCCCACCACTACTTCACCGATTCCAGCGGCAAGGCGTGGTGCGCAAACTGCCGGCAACCGCAACCGGTGAAGGAACAAAAGCGCATCGTGTGGAGCGCCAGCCCGAACGACCCAGCGCGGTGGCGCGGGTATCTGAACGGCACCACCATTTGCCTTTTCCTGATCGACCGAAACCCTTGTGGAGACTTCGGCATGGGGGGCGGGATCATCCCCGACGGGGAAGACTGGGACGGACCAAACGACCACCAGACCATGGAAGAATTGCAGGCCCGGGCTGAACAATACGTGGCCGAATTCCAAGCCCTTCTGACCCGCTGAGCCATGGCGAAATTGTTTTTGCCAACGGCAACCGTGGTCAACACGGCGAAATTCCCCGACCTTCCCGGGGTTTATATCGGCCGGGAATGGGCCGGCCGCCCGTGCTCGCGCTGGGCGAATCCCTTCACCGTCGGCACCGATTCACCGGAACGCCGCCGGGTGGTGGTGTGGCAATTCGTGCTGAAGCTGATGGACCACCAGCTGCGATTCGACCTGGAAACCCTGCGGGGGGAAAACCTCCTTTGCTGGTGCGTGCCCGGGCTTTGCCACGGAACCGCGCTGGCCTTCCTGCTTTCCCAGAAGCAAATCCATGGGCAACCGTGCAAGCAGTGCGGGCATCCGCAGGAAAGCATCCTGAACCTTTGGCAGGCCGACAAGCACAAGGCCACCGCGCTGATTTACGAATTCGCGAAGTGCCCGGCCTGCGGGTATTACCATTACAACGACCGCTGCATGATCACCCCGGACACCTTCGAAACCTGGGCGGAAAGCGCGGCGATCGATGAAGGTGCGCTGGACTCCCAACCGACCCTGCTTTGAACTATTACAACGAGAACGACCCGAAGGCCGCGGAATGGTTGCGCCAGCTGATTGCCGCGAACCTGATCCCCTTCGGTGAAGTCGACCCACGATCAATTCACGATGTCACACCTGCCGACCTGCGAAACTTCCGCCAGTGCCACTTCTTCGCTGGAATCGGCGGGTGGCCACTTGCCCTCACTCTTGCCGGGGTTTGCCCTTCCCGCGAAATCTGGACCGCCAGCTGCCCATGCCAGCCATTCAGCAACGCCGGCAAGGGCAAAGGCACCGACGACGACCGGCACCTTTGGCCAGTCTTTTCCCGACTTGTGGCAGCCCGCCGGCCTGCAATCGCGTTTGGCGAACAAGTTGCATCAAAGGCTGGGCGGGACTGGTTCGCTGGAATACGCACTGACCTGGAAGGAATGGGCTATGAAGTCGGGGGGGCCGATTTGTGCGCTGCGTGCGTCGGGGCACCCCACATCCGCCAGCGAATCTTCTGGGTGGCCCACGCCCACGGCAACCGATGCGATCAAAGGCGGGGAAGTGTCGCCACGCCCGGGGATGATGGGGCTTTCCGAAACGGTGGGGCTGGCGGGCTGGCCGACGCCGCAAGCGTGCGATGGACCGAACAACGGAACCAACCGGGGGAAGAACCACGGCGGGGAGCGCCCCAGAACGACACCCCAGAACGTGCCCGATCTGGTGGGCTGGATCACGCCCAGCGCGGGGGACGGGGTGCGGGGGGGAGTGAAGACGGCGGGGATGACGGGCAACAGCCTGACCCAGCAAACGGCGACCGTGGCCGGGTGGCAATCACCCCAGGCGAGGGACTACAAAAGCGGCAAGACGGGGGGCGAACCGCTGACCCACAACTGCCGACCCCTGAGCGAGCAAGCGCTTGGGGCAATGCCAAACTGCTCCGATGCGCCGACGGGAAAGCGCGGCGTGTTGAACCCGGAATTTTCCCGTTGGCTGATGGGGTATCCGGCCGGGTGGGGCTTTTGCGGGGATATGGCAATGCGATTGTGCCGCCGCTTGCAGCGCTCTTCGTTGAAGAAGCGCTTGCAGCCATCGACTTCTGAACTACCAACCAACCACGACAATGACACCTGACACCATCGAAAAACTGCCCGCACTTCGCACCGCCTGGCTATGCGTGAACGCGCACAAAGGCCAAGCAGCCCAGCGAATCGAAGTGATCCAAAACTGCGAAAAGCGCGTGCGCATCCGGGCGCTGAAGCCCACCACCCTGGGCGGGCAACGCCGGGTGATTCAACCCGGGGAAACCGCCCTGGTCCCGACCTGGGCAGTGCAAAACCTGCCACCGAAGAACCCGGCGGCATCCGCCAAGCGGGCGAAGCGCACCGCCACGGTGAAGCATTACTGCTACACCATCGAAACCACCGACGGGCTGAAAACCCGATATTACAGCGGGCCGACCGAACACGCCGCCCGGCAGAAGGCCGACAAGGTGGGCAACGTGATTCGGGTGCTGAAGTCGCACCCGGTGACCGAAGCGCAATACATTGCCGGCCGGAAGGCGGTCGGGCAGGACTAAAGCCATGAAACGATCACACGCGAAAGCCATCGTGGAAATGGTGTCGATTTGCTGGCAGAACGGCCGCGGGGCCGACGACGACGACGCCGTGAACGAACTGCTGGCCGAAATTGCCCAGGACCACCCAGACCTGAAGGAAGCCCACGATTACATGCCTTGGCCTGAAACGCTGCCCCAGCCCCGCTTCGTGTGCCGAGCTTGCGGAAAAGGTGCTGAAGAAATCAATGGTTACCTGACCCGCGTGAACCCCATCGGAGAAATTCCAGCCCGGTGGGAATGCGTGCCACCCTGCGAAGACCCCAGGGAACTATAACCGACCATGCAACTGGAACTGGACTTCTCCCCGCCCGTGCCGCCCAGGCCGCGCATTCCCCACGTGCCGGGCTGCCCCAGGTGCGAAGGCTGGGCCGACGATTACGGGCTTTGCTGGAACCACCAGAACGAAGAGCGCACCGCCCGCGAACGCCGCGAACCGCGGGTGTCGAAGGAAGAAATGGACCAGCACCGCGGGATCATCGAAACGATGAAGCGCGACCTGCTGGCCGCCGCCGCCGCCGGCCGGCCGATGCCGTGGCGCGAATCCGACGACATGACCGGCAGCGAAAAGCAGGACTTCCGCCACCGGGTTTTCGTTGCCATGATGGAAACCGGCACGGTGATCGTGACCGCCCCCACCGAAGAACCCAAAAAGAAACGCCGATGAACGACGACCACCCGCCCCGATCCGTGCCCGGACGACGCCGGCCGACCGTGCCGCTTCTGCCCTCCTTTGTCATGGCCGCCGCCATGCTGGGAGCATCCCCGCCGCCCCGAATTCGGGACGAAGAAACCGACCCGGAAACCCGCGGGGCAAATTTGCCCCCGACCCCTGCAACAGTGTCGGACTGTCCAATTTCGCGCGAAAAACGCCGGGTGGAAGCGCTGGCCGAATCGGTCGGGGGATTCACCGGCACGCTGGACCTGCTGGCACCCCGAGGGTTTCGCCCTGGTCCCTGCGAAGTGTGCGGGAAGCCGAACGTGCGCGCCGGCCGGGAGCGTGGAATTTATCGATGCGGGGAACACCTTGAACCATGAAAAGCGACGAAGAAGAAAACGACCGCCTTCAGGCGAAACTGGAAAAGGCCGCCGAATCCCTGGGCGAGCACTTCGAAAGCCTGCTGATCTTGGCCACGAATTCGGGGGGCAATGGCCCAACCCGGCACGGGCTGATCTATCAGGCAAGCAGTGGATCGGTTTTCGCCAGCACTGCCGCCGCGCAAGCCTACGTCCACAAGCGGGCCGGATTCGACGAAGCGGCTGGCTTCGACGATTACGCCGCATCCCAGGAACAGGAATGCGAAGAGGATGAGGATTGACACGCCGCCCAGGCCGCCGCATTGACGCCCGCGCCCGTCTAAATCGGGGGATTGAATCCGGGCGCACGAAACCCCTTGCCGTGGCCGGCCGGGGGTTTTCCGTTGTCGCCCCATGGCGTGGTGCTACAAGTGCCCCATGCCGGTAAACACGCCCCATCCAACCTATGCCCACAAAGCGAACTTGTGGGACACCGTGCAGGACTGCATCGACGGTGCCCCGGCGATCAAAGCCGGCCGGGAAAAGTATTTGCCGAAGCTGAAGGACCAGCCCGATGACGCTTATGACGCCTACCTGACCCGGGCAATGTTCTGGAACGCGACGGGGCGCACGCACGAAGCCATGGCCGGCAGCCTATTCAGGAAGAAGCCGACACTGGAAACGCCGATCGATGAAGCCACGCTGGAAAACGTCGACCTGCAAGGCAACAGCTTCGACCACTACGCCAGCAAGGTGACCCAGAAGGTGACCAGTGTGGGCCGGTGCGGCACGCTGGTGGACTTCAACGAACAGGAAGGCCGCCCATATTTGGCGTTCTATCAGGCGGAAAACATCGTGAACTGGCGCACGACCGTGACCGACGGCAAGCGGGTGCTGACCCTGCTGGTGCTCCGGGAGTTTGAACAGAACTCGACGGTGGACGAATTCACCCTGGAAGAGAACGAAGTTTATCGAGTTTACAAAGTCGACCCGGAAGGTTCGATCCGCGGGGCTGGCGTTTGGGTGGAATTGTGGAAGGGGGGCGGGCAAACGCCCCGCGGTGACGGGCGGGTGGACCCGGCAAGCAGCCGGCCGGCAACTGGGGTGCAATCCGACTTCCAGCTGATTTCCGCCATGCAACCGAAGCGACGGGGGGAAGTGCTGATGGAAATCCCCTTCATCTTCCACAACGCGGAGAACGCCGAACCCGACATTGGGCTGGTGCCCCTGCTCGACATTGCCCACATAAACGTGGGGCACTTCCGCAACAGTGCCGACATCGAAAACGGCCGGCACACCGCCGGGGTGCCGACAGTGTGGACCGCCGGGTTTGAATCCGAAGGGAAGCTTTACCTGGGGGCTTCCTTCGCCTGGACCGCGGAAGACCCGAACGCAAAGTGTGGCTTCCTGGAATACAGCGGGCAAGGCCTGGGCAGCCTGAAGGAAGGCATGGAAGAGAAGATGCAGCAAATGGCCAGCCTGGGGGCCCGCATGATCGAGCCACGGCAGGCCGATGCCGAAGCTTATTCGACCGTTGCCATGCGCAACACCGCGGAAACCAGCGCACTGGCCAAGATGGCGGGGAGCATTTCCAACACGCTGACCAAAGCCTTGCGGTGGATCGAATGGTGGGACGGGACGATTGCCGCCGTGACCGACGCCGCGACCGAATTTTGCCTGCACAAGGATTTTGCCGCGGTGGAAATCACCCCGGAGAAGATGAACGCGCTGATTGCCGCATGGCAGCAAAACGCGATCAGTTACGAAACGCTCTTCACCCAGCTTCAACGCGGCGAAGTGATTGCCGAAGGGAAGACCAGCGAAGAAGAGCGCGAGGAAATCGAAGCCGATCCGCCGATGCCCGCCCCGGTTGCCGTTCCAATCGGCCCCGACGGCAAACCGCTGGAAAAGGCCGATCCCGACGCTGACGCGGAAGACGAACCTGCACCTGGTCCCGCCGCCAAAAAGGTGGCCGGGAAGAAGGCGGCGAAGAAGGCCGCCCCGCGCGCATAGACAAGGCGGTGCCGGCAGGCTAAAGGTGGGCGATGGACCAAACCGATGCCGTCGCCACCCAAACGGTGAACATTCTGCGGGTTGCCGCGGGGCAGCAAAAAGCAGCCCTTGCGCGCCTGGCCGAACTGCAAACCGACCTGACCGGTGCGCTGGAAAACGCCGAAGGCCTGAGCCCGAACAAACTTGCCAAGCTGGACGCACTGCTGAAGCAGACCGACAAGAGCATTGCCCAGGGTTATTCGGACATCAAAGCCCAGCACGCCGAAGGACTGGGGGGGATTGCCAAGATCGAAAGCAAGCACGCCGCGAAGCTGGTCACTGCCGGCATCGGGGTGCCGGTGGTGTCGGTGATGATCCCGGAAAAGCAGCTCGAAACCATCGTGGACGGAAAGCACATCTTCGGGCATTCGGCCGGGGAATGGTGGGACGGGCAGGCGAACGACCTGCAACAGAAGTTTCGGGGGGTGGTGCAGCAAGGCATCCTGCTGGGGCAGAGTGTGGACGAAATGACCGCGAAGGTGCGGGGGACGAAGGCGGGTGGATTCGAAGACGGGATCATGCCAGCCAAAAAGCGCGAAGCGGCTGCGCTGGTGCGATCCGCGGCAATCAGTGTGGCGAACGAAGCCCGCCTGCGGCAATTCAAGGAAATGGGCGATCTGGTGAAGGGCATCCAATGGGTGGCCACCCTGGACACCCGCACCACGCCGATTTGCCGGGCGCTGGACGGCAAGCAGTGGCGGTTGCCAGACCTGAAGCCCATCGGCCACGACAAGGCCTTTCCCGGGCCGACCGCGCACTGGAATTGCCGAAGCACGCAAATCAGCGTGTTGCGCAGCTGGGAAGAACTGGCCGGCAAGGAACTGCCCAGCATCGGGGAAGAAGAACTGGAAGCGCAAATGCGGGCGAATGCGAAGGCCGCCGGGCTTTCCCAGGAAAAGATCGACCTGCAAGTTTCCAACCAGCGGGCCAGCATGGATGGACCAGTGAAGGCCACGAACACCTTCGAAGACTGGTTGCGTTTGCAATCCGACGCCCGCATTGACCAAGTGCTGGGGCCGGGCAAGGCCGCCTTGTGGAAGACGGGGAAGGTGACGGTTTCGGACATGACCGACCAAACGAACCGACCGCTGACAATTGCCCAGCTGGAAGACTTCATGGAAAACGGGGCACCGCTGCCGGAAACCCTGGGGGCGAACTTCCTGCCGATGGTGTCGGACAGCGTGAAGCTGACCGCCAAGACGACCGACGAACTGAACGCGAAGGCCACCAAGGAAATCGATGCGACCCTGGCCGCGGCCGACGACACCCCGCCGGCCGATGCCCCCCCGGACACCAGCGCCGCGACCATTGCCGAAATCCTGGCATCCCAGGAAGGGAAGAACCTGAAGGCGAAGTGGATCACCAAGATTCAGGCCGAAAACCCAGACATGGCGGCAAAAGACGTTCTGGCGAATGCGACCCAGCAAGCGCTGATGGAACAGACCGCCAAGAACAAGGCCAGCACCCTTTCGAAGGCGAAGAAGAAACTGGTGGCCGGCAAGCCCCTTTCCCCCAGCGAAAAGGCGGCGATCGATGGACTGACCGCCGAAGAAGCCGAAGCCTTCACTGAATCGGTGAACGACAAACTGGCGCTGACCAAAGCCCAGGACGACGCGGTTGCCCAGGCCGCCGCCGCGAAGGTGGCCGCCGCCAAAGCGAAAGCGATTCAAGACCTGATTCAAAAGACCGCCGACGGCACCGGCATGGATCGGAAGGAATGGGACGAAGTGGCCAGCGTGCTGACCCCTGCGGAAATCGACGCCGCCGAAGCCCAGGGGGTGAAGCTTTACGATCTGAACGAGAAGAAGGCCCAGGTGTCCCAAAAGATTTACGATGCCGCCGCCCAGGGGAAGAAGATCACCGATGCGGTCGGGGTGGACGAACTGACCCTGCTGACACCGGAAGAGCAAGACAAGTGGATTGCCGCCGGGAAGAAGACCTGGACCAACCAGCAAGCGCTTGCCACCGCGAAGGCGACCGCCAGCGACAAGGTGAAGATGCACGTGGCGAACGGGGGCAGCCTGAACGACATGGCCGCGGCCGACATCGATTCGCTGACCATCGGGGAAAAGCTGGAAGCCGTGAAGGCGGGGAACGACCTGAAACTGATGATGCTGGCCCAGGCCAAAGCGCTGGCCGATGCGAAGGCTGCCGTGATGAAGAAGGTGACCGACGCGGTGGCTTCCGGGAACGACGGCGACATTGACAAGATTCCGACCGCCGAACTGGACCTGCTGGAAGGCACCGACTACGCCGACGCGATCCTTGCCGGGCAGAACGCCTTCAAGGCACAAAGCGCCGCCTTCAACGCCAAAGCCCAGGAAGCCATGAAGGCCGCGGCGAAGCGCAAGCTGATGCTGGCCCAGGCCAATGACACGGACGACGCTTTCAACGCGCTGAGCCCCGATGACTTCGCACTGCTGAGCGATCAGGACATTCAGGAAGCCATGGACGCGGGGCAGGTGATGAAGCTGAAGAAGCAAGGCCCGGACAAACTGAAGAACGACCTGAAGACCGCCATTCTGAACGGGGACTTTCCCGGGCAAACCATCGCGGTGAATCAGCTGAATCAAATCGGTGTCACCTGGAACGAGATCGACGACCTGACCGACCTTTACAAAAAGCAAAAGGTGAACTTCAGCGACACCGCCCAGGCGGTGGCCCAGCACATTGCCAACGGGGGCACGCTCTCCGACCTGCCGCAAAGCCTGAAGGCGAACGCCGGCAAGATGCCCATGGCAATGCTTCAGGATGCCCAGGAAATCGGGCAGAAGATGGCACTGGCGAATCCCGCGCTGCAAAGCCCAGCGCAATCCCTTGTGGAGAAGAAGGCACTGGCCGGGGCGCTACTGATCACGAAGACCGCGAAAGGCCTGCCGCTGAGCGACACCGAATTGCAGGACGTGATGACCCTGCTTTCAAACGATGAATACATGGCCGCCGTCGACGCCGGCATGAAGGCGAAGGCCACCAACCCGCCGGCCCAAAGCCCCTATGCCGAAGCGCTGGCCAAAGTGCAGAAGGCTGCCGCATCCGGCAAGCCCACGCCGAAGTCGGTTTTGAAGGCACTGAAGGGGGTGCCCGACGAAGACCTGCAAGCGGCAATTGCCGCAGGGGCCCAGGCCGCGGCCGACAAGGCGGCAAAGGCTGCCGCGAAACTGGCGAAGCAGGCCGCCAAGGGTGGCGGGGCTGCCCCGATGCCAGTGCAAACGCCTGGCGCACCTGCCGCGCACCCGCAGGTGGCAATCGTGCCGCCCACCCCGCAGGAACGCATTCCCGTGAACTTCCCGAAGGAAGCCGGCAAGCTGAAGGTGGTGAAAAAGCTGGGGGGATCGACCGGTGCCGAACTGGTGGAATGGGAAGGGCGGCAATTCGTGCGGAAGAAGGGGGCCAGCAAGGATCACGTGCGATCCGAATTCATTGCCGACCGGGTTTATGAAGCGCTGGGCGTCGACGTGCCCCAGGGGGCGCTGTACGAAGAGAACGGGCAGGTGATCAAACTGACCGAATTCCGGCAGGGGAAAGAATTCGGGAAGCTGACCGGTGCAGAGAAGGCCGCCGCCGTGGCGAAATTCAAGGAAGGTTTCGTTGCCGACGTGCTCATGGGCAACTGGGACGTGCTGGGCGCGGGGCAAGACAACGCCTTGTGGGACGGCAAGAACGTGATTCGAATCGACAACGGGGGCAGCCTGGACTTCCGGGCCATGGGCACGCCGAAGCTGCCGCACGAATGGACCGGCATCCCGCGGGAAATCTTCACGATGCGCGACCGCGGGGATTCGCCAGTGGTCGGTGGCGTGATGCAAGGCACCACCCTGCACGACCTTGCCCCTTCACTGCGGGCGCTACGCCCCGAAGCGCTGGACGGCATCGACATGCCAGACCAAACCCGGGCGGTGCTGAAGGAACGACTGCGGCACCTGAAAGACCTGGGCGGCCGGGCGGGCGACCTGGGGGAAAACAACTTCCGGCCGGAATACACCGAAGAGCACGCCAAGACGATGTTCGATTTCCGGGAACGCCGCATCGATCTTTCCCTGATGGGGAAGACGAACCGAAGCGGCACCACCCTGACCGACGAAAACGGGCGATCCTTCGGCAACCTGCGGAAGAAGGGCGGGGCGAGCATGGCGAACCACCAAGCTGCCGCGCTTCTGCCAGCCGACACATTCAGCGACACCGTGCTGCTGGCGCTGAAATCGTACAATCACAAGGCGACCAAGGGCACCACCGACTGGAACCAGGCGAAGATCACCGCCGCGCTGGGGCTGAAGCCAAAGCTGACCGCGCTTTTCAAATCCGCGACCGGCGAAGAAAAGGCAATGGCCCAGCATTACCTGACCGCGGTGCTGGACCTGGAACACGCCGTGACTGCCGCCGGCACCGGCAAGGTGGCCCCGGTGGCGCACTTCGACCCGTACAAGCCAAAAGCCAAGCCGAAGCCAAACCCGGTGCCGGTTGCCACGGTTTCGGTGGTGGACGACCTGCAAAAGATGCTGCGGGACCAGGGGGTGCCCCAGGCCGCCATCGACCTGCACGGGGCATGGAACGTGGGGCAGGGGCACAATTCATGGAACAGCGAAACCCTGATTGCGAAATATTGGATGTCGCAAGTGGCCCGGAAGGTGCCGAAGGATGAACATTACTGGGACGGCAACGGCACGAAGCGCACCTTTGCCCAGGCGAAAAAGGCGTGGGACGACGCGGTTGCCAAGCACGGGAAGGAGAACGTGGAAAAGGTTTTCAGCGCCCACCACGGCATGATGATGGAACAGCTGGAACGCATGGAAGTCGACTATGTGGACCGCGAAACCCGCACCGTGCTGCTGATGCGCACCGAATCCCCGGCGACCCTGAAGGCGAACGGCATCGATCCGAAGAGCATCAAAAAGGGCGACGTGGTGGGGCTGCAACTGGGCGCGACCGAATCCCATTCGATCTTCAACCCGGTTTATGTGAAGGGCAGCATTGCCACCGTGAAGGCGGTGCCATTCAGCCGGGTGCTTTATTCCTACTGGTTCGAAGCGCGGGCCGGCAGCGGTGGGGCGGGCTTCCTGGGCGACAGCGAAAACGAATTCGCTGCCGACACTTCGGGCATTCCATCCCTGATTGCCGACACCGGGGCGCGCACCTATTCCCACCCGGTTCAGCCCAGCCGCACGAAGGCCGACTGGATCAAAGCCGGCGTGCCCGACGTGACCGCCGAACACCGCACCGGGAAGCTGAAGTGATTCCGCTTGCATGGTGCGCAAAGGTGCGCACCTTTACACCATGACCACCATCACGAAGGCCACCGCGCACGCCACCCCCGAAGGGTGGCCGGTGCTGATGGTTGAATGGGAAGGTGGACCAGGCGCGCAACAGGTGGTTCAAGGTGCCCCGGTGATTTGGCGCAACGGGCTGGTGTCCATTGACGACTTCGACGGTGCGCTGGGGCTGCCCACGCTGGACGCGCTGCAAGTGCCCGGGGATGAAACCAGCGGCACGCTGACCGTGGACAACGCGCTGAACGCCCCGCAGGCGGCAGCCATCGCGCTGGAAGTTTTCGGTGGGGCCGACCTGCCAGAAGAACCGGTTTCCATCGTGATTCCAACGATGGAACTCGCGCTGGAAGTGCTGGCCGGAAAATAGTTTACGGAAAAAGCAGTTTCCGATTGCGCACGCGTGCGCAGTGTGATAAAGTGGGGAATGACCACGATCACCACCCCACACGAACGCCTTGCCTTTGCCCCAACGGGCGGCCTTGAAGCCGACGCCAGCATGCTGGGCTTCCACGGCAAGCAGTGGCCCGACCTGATCGAAGTGATCAGCGCCGACCACGCCACGAACTTCGTGCGCATTGCCACGCCAGTGCCGGCCGGCACGCCCGGGCTTTCGGGCTGCCGCTTCGAATCCAAAGCGGGCGAAGTGCTCTTCGTTTGGAACGTCTAATCTCCTTCCCATCACCAACCACGACCACGACCATGACCACCATCAATTCCCTCGCCACCCTCCGCCAGCACGACACCGCCTTGAAGGCCGCCATTGCCGCCGCCATTGCCCCCTTCGGGCTGAATCTGGAACGGCAAGCCGGCCTGATCACTGAACACGACGGCAAGCTGAAGCTGACCATCACCACCACCTTCCTGCCCGCAGGCGTCGAAAGCTTCGCTGACCTTGCGAAGAAGAAGTGGGCAGACAAAGCGCCCCTGCTGGGGCTGCCGGCCGACGCTTACGGCAAGATCATTTATCTGAACGGCGTGGCCTTCCAGCTGAAAGCCGTGGACGTGAGCAAGCCGAAAAACAACGTGACGGTGCAGCGGTGCGGGGACGGCAAGATTTACCTGACCACCGCCACCACCGTGAAAATCAAACTGGCCGCCACCGCCTAATTTTCCTTCCCACAACCCACGACCACGACCACGACCATGAAAACACCAACACCGACCGCCACCCTGACCATCCCCGCCACCGAACACGTGCACCGCACGATCTGGCGGGTGAAGCTGACCGATCAGCTGACCACCGCCACGCTGCCCCCGGGTGCCGTCTTCGCCAGCGCAGTGCCGGGGCAGGACACCGCCGGCAAGGGCTGCATCAATTCCTTTTGGCTGGTGCGCCCATGCGACCCTGCCGCCATGGAAAAGCGCTTTCTCGCGCTGGTGGGCACGGGTGAAGCGCTCCCCGAGGGTGCCACCTTCCTGACCACCCTTGCCACCGGCCTGCACCTTGTCGAAGTGCCGCCGACCTTTGCCGCCCTTTAACCAAGCCGGGGGGCGGTGACAGCGCCCCCCCTTCCTTTTCTTCTTATGTGGACCTTCTCACAATACGGCTTCGCCAGCGCGGTGGCCGACCGCACAAACCGCCACTTCGTGATCGTGCGCTTTCGCGATCCCGACGACGCCGCCGCCCACGCCCGGGCGCACAAGATTGCCAACAGCGGCAAGCGCACGCCAAGCGTGTGGCGTGACGACCGGGCAGACTACCGGTGGCGCATGCGTGTGCGCCTGGACCAATGGGTGATGACCCAGGCCTGGATCACCGCGGAAATCGATTACCCGAATTTCAAGAGCATGATGCACGACCGCACCCCGCGGTGGCGCAACCTGATGGAAGTATGGCATGCCACGAACGACCACCAGCGCCGCATCGTGCAGGGTGAAGGATTCCGCGACTGGTCACCCGACGATTTGGTGGTGGGCAGCACCGACGACGGCGACGACTACAACGAAGCGCTGACCGACCGCGACGCGCCCCCATTTTGACCCCACCAAAACCCGCGGGGCAAATTTGCCCCGCACCCATCCGACACGAGAAAACGACACCATGAACACTAAAAAACTGATCAAACTGCTGGAAAGCCACGGCTTCGAAATCGGCCACCACGGAACCACCATTCAAGCCACCCTGCGCACGCCGCCCCGCCGTGGCATCGAAGGCGCAATGCGCACCGTGGTGCAGTGGTTTGCCGAAGACAAACTGCCGGTGGACAAACTGGAAGCCTACGCCTATTCCGGGCCGAAGGGGCGGGAAGGGATCACCTTCAAGCTGGGGCTGGACTGCAACGCCGCGGTGCCGTTCGACAAGATCACCAGAATCATCGAAGCTTGCATGCCATGACCCAGCCCACCACCCGCCGCCGGCCGATGCGAGTCGGCACGATCCTGGCAACCCGCCTCTTTCGAATTCGGTTCGATGGCGTGCAAGGGGAATTGTTCAGCGTGGATTCCTTCCAGTGGACGATTCAAAAGCCGGGCCACCCGATCAATGGCACCACCATGCACCTGCCCACGTTCACTTCCCGCAAAGCCGTGGTTGCCGCCGCCTGCGCACTATACGAAAAGCCATGATGCCATTTCTTCCGCGCACCACGGTGCGAAGCCAGCTTGCCGAATTCCTTGAAATCCCCCCAGACTGGAACGCCGAAAACCACGGGGACACCGTGGTGCTGATCGGCCCGGGCGGCCTGACCGCCACCCTGCCGAATCGAAAGAGCGAATTCACCCGCGACCAGTGGCGCGAGGCAGCCGCAGGCGCGATTTTGGAACTTGTGCCAGCCGAACGGAAAAACGGCACGGTGCCGCTGGCCGAATTCCTTTCCCTGCCCATGGGCTGGAAGGCCAGCTGCTTCATTCAAACCATCGAAATGCGGGGGCAAGGTGGCGAGCGGTGCAGCATCGAATTGCCACGCCAGCCGACCCCGCGAAGCATACTTTGCCAGCAAGCCCACGACGCCATTTCAGCAACACTCGAAAAACCATGCAAACCTATTTGATCATTGCCGCCATGCACAAGTGGGGCGGAAGCTTCGTCAAAGCGCTGGCCCACGCCGCCCAGGCGGCCGACCCGGAAAACCTGCAACGCCTGGAAAACGCCTTCCCGGAAATCTGGCAGAAGTATGCCGCGCTTGCCAAGGCTGAAGCCCCAACCGAAAGGCTGGAATGAAGCGCATCGAATTCGTGCTGGTTGCCATCACCCTGCTGGCGGCCGGCATCGTGTCGGGCTTCCTGCTGCATGGGTGCGATTCCACCGACCCGGTGCAGCGGGTGCTTGACGACAACGCCCTGGGTGATTACAGAAGCCGACCATGATCAAATTCGAATATGACACCGAAGCCGAAGTGCCCGCCAGCCTGAAGGCCTTTTACGCCGAAGCGGGCGGCAAGTGGACGCTGCAAGTGGAAGGTGCCGTGCCGAAGAAGCAACTGGACGACTTCCGGCAGAAGGGCATCGATCAGCTGAAGGAGAAGGACGCGAAGCTTGCCGCCTTCGAAGGAATCGACCCGGTGAAGGCAAAGGAACTGATGAGCCGGGAGCAGGAGATTTTGGACGGCAAGCTGATGAAGACCGAAGGCGTGGACGCACTGGTTGCCAAGCGTGTGGAAGGCATGAAGGCCGAATTTGATCGGAAGCTGGCCGCCGCTGAGCAAGCGAAGGCCCAGGCGGAAGAAGGCCTGAATTCCGTGAAGATGGACATTGCGCTGCGTGACGCCGGCAACCAGCACGGCTTGCGCAAGGAAGCGGTGAACGACCTGATTCTGCGGGGGCGCGGGGCGCTGAAGATGAAAGACGGCAAGCTGGTGGCCCACGGTGAAGACGGTTCGATCCTTTACGGGGCCACGGGCGATCCGATGACACCGGCCGAATGGGTGGCCAGCCTGACCAAAGCGGCACCGCACCTTTTCGAGCCATCGGCCGGCGGTGGTGCCCAGGGGGGCAAACCCGGCACCGCCCACACCGGGCCGAATCCGTGGGCACCCGGAAAGACCAACCTGACCGAACAAATGAAAATCGCGAAATCCGATCCTGCGCTGGCCGAACGCCTGAAGGCGGCAGCGGTCGGTTGAAGAAATTCCCTCCGGGGATGGCGGCCTGACTGACCCCAGGCCTTGCCGGCGGCAGCCCTTGAAATGGGGCTGCCGCATTTTTTTGCTGGCAACCCTGCGGCGGCACCGTATCAGTGCCCCAGGATGTGCCCCCGGTGGGGGCTGCACCGCTCTCCGGTGGGGAGCATACCGGAAGGCACCATGCCTTCCACCAACCGCAACCCAACCCGCTTTTTTAGAGCACCAATCCCATGGCTGAAACCAAAATCACGGATGTCATCGTGCCATCCATCTTCACCGATTATGTCATTGAACGCACCGCCGCGAAATCCGCGCTGATCCGTTCTGGCATCGTCGAAGCTGCATCCGAATTCGACACCCTGGCCGCCGGCCCGGGGCGAACCTGCAATATGCCGTTCTGGGTTGACCTGAGCGGCGACGACGAAGTGCTGACCGACGGCGGCAGCCTGAGCGTGAACGCCATCACCGCCAGCGAAGACGTGGCAGTGATCCAAAACCGGGGCAAGGCCTGGGGCGTGAACGATCTGGCGAGCATCCTTTCCGGCGGCGACCCGATGGGCGCGATTGCCGATCTGGTGGCCGATTACTGGGTGCGCGTCGAACAAGTGGCCTTCCTGAAATTCCTGACCGGGGTTTTCACCACCACGCTGGCGTCCAGCAACAACAACGACGTGCACGCCACGACCGGCACGCCTGGCACCGACAACTTCCTGACCGCGGAAACCTTCATCGACACCGCGCAATTGCTGGGTGATTCGAAGGGGCTTCTGACTGCCGTTGTCATGCACTCTGCGGTGGAAGCTTCCCTGCTGAAAGCCGACCTGATCGACTTCGTGCCCGACAGCACCGGCACCCTGATGCTGAAGAAATTCCAAGGGCTGGACGTGATCGTTGACGACCTGATCACCACCGAAACCATCAACAGCGCCACGGTTTATCACACCTTCCTTTTCGGACGGGGTGCGGTGGCCATGGGCAAGGCGCGCAACCCGCGCCCGATTGAAGGCGGGTTTGGCGACTGGTACACCGAAATCGGGCGCACCCCGCTTGCCGGCAGCACCAGCCTGATCAATCGCGTGCGCCGCGTCTTCCACCTTCGTGGTGTGAAGTGGACCGCCAACAGCATGGCGGGATCGAGCCCGACGAATGCGGAACTGGCGACCGGTGCGAACTGGTCCAAGGTTTACGAAACGAAGAACATCCGGGTGGTTCGCATCCGCCACAATATCGCCTAAGCGATTCGCGAAGGGGGGCGGGTGACCGCCCCCCTTTCACCTTCAACCCAACCTTTCAACTGGCCATGAGCCGAATCTATATGGGACGCAATAACATTTCCAAAGTGGCCGCCCTTTCCAAGCGCGGACGCACCCCCAGCATGAACGTGCTGCGCCTGGCCGCCGACGTGGCCAATGGCGAAACGGTGACCATCAATGGCACTGTCTTCGAATTCAGCACCGACGGCACCGTGGGCACTGGCAACGTCGAAGTCGACGTGACCGCCGCCCAAACGCCGACCGCTGCCGGCACCGCACTGGTGGCCGCCATCAATGCCGAAAACTGCGGCATGCGTGCGAAGAAGATCAGCGCAAACGAAGTGCTGGTTTTTGCCGCGGCCGGCGATGCCACCGCCTACGCCTGCACCGAAACGCTGGCCGGGGCCAGCAACGCCTGGGCATCGGCAACCGCCTTCGGTGGTGCTGCTGAGCCTTCCGCACTGCCCGCGCCCGTCATTATCAGCCGGGTGCCGACCGCCACGGAAATTGCACTGCAAACGATGCACTTCCCGCTGACCTTCACCCCCACCGCGGTGGTGGTGCAGATTCGGACCAGTGCCGGCGTGCTGAAGGCCTTCGACGGCACCACGCTGATCGTTGACCAATACGTTTCGCTTACTGCATCGGGATCGGTTGACCCGGCTTCCGGCGACATCGTGACAGTGCTGGTTTGGTAGGATCACAAAAGCGCTGGCGGGAACCTGCCCGCCAGCTAAGGGTGCCGGCACTATGAGCACGACCCCAACCCAACAGCCCCCACCGAACGGTGCCGTGGGCTTTGTTCGACCACCACGCCGCCAGCGCCGGCCTGAAAACAAGATGGTTTTCAACCCGGAAGCGGAAAAGAAGCGGCAGATTCGCGACGCGCACAACCGCTTCGAAACCGCGCTGAAGGAATGGAAGAGCATGAACCAGGACAAGCAGGAAGAGTTTCCTGAACCGCGCCTGGAAGACTTCCTGCCGAGGGAAGGCCAAACTAACGTGCAGTCGGTTGCCGAAGCGGCTGCGCTGCGGGCCGAAGACGACGATTTCCACGCGCCGACGACCATCCCAACAGTGTCGGACACCCCGGGGGCAAATTTGCCCCCGACCCGGGAAGCCTTCGAACTGGTGACCCACCGCACCGACCCAGGCGGCCCCGCCGACACCCCAGCGGTGCCGATCCCGCCGGCAAATGAGCACGCGAAGAAGCGGGCGAAGGCCGCCACGAAGGCCGACCGCGACGTGATCCAAGACGATGACGTGATGCCCGAACCACCGAACATTGACATTCCCTAAGCCATGGCAATCACCCTGATCATCGAAGACGGCACGATTGTGACCGACGCGAACACCTACGTGGACAGCGCCGGCAGTTTCGCCACCGCTTACTTCGAAGCCCACCTTTATGCCGCGACCTGGACGGCGGCGACCGATGAGCAGAAGAAGGCCGCGGTGGTGCAGGCCACCCGCAGCATCGATTCGCTGATCAGCTGGCAGGGGAGAAAGACCGCCCAGGACCAGCCCCGGCAGTGGCCCCGCTACCAAGTATTTGCCGAAGGTTTTCTGGTGCCCGACGACGAAGTGCCGGTGCGGGTGGTGGAAGCCACCCTGGAAATGGCCATGGCACTGCTGGAACGCAACCGCCTTGCCGACAGCGCCGCCACCCAGGGGGTGAACGAACTGAAGCTGGGGCAAGGTGCGCTTGAACTGGTGCTGACCCCGGACAAGACCACCGACCTGAAGGCAATCCCCGACATCGTGCGCATGCTGCTGGAACCCTACGGGGTGGCCAAGGGCGGGGGCATGATTCCAATCTATCGCGCATAACCATGGCACTGAACATTCCCGCACTTGCCGGCCTGGGCGTCAATTTGGCCTGGACCCTGGGCGATTCCGCCATGGCCGACGTGACCGTGAACCAAGGGCCGACGCCGGTTTATGACGCCACCACCGACGTGACGACGATCACGTGGGGCACCACGGTGACCAAGCGCGGGCTGCTGTATGCCGCCACCCTGGAAGAAATCGACCCCAGCGGCGGGGACGAACTGAACGCCTTCCTGGAAGGGCGGGCGAAGAAACTTCTGCTTCGGGCCAGCGACATCCCGGCGGCGATCACGACCGGGGACCAGGTGGTGATCGGTGGCGTGACGTGGGACGTGAAGCTTGCAACCCCCGACCCCGTGAACAAGATTTACGTGGTTCACCTACGCCGATGATTTCCTTTCAAGGCCAGCGGCAATTCAACGTCGACCTGGACAAATTCGCCCAAAAGCTGGGCATCCTGAAAGCCACCGTTTACCAGCGGATGGCGCTGGAAATCTGGAATGGTATCACGAAGCGCTGCCCGGTGGACACTGGCCGCGCGCGCTCTTCTTTCAATCTGGCAATCGGTGCGCCCGATCCGACGGTGCCGCCGCCGGGCAAGTATGGGGAACCTTCCCAACCGAACGTGACCGTGATCGACGGCAACGAGGTGGTTTTCATCACGTCGAACCTGGATTACATCGAACCGCTGGAAAATGGACATTCCCAGCAAGCCCCCGGCGGCATGGTTTTCATTGCCGTGAATGAATCTGTTTCGAACGTCCAGCGCTTACTTGCCAAAATGCCATGAGCTTTGAAACCACCCGCGTTGCCATCACCGACCGCTTCAAGACCGCCTGGAACGTGGCCACGCTGCCGGTGGTTTACGAGAACCAGCCCCAGCCATCCCAGGCTGGCGCATGGGGGCGGTTCAGTGTGATGCAGGGGGACAGCAACCCGGTGGCAATCGGTGCCCCTGCCAGCAAGCGAATCACTGGGGCGATCTTCCTGCAAATCTTCCTGCCGATGAATTCCGGGACGAAGAAGGCCCACGACGTGGCCGACGCCTTCGTTGCCATCTTCGACCAGGCGCGCTTCAAATCCGGGGTGCACTACATCGTTTGCGACAACGCCGGCATGGTGGACGCGGGCGAGCGGGCCGGGTGGCTGCAAAAAAATGTTCGCGTGCAATTCCGCCGCGACACGCTTTTATAACCGCTGAGCACCCAACCACCCACTTCTTCAATCCATGAGCGCCGACGCCAACACCACCGCAATTGCCATTGCTCCCGAAACCAGCTTTGGAGTGCTGCCCGGCACCCCAACCTTCACCGCCTTGCGCCTGACCGGGGAAGACCTGGGGCACATCAAAGACACGGTGGTTTCGGAAGAACTTCGAAGTGACCGGCAGGTGCCCGACATGGTGAAAGTGGGCAGCCAAGCAAACGGCGGGATCAATGTCGAACTCTCCCGCGACGAATATCTGACGCTCTTCGAAGCCCTACTTTGCGGCACCTGGACGACCACCACGCTTTCGGCCACCAGTGGCGATATTGCCGCCACCGCCAGCACCTTCACCGCCACCACGCCGGGCGACCTTGCCGCCTTGCCGGTGGGGGGATTCATCAAAGTGAGCGGGGCCACCAACCCGCTGAACAACGGGTTTAAACGGGTGGTGAGCTGCGACGGTGACGTTGCCACCTTCAGCGCTGGAAGCTTCGTGGCGAACGCGACCGGGGAAAGCCTGGACCTTGTGGCCACCCAGGTGAAGAACGGCAGCGTTCAGCGATCCTTCACCATCGAACGGCAAATCGTGAACGATCAAACCGCCGACTTCTTCCAGCGTTACATCGGGATGAAGGTGGGCGAAGCAAACTTCGCGATCGAGTCGAAAAAAATCATTACCGGGCGATTCGCCTTTATGGGCAAATATGGGGTGACCAGCGCCACCAGCATTGCCCCGGCCGGGACCGAAGCGACCGGCATCCTGACCTTTGCCGCCAACCCCACGGCGAACGACACCTGCACCATTGGCGGGATCACTTATACCTTCGTTGCCACCCCAACCGCGGCGAACGACATCGACATTGGCGCGGCCGCCACGAACAGCCTGGACAACCTGATTGCCGCGATCAATGGGGCAGCCGGGGAAGGCACGCTTTACGGCACCGGCACCGTGTCGAACCCGGTGGTTTCGGCCGCGGCCGGCAGTGGCGACACCATGGACCTGACCGCCCGCACCGCCGGCACCGCTGGCAATTCGATTGCCACCACGGAAACCTTCACGAACGCCGGCAACGTCTTCACGAACCCGACGCTGACCGGCGGCACGGGATCGATCTACACCGCGGCGACCGCGAACCCGATCCTGAACGGCACCAGCAACGTGGGAAGCTTCGATGGACCGACCAGCGAACTGACTGAGAAATTCAAGATGCTGAATTTCAGCGTGAACAATAACCTGCGGGGCAAGGATGCCATCGGGGAAGAAGGCAACTTCGAAGTCGGCCTGGGCACGATCAGCGTTTCCGGCCGGGTTTCCGCATACTTCAAGGACAACACGCTTTATCAAAGCCTGATTGCCCACGACGACACCGCGCTGCACATCCTGCTGGTGGACGACGACGGCGACGGAATCGCCTTCAGCTGGCCACGGGTGAAGTTTGGCACCGGCAACCCGAACGCCACCGGGATCAATACCGACATTATGCTGGACATCGATTTCACCGCGATCCGGGACAACACGACCGACGCGACCATGATCATTTCGCGCCTGGACGCCTAAGACCTTGCCGGCCTGAGAAACCGGCAGAGCAGGGGGAACATGAATGGGGGGCCGGCCTGGGGAAACCTGGGCCGGCCTTTTCATTTGCCACCGGCCCGGTGCGCTGATACAAACCGCCCACCATGAACATCACTGATTTCACGATTGACGACGACAAGGCAACCGGGGTGTGGATCGACTTCGATAAGGACGAAGGGGTTGCCTTCAAGCTGGCCTATGGCAACGGCAAGGCCTTCGCTGCCGCATCCGCCCGCATCGGCAAACGCTACCCTGCCCACCGCATTCAGGCCGACGAAAGCCTGCTGCACAAGATGACCACCGAAGTGATTGCGGAAGCGGTGATCATCGACTGGCGCGGCCTGGAAGACAACGGCAAGCCGTTTCCCTGCACCCCGGAGAACAAGGCCAAGCTGCTGAAGATCGACACTTTCCGCGAATGGATTGCCACGCAATCCCGCGACCTGCGCAACTACCAAGCGGGGGCAACGGCAGAGGATGCCGCGACTTTGAAAAGCGGCGGTGGCGTGGACGATGAAGTGGGGGGATGAAGAAGAATACTTGCTTGAACTGGTGGCCGACGGAACCGACGTGGCCGCCTTCGACAGCAAGCCCGATTTAACGCCCCTTCAGCTGATTGCGTTCGAAGCGTATTGGCTGCTTTCCCCGGGGCGGCAAATGGGGATGGGACCAGGGGGGATTTCCACGGTGGACATCCTGGCCATGGCAGAGCACACCGGATTGCCTGCCGACTGGTTTTTGCGCGTTGTGAGATGGTGCGACCGTGCTTATTTGGAAGCGGTAGCCAAAACCATCGAAAACAATGGACATCGCACGCGTGGGTCTAGCACTTGACCCCAAACCATTCACCGACGGCGAAAGCGCCGTGATTGCCGCGCTGAAGCGCATCGAAGACGCGGTGCGCCGGGAAGGCGGGACGATTGAAAGGGAATCGAAGAAGTCGGGGCAAAGCTTCGGGCAAATGGCCGGGGCTGCCCGGAATGCCGCCAGCACGATGCGCAGCGCGTTCGACGGCATGGCGAATTCGGTCGGGATGATCAGCCCAAAGCTGGGCTTCCTGCTTCAAACCCTGCGGGGCTTCAGCGCGATGGTGGGCGGCATGGCGTCCAGCCTGCGCAGTGTGGCCGCCGGCAGCGCTGCGGCTGGCAACGGCTTTCGTGGCATGGCGGTGGCGGTCGGGAGCGCGGTGGCGGTGCTGGGCACGCTGACCGTGGTGCTGGGCGGGGTGCTGGCGATCCTTGCGCCGATCATCGTTGCCGTGAAGGCGGTGGGCTTTGCCTGGACCACCTTCAAGGAAGGACTGGGGCAGGCGGCAGAATTCGAATCGATGACCACGCGCTTTGCCGGCATGCTGGGGAGCATGGAGAAGGCGGAAGAGCGCATGAAGTCGCTTTCCAAGTTTGCCGACACCACCCCCTTCGAACTGCCGGAAATCGTGCGGGCATCGATCAGCCTGGAATCCCTGACCGAAGGCCTTTGGTCCAATGAAGAAGCCATGAAGATGGTGGGCAACGCCGCGGCGAAGTCGGGGCTGAAATATGACGACTTTGCCGAACGCATCGGGCGGGTTTTCTCCGGCATCAAAAACGGTGGCGAATGGCTGGAACCGCTGAAAGCCCTGGCCGGTGCCGGGGGCATCGGTGGCGACGTGGCCGCCAAGGTGAAGGAAATCGCGGATTCCGGCGGCACCCTACGGGAAGCATTCGCCCCGGTGATCGAAAGCCTGCGGACGATGGACGGCATGATGGAAAACCTTTCGAAGGACTTCGAAGGCCGAAGCAGCACGATGTCGGACGCCTGGGGTAAATTCACCCGCACCCTAGGGGAAGCGATCCTGCCGGCGGCAAAGGACGTGGTGATTGACATCACCGACGCCTTCACAAAGCTGGCGGCAAAGGCTGAAGAAATGAAGCCACAACTGATGGAACTGGCCGACAATATCGTTGCCACCTTCAAGGTGATGACCCAGCCCGGGGGCTTCGATCTTGTGATGCGGGCGGCCGGCGAACAACTGGAAGCGGCGATCAATGCCGGGTGGGCGGCATCGTCGGCCAAAATCCTGAAGTGGATCAATGAAACCTTCGGGGTGGACCTGAAAGCCCAGGTGGAGAACATCAAAAACGCCGACATTTGGAAAAGCCTTGAAACCGACATCATCCCGCGCATCGGCACCGCGCTGGGGAACGCGATCTGGAACGCGATTGCCGCCCAGTTTGAAAAGCTGGGTGGGGCATTCGCCAGCGTTATGACGAAGGCGACCGGCGGGGCGAACCTGAAGGTGGGCGAATACCTAGGCGGCCGGGTGGACAAAGCCGGGCAAATGTATGGTGGCATGCTCGACAGCGCGCGCGCGACGGTGGAAAACTGGCGATCCCCGAACCTTCCCGGGGTGGTTTCCACGACCGACCAAGCGAACCAATTCGTGGGCGACCTCGCGCTGGGCGGGGATGGTTCTGATTTCCGCGGGGCTGGCAGTGGCCCAGAACTGCCCTTCACTGCCGACGGTGGCGGTGCATACCCTGCCGACGGGGCAATGGGTGCCGACCTGCTGGCACCCTTCGAAGACAACACGAAGGCAACGCGGGAACTCACGAAGAGCATCACCGAATCGATGTTTGGCGCGAAGAAGGGCGGTTCATCCCCCGGCATCATGCTGCCACCCGATGGACCAAGTGACGCGCTTTTCCCTTCGATGGAAACGCCCAGCGCCACCGACGACCTGAACGCCCGCCTGGACAAACTGAAGACCGAACGAGAGGCAGCCCGGGAAGCATCGGACGCCAGCAAGACCTACGTGCAGCCGACCGACAAAAGCAGTGCATGGGATGAAATGACCGGCACCGGCAAGCAGCAAGCCAAGGAAGATGCAGAACGCGCCACGAAGAAGGCGGCAAGCGACGCATCGGCCGCGGAAAAACGCGCCCAGTCTGAGGCGGCCAGCATCACTTCCAGCCTGCGCACGCCGTCGGAGGAAATGGCCGACACGGTGAAGCAACTGGAAGAACTGCACAAAGCCGGCCGAATCAGCGCGGAGACGATGACCCGCGGCATTGCGAAGGCGAAGGACGATTACGAAAACGCCGTGGACAGCATGGCGAAGGCGGCGAAGAAATCGGCCAAGGAGCAGGAAAGCGCGGTGGGCCAGCTGATGAAACAATGGGGCGACCTCGCCAAGAACATCGACCAGGCGAACGCGAACATTGCCCAAAGCTTCAGCACGAACATCACCGGGGCACTGGTGGCAATGGCCGACGGCACGAAGAGCGCCAAGCAGGCGTTTGCCGACATGGCGAAGGGGATCGTGAACGACATCCTGAAGATTATCACGCAAATGATGGTTCAATACGCCCTTCAGCAAGCCATGGGGCTGATCAGCGGCACGGGTGGCTTCACTGGTGCGGTGGTGGCCGGCGTGAAGCACGACGGCGGCACGGTGGGCGGTGGCGGGCCAAGCCGGGGTGCAGACCCCAGCATTTTCCGCGGGGCCGAACGCTTCCACCAGGGTGGCATGACTGGCCTTGCCCCGGGTGAAGTGCCGATCATTGCGGAACGTGGGGAAACGGTGATGACCGAAGACCAGCAAGCGGCGATCAAAAACCGCCTGCGGGCAGCGGAAGCCCCGGCGAAGTCGGGCGGTGGCCAAACCGTGAACATCCTGAACGTGACCGATCCGAAGCAAATCGAAGAAGCCATCTTGCGCGATCCGAATCTGATCCTGAACGCGATCAGCCGGAAGCTTCCCCAGCTGCGCACCATGCTGAAACAATCCTGACCCCATGGCAATCGCATCGACAGAAACCGCCGAAGTGCTTTTTTCGAGCACTGAACCGGCCTGGGAAGCCGGGGTGGACCTGACCCAGGCAATGCAGACTGCCATGACCACCAGCCGGGCGGGGCTGGAACAGCGGCAGCAAAGGCGAATCAGGGGAATCTGGCAGATTGCCTTCACGATCTTTCACGACGTGACCAGCGCGGCCGCCCGCCGCCTGCGGAGCATCGCGGAAACCCAGACCGCGGTGGTGGTGCCCTTCTGGACGGAAGAAGCGATCCTGGCCAGCCTTGTGGGCAACGTGGCCACAATCAGCCGGGCCGGCACCGTCGACTGGTTTGCCCCTGGGGATTACGTGTTGCTGATCGACGGGACGACCAGCCAGTTTCGGCAGATTGCCAGCATGGGATCGACCGACCAGGAATTGAATCTGGTGGCGCTGACCGGGGCGGTTGCCTTCCCGAACCTTTCGCGCATCGTGCCGTGCCGCGTTTGCAGCCGCGAAAACGGGGACGCTGAAATGGTTTTCCCTTCTGAAGACGCGGTGGAAGAGCGGGTTTCTTACGTCACTCTATGAGCCTTTTTTTCCCGACGCTGACCACGGTGCCCGACTTTTCCCGCGCCCCGCGCCGGGGAACGTCGACCGCCCACGACCGCACCGGCATGGGTGCCAGCCGGCAAATCGTCTTCTTCCCCCAGCGGCGACCCGACCACCTTTTTGATTTCCGCTTCGCCTTCACTGCCGCGCTGGACATCACGACGTTCAAGGAATTCTTCCGGGCGCGGGCCGGGCGGTGCAATCCGTTCTACTTGCCCAGCTGGCAACGTGACCTGACCACGGTGGGGACGGCGACCGCCGGCACGAAGCTGATCGAAATCGTGTCGGCCGGCGAAGACTACGAAGCCACGCACCTGACCGACACCGACGCCGATCACTATGGGCGGCAACTGTTCTTCTGGAAGGACGGGGAAGTGGTGCACGTCGACAGCATCCTGCGGGTGCTGCCGGGATCGGCGGCCGGGCAGGAAATCATCGATCTGGACAACCCGCTGCCCTTCGATGTGGACGGCGACACCTGGGTGGGCTGGGCGCACCTTGTGCGATTCAGCGAAGACCGCCTGGAATGGAAGCACTGGGGATTGCGCTTCGCTGAAGTGGAAATTGGATTCCGCGGGATGCGGCAGGCGAACCAGAACGAACTGAGCGTGGACCTTGTGCAGGAAGATCAGTATGGGCAACTGGGCTTCGTGCTGGCGGAAGCTGCCCCTGGGGAAATCCTGCCGGTGACCAACCGGGTGGCCTATGCGAACGGCCCGGAAAGCCTTCGGGCATCCCAGGATGATCCCTATTCGATGCCCTGGGCGGCCTTCCCTGCCAGCGACGGGGTGCGGTTGCGCAAGGCATTGCCGCCGGCAAATGAAGTGATTTGGCTGCCCCAGACGGGCGGCACGGCATCGATCTTGTTCGACGAAGAAGTGGAAACCGATCACATCGCGCTGGCCTTCGATCAGAACGCTTATGAAGTTGTCGCGTATCAATTGAACGCCACCACCATCGAATGCCGGCGATACTTCAACACCGCGGTGGAAACGGTGACCTGGGAAGGGATCGACCCCCTGCTGCAATTCAACGGGCTGCTGGATGCCGACCTGCCGACCGGCGACACCGACGTGGTGGCCTACTATTTGAAGCCCGGGGAGAACATCCTTTTTGCGCGTTTCCAGCGGGACAACTTCGGCACCGAATACGTGGCCGCCCTGCTGCCCGGCCGGCCGGTGGCGCTGAAGCGTGCGTTTTTCGAATACAACGAAGCGGAAACCGCCGGGGTGCTGAAGGTGGAGTTTGTGGATTCCGGCCTGCGGGTGGTGGTGGTTTCTTCCGCTTCCTACCCTGACCCGCCGCCGCCGCCGATCCCGCCTTACGTACTGATTTCCGAATCCGACGACGCCAGCGTGGATGCCAGCCTAAGCGGCGATTATGCTTATGCGGTGATGTGGGCGGATGGGGGCGGGGAATTCGACCCGCACCCCGCCTTTGCCGACGCCGGCAGCGTGGACGGGGCACTGCTGGGCGATTACGTCGCGATGGTGCTTTATGCCGACGGGGCCGACACCGACCTGGGCCCCCACCCGGCGTTTGCCGACTTCGGGGACGCCACGGCGAGCGTTTCCGGTGTCTATGCGCTGAACGTGATCGAAGGAGAAGACGACTTGGCAGAAGTCGCGCGGGTGGCTACGGTTTCGATCACTGCGGTTTATGCCCTGAACGTCATCTTTCCACCCGTCTCCGATGAACAAGCCAACACTTCAACCAGCCTTTCCGGCGTTTACGAACCAGCCTAATCTTGCCGAAACCCTGGGCATCCGGGAAACCGCCAGCGGGCGGTTCCAAGTGCAGGTGGTGGACGCGAAGACCGGCAAGGTGGTGGAATCCCGCCCGTGGCAATCAAACCTGATCCTGGATTCCGGCCTGGACAGAATCGCGACCGAAGCCTGGGCTTCCCAGCTGGCCTATGGGGTGGCCGGCACCGGCAACACGCCGACGAAAGACCTGCCCGACCCAGGCGACCTTTTCAGCCAAAGCGGCACGACGGTGACCCGGGACAGCGGCACCCGGGACTTTATCAGCGGGGACGTGGGCAAGCTGATTCGATTCGCCAGTGGAGAAGAAGCCTATGTGACGGCATTCATCGGAACCACCAGCGTGACGGTGGGCACCAGCCAGACGGTGGCCAGCGGGGCGATCGATGCGCTTTACCGGGTGGCGCAAACCGGCCTGACCACGGAAACGAAGCGAAGCACGAACGAACCGACCTTCATCGACGACGACGACGGGTTTGCCAGCCAGCACACGCGCTTCGATGCGACCGCCGGCACGATGACCTTCCGCACCACGAAGGATTTCACCGAAGAAGTGGGGAGCGTGAATTACACCGAAGTGGGGATGTCGTCTTCCGCCACGGTGGCCAGCAACCTTTTCAGCCGGATGCTTCTTTCCGGGGCGGTCACGGTGGGGATCGGGCAACTGCTTCGTTTGAAGTACGAACTGACGGTGAGCGTGGCCGGGCATGCGGTGGCGACCCAGACCACGGTTGACGGTGGGATCACCGGGTGGCCTTTGCCCTATAACATCGTTTCCATTGTTTCAAACGGCACTTACTGGGATGTCACGCTGAACGAAACGCACCACTTCCTTGCCGGCGGAAAAATCAATATCAGCGGGGCGAAGCGCCCACGCACCGACATCACGGTTGCCGCCAGCACGGTTTCGGATTTCACGCTGACCGCCCCCGGGCATTCGATCACGGGGGGGCAATCGATCACGGTGGAAGGCATGACGCCTAGCGGGTACAACGGCACCTTCACGGTGGCCAGCGTGGCCGGCGACGACATCGTGGTGACCAGCGTGCTGAACCCTGGCCCGGGAACCGTCTTCGGCAACGTGCGGCAAACTGAGCCGGGCACTTGGTACGATGGGACCGACTACACCATTGCCAGCATCCCCAGCGCCGCCGTGGTTCGAATCACGAACGCCACCAGCATTGCCGCGGCCGGCGACGACGGCACCGCCTTCAACAATGTGAAGCGGAAATGGATTGCAACGAACTTCGGGCTTTCCGCCATCGCGGCCGCCGGGGGAACTGGGAACATCACCGCCACCGAATATGACGCGTGTTGCGGCAGCGGTTTCAACGCGAATTCGAATTCTGTCATGTGGGACGGGATGCACGACGGGCGAGCCGCCACGGATGTGACCTGCTTCGTGCCTGCTTCTGAACCGGCAGTGTTGGCAAACGACTTCCCGCAATTCTATGGGCGCAAATCGGCAAGCTTCATGGTGGCGATCAATGAAGCCGGCACGACGCAAAGCCCGGCGGTCACCGACTGGATCGGGGCGGCCACGAAGAAGCACAACGCCCAGGAAGCCTACACGAACGGCACCTTTTACCGGGACACCATTTTTGCCTTCACCGCGGGGGAGATCAATCGCACCGACATCAAAACCTTCTTCTTCGGCCGGGGCACTGGTTATTCCCCTTCGGGGTATGTGGGGGTGCAGGGGTACTTCCTTTTCGAAGAACCCCAGCGGAAGAAAAACACGTACAAACTGACCCTGACCCTGCGCCGCAGCTGGGGGCGCGACCTGACCACCATCCCGAACTGATGAACGACCAGCAAATGGGGCACGGGGAATTGCCGACCGATTCCAGCGGATTCGGTGCCGGGGTGGCGTGCCTGGGGGCGCTGGTGACCCTGCTGCTGGCCCTTGCGGTGCTGGCGTGGGCGGTTTACAGGGTGCTGACTTCCGATGCCTGATATTCCAATCCCAGCCCTTGGTGAAGAGCAAAGCCCGCACCTTGCGGCAACTTATGCGTACATCATCGAAGTGCCCGGCGGCACGAAACTCTTCCTTGTCGGGTGGGACCAGGACGTGACGATTTCAAACGTGCCGGCCCGCTACGCCGCCGACGAACCCCAGGTTTTCACCGCTTCCCAGCTGAAGCACGGGGCAATCGTGACCGGGGACAAATTCGAAGCGCGAAGCACCACGCTGATGCTGCCGACGAACAACGAAGAACTTCGGCGGTTCTTCACGACATCCGCCCCCGTTCGACTGGCCGCCTGGATCATTCGCATTCTGGGCACGCGCCTGACCGACACGCTGGAACTCGACTGGGATCAGCACTGCTATGTCGTCGAAGGCGGGAAGCTTTCGAACTTCGCATTTCAGGGGGTGGAAATCGCCTGCACGATCACCCCGGAAGCCTTCCACACTGACCGGGCGGTGCCCAGGTTCTATTTTGAGCGGCAATGCAACCACCCGCTTTATGGGGAAGGGTGCGGGCTGGACAAGACGAACTTCGACTGGGCCACCACCATCGTTTCGGTGAATCCGGCCCAGCGGGAAATCATCGTGACCGGGCAGGCCAGCGGGGTGCCGGCGAATCGATTTCAGGCGGGCCACCTTTTCCACGACGCCACGGGGCTTTTCTTCACCATTGCGTGGTCGGCATACGAAGGGAGCGACACGAAGCTGAAACTGCTGACGTGGCACCCTGACCTTGCCGCCGCGGACACCTTAACCGCCTATCACGGATGCCGCCACACAATCGAAGATTGCGCCCTTTTCGCCAACCTCGCGAACTTCGGGGGCTTCCCAAAAGTGCCGAGCAGCAACCCGACGATTCAGGGGGTGGTTTGATTTACCTTGGCCCGACCATTTACTGGGACGACGCGACCGACTGGCAACACGGCGACGCCGCCCAGCTTTTCGCGCTGCCGGATGCCATCACCGGCCTGATCCAATTTGGCGCGAGGATCGGCCTGGGGGCATGGTTATGGCAGGGGGGGCACATCGTGCCGCACTTCCTTCTGACCGCTGACCAGGCGGCAGCCTTGCGCGAAGAACCGCGGCACCCGCGCCTTCGCCTTGTCACTGGGGACGGGGTGCTGCATGCTGCCCGATTATGGAGACTGCACCGGAGCACCGAACCGCTGAAGAAACCGCCCAGGAATCGGAAGTGATCTGGACGCCTGAGCGCCGCGGGCGGGCGCGCATGACGGTGCGCGACTTCCTGGGCACCCGGCACGTGAACCGACTTTGCCGGCCGGGGGAAGGGGTGGACTGCGTGAATCTTGTGATGGTGATCCTGACCGGGGCGGGGATCATCCCGAAGCCCACCCTTCCATTCTACGATGAACGCCTGGGATCGTTACGCCAAAGGAACGTGATCGAAGACATAATTTGTGCCCATTTGCACGTGAAACGGGTGCCCCCAACAGTGTCGGAGGGGTGCGGGGCAAATTTGCCCCCGGCCTTCGGGGACATCGTGATTTGCAGGTGCGGACGGCAAACCAACCACGTGGGGATCATCATCGGGTTGCAGGAAACCGGGCTGGCAATGTGCCACGTTCCAGCGCTGGGCTTCGTGAGCCTGGAAGACTGGGAAGCCTGGAAGCCCCGGACGCAAAGCCTTCTTCGACTGACCGGCCTGGGCTTCAAAGCTGACCCGTCGAAATTGACGTGGCAAGCGGTGCGGGGAATGGCAGACTGCCCGCCATGAGCAGCAACACCTGGGTGAATTATGGAATTGCCGCCGTCGGGGCGGTGGTGGTGGGATTCGCAACCGCGGGCATGGGGCTGGCGTGGTTCTTGCCAGCCATGGCAACCTTCAGCGTGACCGCCACGGTGCTGAACGCGATGTTTGCCCGGCCGAACCTGGGGAACATCAAAGGGATGGGGGGCGCGGCCTTCGGGGGTGGCAACAGCGACAACCGGCAGAATGCGGCTGCCCAGGGAATGCAGATTGCCAGCGCTTCAGAAGCGATTGCCATCCCGGTGGTTTTCGGCACCCAGCGAGTCGGGACGAATTACCTTCGCTATGACAAGAGCAGCTTCCGCAGTGTGCCGATCATCGAACGGGTGCAGCGCGACCCCGGGGCGGTGGCGCTGGAAGAAGCCCAGCGTGCCTACAAGCGGAACCCGTCGAAGGTGGAACAAAAGCTGGACAGCGAAAGCGCCGCCCAGCAAAGCGCGGCCGGCGGCAAGGGGGCAGCCCCGTCACCCCCGCCATCGATGACCCTTTCGAACGATGAGAAGGTGAACAATTACGCTTCGATCCTGCTGCAACGGGATCAGGCGGGGAAGCGAAAGCTGCCGATTCGCTATGACGAATACGTGGTGGGCTATGAGTATTTTTTAAGCTTCGAACTGGGCATTTGCATGGGGCCGGTGGACCGCCTGGAACGGGTGCGATCCTACCCTGGCGAAGGGATCGTGATCGAGAACAGCACGACGCCGAACACCACCGCGAATTCCTACGCCTTCACCGCCCGCGGGGCCAGCGACGGCGGCAGCGTGCGCTTCTATCCTGGGCACCTGGACCAGACCCGGGAAACCGGGGACGTTTACAAGGAAGACTGGTCAAATTATCGCGGGGTGGCGTTTGCGATGTTCACAAACTACAAGATCGGCACCAGCCCCGCGCCGCTTTCGTACAGCTTCGAAGTGACCCGCTTCCCGGTGTGCCTGGACGCTGCCGGCGATCCGCTGGCCGACTTCCCGGTGCGGGGCGCGACCGCCGGGGCGACCAAGACGGTGACGCTGGTGACCTGGGCGGCCGGCGTGGTCACGATGACTTCCGCCGGGCACGGGATCACGGTGGGCGAAAAGGTGCTGATCGAAGGATTTGCCCCGGCCTACCTGAACGGCCGGCGAACGATCACCGCGGTGGCCACCAACACCTTCAGCTTCGCGCTGGGCAACCCGGGGACGGTGACCACCCTGGGGCTGGCGAGGGTGACGCATCCATGCTATTACGACGCCAACCCGGCGGCAGCACTTTACGAGATTTTCACGAACAACCGGTGGGGGCGGGGCATGAGCCCGAACGACATCGACATTGAATCCTTCCGGGTGGCTGCCCAATATTTCGAAGCCAACAATATCGGGATGTCATTCACCCTGGAAACCCAAAACGTGGTTTCCGACGCGGTGGAAATCATCCGCAACCATTGCAGCACGCTGGTGGTGGCGGTGGCCGGCACCCTGCGGTGCCTTTGCCTGCTGGATCGGTCGGCAGCATACACGCCGCGGATTCGAATCACTTCGGAGAACGTGACCGATCCGCAAATGAGCCGGCCGGGCTGGGTGAACACGATCAATGAACTGCGGTGTGAATTCCAGAACCGCCTGAACAACTACCAAGCCGAAGTGGTGGTGCAGCACGACGACGGGAACCTTGCCACCGTCCAGCGCATCAATTCCCAAAAGCTTTCCATGCCGGCCTTCAGCAACCGGGACACCGCTGACCGCATGTGTGCCATGCTGCTGCAACAAATGGCATACCCGCAAGGAACGCTTCGGTTCAATATGAACCACTTCGAAAAGCGGATGGAACCGGGGCAGTTTGTGGAATTCGTGTGGACCGAATGGAGCAGTGGACCCACCACGACTTATTGGCGGGTTGCCGAAATCAGCGACGGGGACCAGGACGAAGACGGGATCACGGTGACGCTGATCGAAGACGTTTACATGACCCCAGTGCAGGGGATTGCCGAAACCTTCGAAGCCCCGGTTGCCGCCTACGAAGGCGGGGTGACGAACGACGACGACGACATTTATCTGGGCGAAGACCGCGACGACGCTTTCGACCAAGGCAACCTGCTTTTCCAAGTGGTGGAACTGCCGATCTTCCTGACCGACGCCGACAAGTTTTTCGCCATCTTCTGCCAGCGCGACAGCGGGCGGATTCAAGGCCTGAACCTTTACGCGCGCGAAGACGGGGGCGGGGGCGACTTCGTTTCCCTGGGCAGCCTGAACCCCTGGGCATACTTCGGCACCCTCGCCACGCCGCTTTCGATCCTGAGCCGGCCGACGCTGACCAGGCAAACGCTTGATTTGACGATCAATCTGGAAAACGAAGACGACCGGGCCATTTTGCTCGAAATCTTCAGCCTCGCCCCGACCGACGCCGACGACGTGGACGCCATGGTGGGGGGCGGGACAAACTGGATGATCATCAATGAAGAGATTTTCCAAGTCGCCCAGGCCGAAGCCGGGGCCAGCGCCGATCAGATTAAAATCACGGGTTACCTGCGAAGCCAACAGGGAAGCACCCGGGTGACGCACGCCCCCGGCAGCCGGGTGGTGATGTTCTTCGAATTCATCCCGCGGGCATTTACTGCCCGTTATGACCTTCTTCCGCTGAACGTGCCGCTGGAATTCAAGGCGATCACGTACAACCAGCAAGGGCTGGAAGGCCTGGAATACACCTGGACCCACACGCTTCTGAACCGGGCACGCCGGGCGCTGGCAATCGAAGACTGGGACACCACCGGCACCGCCGGGCTGAACTGGGAAGTGGAATTCCGCCCGCGCTTCCACAACCGCGGGGCGCACGTCTTCGCTGACCTGGACGCGGACATGAACACCTTCACCGGGGAAATCCCCGACCTTTACGAATGGTATGTGATGCCCCAGGACGCCAGCGACACCGACCTGCTGACCGCCCCGGTGAAGATCACGCCCACCTGGGTGCAGGACGACGGCGAAACCGTTGCCACCGGCAAGGTGTCGTTTTCCTACGTGGCCCCGGCGACGACCGAGCACCTGATTTTTTACACGGTGCACGACGGGGTGCTGGGTTTCCCCGTGCAAATGGACCCGCCGTGAATAGGCTGGCCGAATGGCAACGCTGACGAACACCCGCCTGACCACCTTCGAAGCCGGCACGCCGAACATTGGCGCGCTGATCCTGGAAAACTTCCTGGGGATCGAACTGATCCTGGACCCCGCCACTTCATCGGGCGAAACGGTTTATGGGCTGCTGCACCGGGTGCTTCGGGGGCACGCCCCTGGGGTGGACACCATCGCATATTCGGCAACGCCTGCGGTTTCCTTCACCGGGAAGGCCGCCCAGGTGATCAGCCTGACCGGGGATGCCACCTTCAGCTTCAGCAATCTGGCGGCCGGCCGGCCGGTGCGCCTGCTGATTGCCGCCGACGCCACCCCCCGCACGCTGGCGTGGCCGGCCGGGGTGAACTGGGTGGGCAGCCCGATTTTGTCGATCGATGCGAATGCCTTCCTGATCGTGGAACTGATCAGCGCCGGCACGACCGACGCCGACGTTTGGGTGACCGCTGGCGCGGGCAGCGGTGGGGGCGGGGGCGGGGCTTCGGGTGCCGCCTATGTCTTCAACACGGCGACCAGTGGCGACCCCGGCACGGGGCAAATCCTGCTGAACAACGCCACGGTGGCCAGCGCCACCGCCTTGAACATTTCCGAAACCGACGACGACGGCAACGGGCTGGCCGCCTTCATTGCCGCCTGGGATGACGCCACCGGCACGGTGAAAGGCACCCTGAAGATTCAAGACGAAGCGCTGCCCAGCAACTTCGCCTTCTTCGACATCACCGGCACCATCACCGATTCGGGGACTTATGACACCTTCAGCGCCACCCACATTGCCAGCGGCGGCACGCTGACCAACGGCATGGCGGTGCGGGTGGAATTCACCCGGGCGGGGGATGCCGGGGCGGCCGGGGCAACCGGTGCCCCAGGGGCGGCCGGGGGCTACAATTACAAATTCAACACGGCGACCAGCGGCGATCCGGGGACGGGAAAACTTCTCTTCAACAATGCGACGATTGCCAGTGCCACCGCGCTGAACATTTGCGAAACTGCCGACGACACCGCCGCGCTGGCCGGGGTGCTGGCCGCCTGGGATGATTCGACCAGCACGGTGAAGGGGCTGGTGTCGGTGATCGACAAGGCGAACCCTGCCAATTACGCGTTTTTCAATATCACGGGGACGATCACCGACGCCGGGACATATGACACCTTCACGGTGGTGCACGTCGCCAGCGGGGGCACGATTGCCAACAATGCCGACGTTTCGGTGAACTTCAGCCGGGTGGGCGACGTGGGCGCGACCGGGGCCAGCGGGACGACTGCCAGCCTTGGATTGCTGCTGGCGGTTGCAGGTGGCAATTATTTGACGTAAAAGGCGGGATGCCCGCCAACACCGCACCAATCTTTACCCTGGTCCCAAACGTGGGCTTCGGGGAAGTCGCAACCGCCAACACGGCAAAGGACGGAACCGGCACGGTGGTGCTGGTTTTCACCGCCGGGGCGAATGGTTCATACCTGCAAAAGGCAAGGATCAAAGCCAAGGGATCGAACGTGGCCACCAGCCTGCGGTTCTTCCTAAACAACGGCAGCACCCCGACGACCGCGGCGAACAATACCCTGATCGGGGAAATCACGATTGCCGCCACCACCCTTTCGGAAACCGCGGCACTGGCGGAAAACGAATACATTTTTGACGTTCCAATCCCATCGGGCTATCGCATTTATGTGACCATCGGAACCACGGTGGCCGCCGGCCTGCACGTTCAAGCCTACGGTGGCGACTACTAAAAGCCATGCGCCACGCCCTGCACATCCCGCGGCAGGTTCACCAGCCGCTGACCCGAATCATTCGCCCGGACGACCTGAACAAGACCGCCCAGGCGGTGCCAAAGCGCAACCCGCACGCCCGGCACCTGCACCGCGACGCGGCAGCCCGCACGCTTTGGCTGGACTCTTCAGACCTGAAGATTTCGGGAGCGTTCGACCGATGGCAGGACAAAGCCGGCGGGCGCATTTTCCGGCAACTGGCGAACACGACATATCGACCGCTTTGCCGCCTGCGGGCGCAAAATAATCTGGCGGTGGCCGATTTCACGGATGGGGCATTCCTGACCTGCGACGACCTGAACACGATGGAAGTGGTGGGGCAGCGGTGCGGCACCCTGACCTTCCTTGCCCGGCACACGAACCAGACCAGCGGGGGCGGATGCTTCCTGAGCGACATCACGAACGGCGGCATGGGCTTTTACATGGCCCAGAACACCACCGCATATTTCGACCATGGCCCAGGCGGGGGTGCCGGCACCCGGCTTTCGTTCGCGATCACTCGCGATCCTGACTGGTGCGTTTATCAGCTGGTGAGATACGCGGAGACGATGCTTTACTATCGGGACGGGGTGCTGCTGGGCAGCGGCACCGGAAAGACCGGCGGGCTGGTGGGGGGCAAGGGGTATGCGATCCTGGGGCACGACAACCGAAATTCCACCCCGGTCAATACCGGCTCGCGAATGGACGTTGCCGAGCTGCGACTTTACAACCGGGCGCTGACTGAAACGCAACTGCGGGAAGAGCGGGAAGAACTGGCCGCCAAGTGGCGATTGGCCTACAAGTATTCATCGATCGAAATCCCCGGCACGGTGGCCCAGTGGGACGCTTCCAGCCTGGGGCTTTCGGTCGGGGCAAACGTGAACCCATGGGCGGCAGTGGTGGGCGGTTCATCTTACACGATGGACACGGTGAGCGGCACAACCCCGACATATCAGGCAAAGAACGGATGCCCTGGGGTGCGTTATGCGGCGGGCTACCATCGGACGAATGCCGCCACCGGGCTGGTGCAGCCATTCAGCGCTTCCACCAATTGGAGCGTTTTCGCGGTGCTGGGGCTGGGGGTGCCGGGGGCTGCTTATGCTGCCGTCATCGATCACACGCACACCACGCCCAGCGGGCAAAACTTCGTGCTGGCCCGCTACGATTCAAACGACAGCTTCACTTGCGCATATTACCAGACCAGCGCCGGCACCGTCGAAGCGCTTGGACCAGGCGGTGCGGCGGCGTGGCGCGGGCAAGGGCGAATGGTGGTTGCGTTCAATAAGAACGGCACGGCGTGGAGTATGCGAAACGGCCGGCGGGCGATTGCGCGAGGGACCGCCGGGGCGACCACCTTCACGACCGCCGCCCGGCAACTGAACTTCGGCGGCAACCCGACCTTCGGCCGGCAATACATCGGGGACATTCACGAAGTGATCATGTGCAACCAAGCCCAGGAAGAAGGCGACGTTGACGCCATTTGTAAATTGCTCGCCAACAAGTGGGCGCTCTCGCTATGAGTGAAAATTTCCGCAGTGCCATCGAAGTGCGGCAGGGGACTGGCCCGGCCGGCCTGATGACTGGCACCTATGCCATGACCACTTCGCTGGTGAAGCTGGCGCGGCGGGCGCTGACCGGCATCATGGTGCGGGACCCATGGCGAAGCACTGCGGCAAACCAGCCGATTCTGAGCGGCAAAAGCTTGGCGGTGGCCTTCGATGTTTCCGACGGTGAGAACTGCGAACTGATGTTCGACGCGCTAGGTGACCCAGGCCGCGGCACCGACGTGGCGGGGACCAGGACGTGGAAGGTGGGGCGGCCTTCGGACGTGCGCCGCTTCGACTTCGCACTGCTGCCGGTGGAAGGTGGCAACCTGGAACTGCGGGAAGCGGCACTGGTGCAAGCGCAACTGGTGATCGAACGGGGGCGGATGGTGACCTGCTTCACCGAATGGGAAGGGCGGCAACTGATCGACGACCACGACGCATGGACCACGACCGACATCGGCGGGGTGAATTACGCCGGGGCGCTGGACGCCACCGTGGACTTCGACGGGGAAGCCGGGCCAGTCTTCAGTGCCGCGCTGAGTGTGAGTCGCGACCTTCGGGCGGCAAATTACACGCTGGCCGGCGTGGCGCGAAACTGGAAGGGATCACTGACCCCCGACGTGGTGGGGCGCATTGCCGTGCGGACGACCGCGGCCGACTTCGCCAGCATGATGATGGGGGAAACCTTCGAACGTGCCATCACGCTGACCATCACCGCCGGGGCAAAGGTGCGGACGCTGACGCTGCCGCGCTGCATTTGCGAAGCCGGCGAACGCCAGCTGGTGGCCCGGGGCACCTATGAGCACGTTTTAGAATTCGCCCTTTTAAGGGAATCTGGACAGGACGCTTTGACCGTAACGACGACAACACCATGAGCACCCTATTGCGATCCCGCCGCCGCTCGTTATTTTCCGCGATGGCAACCCCAAGCCGAAAGCAAGACGAAGCCCCGAACTGGGCGGTTCGAATGTCCAGCGTGGAACTGCGCATGGACACGCTGGAAACTGAACTGAAGGAACACGGGCGACGGCAAGCGCACGGTTTCGAACAGGTGGAAGGCCACCTGAACCGTTTGGCGCTGAAGATCGACACGGCGACCACCAAACCACCACCCTGGGGGCTGATCGTTTCCGCCTTTGTCGGGGTTTGCACGATCCTGATCGGGATCGGCGGCCTGGGGATGTCAATGGCCGGCGGGCTGGCCTTGTGGGCAAACGCCTACTTCGGGCGAAACATTCAGATTGCCGAAGGGATGGCGAAGGAAGCGCACCTGCGAATCGAAGCGGTGCAAAGCCGGTGGGATGCGCGGGACGAAAAGCGGGATGCCCTGCTGCATGAAGTGATGGGGGACGTTCGCGCGATTGACGCGAAGCTGAAGGTGGATGAAGAGAAGGCACCATGAAGCCGATCCTTGCCGCCCTTGCCATGCTGGCCTGCACCAGCTGCGCAAACTCTCCATTCAGCCGGGTGCGGTTTACCGTGGGTTATGGGGAAGCCACGGTGGGAATAGAAGCCGACATCCGGGACACGGGGAAAAACCCGATTGCAAGCCGGCGGCGTTCTGGCAAGTAAGCCGGGTGAAACCAAGCACCCGCACGGCAATCCTGAAATCGATCATTCGTGATCGTGCTTCCCTTTTCCCGGCCTTCATCGGTGGGGTGATCTTCCTGCTTCTTCAGGCCGCCGATCACATCGGGCTGAAATTGACACTGGCCCAGCAAGCCGGCTTTTCCGCCTTCGCGTCGACGCTGCTGGCCGCCATCCTGAACGGGTGGGCGCTGAATGTGCAGGCCGATGGCGTGGAAACGATGCAGGCCAAGCAGAAGGAAATCCACCCTTCAATCGAAGTCGACGGGCTGGCGGGCCCCCAAACGGTGCGCATGAACGCGCTGACCGTCGAAGAAGTGAAATCCCAGGAAGCAACCGACCACCGCGGCCGGCGTTAGCGAACGTAAGGTGCCCAGGACATGATCCAAAGCGCCAGCGAGCCCAGGCCGCCCAGCATCATGCCGAAGATTAGAGCGATGATCAGGGGCAAATCCCGCGGTGGCTTCGGGTGCGGTTCATTCTTCAGCGCAAGCATCACCTGATCGGCCAGCGCTGGCACCGCTTCCTTCCGGGGATCGATTCCCCGATCTAACAAACTGCACGCCCAGGCGTGCACGTAACCGATTGCCATTGCCTCCCGCTTCGTCAATTGCAGCACCGGGAGCGTATCAAAAACGACGGCAGTGCCGTCTTCGTGGTCATTTACTGGATTCATAGAGTGCCGCTGTTCTAAGCATGCCCTCCGAAATTGCAACCAGTGAAACCTTCAATTCGCTTTCGCTGGCCCCGGCAAGCTGGGGCTGGTAGGCGTCAATCAGCGCCGCGGTGAGCGCTTTCCATGCTGGATCGGCCCCGGAAGAATCCATTGCCGCCTTCAGCGCTTCGGCGGTCGGGTTTTCCGACAGCGCCACCAATTGGATTTTGGTGGCAGCCTCGCGCACGCGTGCAGCCGCTGCCGGCCGTTTGGCTTCGGGCACCTGCTGCAAGTAAGCGACGGTGGCAACGGTGCCCAGTGGGATGCCATCGCGGGCAGGCTGGAACGTGAGTGAACCGCAGGACACGGCAAGCGCGGCGATGGCGGCAACGATTAGGTGAGTGAGTTTCATAGGGGGAAGCAGTAAACTTTCGTTGACCTCCCGGCAATGCCGGGTTTTCTGGCGGCCTATGAAATCCGCGTTGTCTCTGCTTTTCCTGCTGCTCTCCTTCACTGCCGCCTTCGGGCAAACCGTGACCTTCGCCTGGGAAGACCAGCCCCCGGGCACGCCTGAAGTTACGGGCTATCGGATTTACCAAGTGATCAAAACCCAGGTGAACCCTGAAGGCCCGGAAACGATCACATACACTCAGGCGAATGAAGCGCCGATCCCCGGCGACGCCCGCCAGTGGACGACCACGAAGGCGACCGCCGGCACGACCTGGACGATTCGCGCATACAATGCCGGCGGCGAAGCCCCGGACAGCGAGCACTTCACGATCCCCGCGCCGCCCGCCCAGGTGCCTGGATTCCGCACCATCGCGCTGGTGGTGGAATCGTCCCCTGACCTGCTGAAGTGGGCCAGCCATGCCGTTCTTCAGGTGGCCGCGGTGCCGCCGCATCAATTCTTCCGGCTTCGCTTTTGAACGCGCTTCTGATGCTCGCCAGCATTCTGCTGGTATGGGATGACCCGCTGAACCCGGTGGGCACGGTGGCGGGCTATCACGTTTACCGGGTGGAACACCTGGGCACGGGGGAAATCATTCGGCACCGGGTGAACGTCGAATTGATCCCGTGGGTGGCCGACACCGATTCGACCCCCAGCCTTTTCATTCGCGGGGTGCTGCCGCTGGAAGAATACCGGGGCACGGCGGTGGGGCATCACCCAGAACTGGGCGCGCTGAACGAATCCGAAATTTCCGATGACTTTTACAAGGTGCCGATGCCGCCGGTTGCGGTGCGCTGGCGGGTGAAGAACCCCGACGAAGTGCCCGGCATGCCATGACCCTGACCCTTCCCGACACCGACACCGGGCCAGCCACCATCACGCTTTGCATTGCCATTTTCTGGGCGATCCTTTTTCTAATCTGGGGACTACTGCACAACCAAAACCGATGAAAATCACCGAAGACCATTGGATTGACACCGCGGTGCGCGACCCGCTTCCCGGCGGCAATCCGATGCCGACCAGGCGCGCGGCGGTCATGCACTTCACCGGGGGCTGGGGGGCGCGATACGTGATCCCCGACTGGCGCAAGCGGGCGGATGGCGTGTGCGCCCACGTGGTGATCGACCGAAACGGGGAGGTTTACCAGTGCCGGCCGTTCAATCGCACTTGCGGGCATGCCGGCAAGAATTCGACATGGCGCGACCCGTCCAGCGGCATCGTTTACAAGAACGCCCAGGTGAACCAGTGCACCATCGGAATCGAACTGGCGAACTGCGGGGAATTGCCGCGGGACCGCTACCCGGTGACCGCCGGGGTGGAACTGGTGGGGCAACCGATCCCTCGCCTGGAAGCCCGGCACAAGAACGGTGGCGGGCTGATGAAGTGGGAAGTTTTCCCGAACGCCCAGCTGGTGGCCGCCACCCAGGTGGTGCAGGCATTGATTGCCCGTTATCAGCTGGACGACGTGACCGGGCACGACATTATTGCCCCCAGCTGGAAGACCGACCCGGGGCCAGCTTTTCCAATGGAAACTTTCCGGCAAGCGCTGGGCTTCCCCCGCAAACCATGACCATCTTTTCGTTTCTCTTCCCGTCGCTCGCCACCGCCGTGTGGCGTGCGGCTGGATTCCTCGACAACCCAACCGAACACCGACCAAGCACCATGGCTAAACTAAACGCGCAACAATCCGTTGCCATCATCCTTGCCCTTGTGGCAAGCCTCACGACCACCCGCGCCGCATTGAAGGAAGCACGGGCGAAGCTGGCACCAACCGAAGCCGAACTGGCCGCCGCGAAAGCGGAAGACGAAGAAGTGGAAGCTGCCCTGGAAGCTGCCCAGGCCGCGCTTGCCGCGAACGACGCCGAAGACAACCCGCCACCGGACGAACCGCCGACCGACCCAGCGCCCCCCGATGAACCGCCGGCCGATCCCGCGCCGACGGAACCGGACCCGGTGGTGCCTGCGCCCACCGAACCCTAAGCGAAGGGACCAGGACTGAAACGCCCCCCGACCGGACCAGTGCCGGCCGGGGGTTTTTCGTTATTGGAAGATTTCGATTGCGCACGCGTGCGCAGTGTGCGACACTGCCGCATGACCACGACCACCACCATGAAACACACCATTGAACTGAAACGCGTCGAATACAGCGCCCGCATGAGTGAAGAAACCTTGTGCTTCGCTGCCGACATCCACATTGACGGCAAGAAAGTCGGAGCAGCCCAGAACAACGGGCAAGGCGGCAGCACGCTGGTGCACCTGACCGCCGAAGGGCGGGGTGCCGCCACCGCCGCCCTGCTGGCCTACGGTGCCACCATTGCCATTCACAACTTCGAAAAGGAAAGCGTGGAAGGGGTGGTGGACCGGATGCTTGCCAAGTATCTTTTGCGGAAGGACGCGGCGAAAATCTTCAAATCGCAAATGTGCTTCGTCGACGCCGCCGGGAAGCTTCATTCCACGAAGAAGATCAAACCCGAAACGCTGACCCGCCTGCACGCCATGCCTGATGAAGCGATCTTTAAAAACGTGCCGTGGGCTGCCGGCATGCGCCGAATCACCAGCGCCGAACAATTGCTTGCCGTGCTGGAAGCAGAAGAGATTGCAACCATGCCAGAATGGGCGAAAGGCCTTTGATCAGAACCACCACCAACCACGACCACGAAATGAATCCGACACCGTTCAGCGTTATTAAGCAGCACCTTGCCGATGGTGCAGTGCTTGAATGTATTGAAGGCAAAATCACGAAACTCTTCCCCCGGAAAGCTGGCACCGGGGAACACGGGGAATGGAGTTTCCAGAATGGGGAAATGTCCGACGCCGCGGGCGACCTGATCGAAGTGAAATGGAAGGGGTGCGACGACGTGCCCGGAAGCTGGAAGGGCAAGACGGTGCGGATTTATTCGCACAAGGGCGACAAGGGCAGGACGGGGCTTTATGCCTTCGACGACGAATATCAGGGGAAGACCACCCGGAAAATCAAAGTGACCAGCACCGCGGAAATGGTGAACGCCGCCGATGCCCGCGGGGGCGAAGGCCTTGCCGCCGCCGTCGACGAAAAGCTGGACCAGCGCCAGCGTGCCGCGGATGCCGCCCCCCGGCAGGAAGCGCCCGCCCCCCGGCAGGAAACCACCACCCACCGCGACACCGCCGCCCCGGCCGACTTCCTGCTGAACGTGAAGAAGCGGGCAGCACGCCTTGCCGCCATGCACGGGGTTTGCGTCGACGCCGCGGTGCATTCTGCCCACGGGGTGCTTCAGCGGCATGGTTATGCCATGGTGCCGCAAGCGGTGCTGATCCTGGCCGACAAGATTTTCATGGAAACGGTGCGCCGATCCGATCCTGATCTGATGCCGATGAACGCCTATAAAGACGGATACAGCGGGCCGACGCTGAAGGGGCTGGTGGAAGAACTGAACAAGCAGGTGGCCGACCACCGCGCTGCGCTTGCCCCGCACCAGCCCGCCGCCGCGCCCGCGAAGCCGGGCTTTTTCGATGAAGAACCGGGTGCCGATTCGGTGCCATTCTGATCGACCTGGGGGCGCGGGGCAAATTTGCCCCGCACCCTTCCAACAGTGTAGAACGCGCACGCGTGCGCACATTTTCGTTGCCAACCACCTATTTCCCACCACCCTGCAAAACCATGATCACGACCCTGAAAATTGAAAACCTGAAAGGCATCACTGCCAGCCTGGACTTCGGCAAAGCCGTTGCCGTTGTCGGGCCAAACTATTCCGGCAAAACCGCCGTGGCCGACGCGCTGCGCCTCGCGCTGACCGGCGAGCACCCCGAACTGGGAAAGGCGAACGCCGCCATTTTCAAATTGTGCAGCGGCACCAGCCTTTACGTTGGGGCAAGCTTCGACACCGGCCTGCACATTGACCGCACGTGGACGCTGCGGGGCAAGAGTGTGAAGGCCGAAGTGATGGGCGACACCGCCGCCGCCTTGCCGCCCTTCCTACTCGACACCCAGATTTTCCTGAAGGCGAACGCGAAGGAACGGTTGCGGATGGTTGCCAGCGGTGCCGGGGATGCGGAAGCGAAGGCGGCCACCCGACTGGCGGCCGAACTGGACCTGCAAGCCAGCAACTTCGAAACCATGGAAGGGCTGGCGGTGGGCTACGAAGCCGACGCGAAGGACTGGAAAGCGGTGGGGAAGCGATTCCTTGGCATGCTGGAAGGCACCACGCTGGTGGACGCTGAGAAGGAAGCCAAAGCCCGCCCGGACGTGCAGGCTGCCCAGCGTGCCGCGGTGGCGGCATTCGATGCGGTGAAGCAGGCCCGGCAGAAGGTGAAAGACCTGGGCGACCGGCAGCGGGCCGGCGAAGAAGCCATGGGCAAGCTGAAGAACATCCCGGAAGATGTGGACACGCTGATTGCCAAGATTGCCGACCTGGAAGAGAAGCGGGACCAGGTGGAAAAAGTCGGGGCGGCAGCCCGCGAACGCGCCAGCGCACTGGCCAGCACGGTGGCCACGCTTTCGATGCAATGCAGCGGGATCACCGATCGATTCCCCCGGGCGAGCGAGCCGACCGAACAACTGGCCGCGGAAATCGACCGCCTGGAAGCACTGGAAGAACTGACCGACGCCGATGCAAACGCCGCCGCCCAGGCTGCCATTGACGCCCGGGACGCCATGACCCGGGCGACCAGCGCCGCCGCCAGCGCCAAAGGGGCGAAGCAGCAAGCCGAAAAGCGACTGGCCGAATTCGAAACGCTGACCTGCTGCCCCACGTGCTTGGCGGCATCCCCAGGCTGGAAGGATGCGGTGAAGGCTGGGCTGAACAAGGCCGCGGCCGATGCGCACGCGCACGAACTGGCAACCGATGCCACGATGAAGGCGGCCGAAAAGGCGGCCGATGAAGCAACCGCCGAACGCAAACGCGTGGGGGACATTGTTTATCAGCGAAGCATACTTTCCACCCTGCAAACGATACTGACCGCCGCCATTCAGTGGAGTGATCTTGTTCGACGGAAGACCGAAGCGGCAGCGCTGCACGACCCGCTTGCCGAACAAGCGGTGAACGCCGCCGCCCATCTTGTGGAAATCCGCAACCAGCTGGGGGTGGCCCGGCTTGCGCTTCAGACCGCCCAGGGTGCCGAACACCTGCGGGCGGTGGTTGCCGACATGCCGACCGAAGAAGACCACGACCACGCCGACCGTGCGGTGATGGCAGCCGAAGACGCGCTGGAAGTGGCGAACGCCGCCCAGGTGGCCGCGCAAACGGCCGACCGGGAGCACGCCGCCGCGGAAGAGCGGGAAGCGAACATCCGGGAAGCCCGGGTGAAAGCCGACGACGCCGAAGCGAAGGCTGCCGATGCCGCGGCAAAGGCGAAGACGATCCGGCAAATCATGCAGGAAGAAATGGCCAGCGCGTTCAATATGGTGGCCGCGGCCGCCGAGCAATTCAGCACCGCGGTGCTTGGCAGCAAACTGGTGGTGGAAGACGGGATCATGGGGCGCTGGATCGGTGCGGCATTCGTGCCGTTCGACGTGCTGAGCGGTGCCGAACAGGTGGTTGCCACCATCGCGCTGCAAGTCGGCCTGCAAGGCGGCAAAGGCGCGCTGGTGATGATCGACGAAGTTTCACGCGTCGACGTGAAGCGGAAGGTGGAACTGGCGAAGGTGCTGGTGGATTCGATCAGCGACGGCACCATTGACCAAGCGTTTGTTTTCGACCATGATGCCGCCTTCTGGGGCACCACGGGCTTCCAATCCATCACGCCCGCCGACCTGCCAAAATGATGCGGGGCAAATTTGCCCCGCACCCTCCCGACACTGTAAAACCACGACCACGACCATGAATATTGAACTGACACCCGAGCAACGCGCCGCCGTTTATTCTACTGAATGGAAAATTATTCTGGAAGCCTGCCCTGGCAGCGGCAAGACGGCAACACTGATCGAACGGATTGCCGACATGCAACCGCTGGACCAGACCAAGGTGATTGCCATCACTTTCACGAACAAGGCCGCCGCCCAGCTGAAGGAAAAGCTGAACGCCCGAAACATTCACCCGCACTTCGTGGGGACGCTGCACGCGCTTTGCACCCGGATGGTGCGCCGCAAGGTGCCCACCATGGTGGTGCTGGACGAAGAGCAGGCGGAAGCCATGCTGAAGCAGTGCATAACCGCGACACGTTCGAAGGCCAGCTTGAAAGCCTGCAAGGCGGTGCTGCTGGGAGCGCAGGCGGACGCGAAGACGCAACCCCCGGTGGCCGCCTACCTGAAGGCACTGAGCAGTGCCGGGGCGGTGGATTACGACACCCTGCTGACCCTGGGGGCGAAGTATGCCCCGGACTACGGGAACGGCTGGCACCTTTTCGTCGACGAATACCAGGATTCTGGACCGCTTGATGATGAAGTTTATGACGGGCTTTATTGCGCCAGCCGCTTTTTCGTGGGCGACACTGACCAGGCGATTTATTCTTTCCGCGGGGCGACGCTGGAAAACATGCGGAAGCGTGCCGGGTTTCGGATGGCGCTGACCGGCAATTTCCGAAGCCGGCCGGAAATCGTGGATGCCGCGGTGAATGTGATTTGCCGAAACCCGAACCGCCGGAAGCTTCCCATGAAAGCAGTGTGGGAAGGGCAAGGGCGGGTGGGGCGTCACATCTTCGACACCGACGTGCTGGAAACCGCGGCGATCATTGAAGCGATCCGGGCCGGTGGGGAATGGGCGGTGCTGACCCGCTACAATGCCAACCGCAAAAAGCTGGACGACGCGCTGCGTGCCGCCGGCCTGCCGATGCCTGCCCGGCCGGCACCCGTCGACGGCACCATGGGCATGGCGCGCATTTTCCTGAACCTGATGGCAAACCCGCAAAGCGCGGTGATGCAAGCGGCATGGTGGCGGGCAACCCGCCCCGCGCACGTGGCGCAAAAGCTGATCGAAACCGCCGCCCCTTTCGCGCTGATCCTGGACCCACCGGCAACCGAAGCCGAACTGGCCGCCATGATGCGCCGCGAAATGATCACGCAAGGCACGGTGCTGAAGGTGCTGAGCGCCGCGCGCGCGGCCGGCAGCCTGGACCCGCTGGAAATCCTGCAATGCCTGCGGGACGAAGAGCAGGTGGAAAAGGTGAAGGGGGCGGTGACGGTTGCCACCATGCACGGGGCCAAAGGCCTGGAATTTGACAACGTGTGGATTGCCGGGGCCGAAGGAATCCCGAAGGCCGAACGAATCGAAGAAGAACGCCGCCTTTTCTTCGTGGCAATCACCCGGGCACGCACCCGCCTGGAAGTGTCGACTTGCCGCAACCGGCCGAACGAATACAGCGCCCGCATGGAAGCCCGCGAAGTTTCCCCGTTCTTCCTTGAAATGGAACCGATCTTCTGACATAGACCGCCACCACGACCACGACCATGACAATTGATTTCCTTCGAATCGAACTGGAACCGGATTATTTCCACCGGACAAACCACCTGACCTTGCGGGTTTGCGCCCAGGTGAATGGCACCCCGCTGAGCACCTTCGTTTCCGTCGACGAAAACCACTTCGAACCAGCGCTGGACGAAATGCTGCACGTTGCCGGGCAATGCCTGAAGCGCTTGGCAAAGGCCGAAGCTGAGAAGCGGAAGGGACCGCGCACCCGGGCGGAAGTCGAAGCAGCCATTGAAGCCGGCCTAGGCAAACGCCGCGAAGACCTGGACAACGGAAGGGGGCCACTATGAGCGCCGCCCTACTTTCCCAGGCCTTCGATGCCGAAACACGCAAGCCCGTGGATAAGCTGATTTTGATCCGCGTCGCGAACTGCGGCGACGCCGGGGCAAATCTGACCATTGCCCAGCTGGCAAAATTCTGCGGGTGCGGTGCACCAGCGATCCGCCGAAGCCTGATCCGCCTGCGGGCCGACGGGCACCTGATCATTCAACCAAACGAAAACCAGGTGGAAATCACCATGACGACACGACCATGACGAAACGCGACCTGATTCAGGACACCAGCGAAATGAATGTGATTTTCATTCATTCGGTGGTGGACGACGCCGGCCTGACACCTTCAGCTTTCCGCGTTTACGCCCACCTTGCCCGGCGGGCTGGTAGCGGGGCAGCGTGGCCGGCGGTGCAGGGGATTGCCGATCATTGCCAGCTTCACGCTGACACGGTGCGTGCCGCACTGTCCATGCTGGTGGATCGAAATATGATTCGGGCAGAACTTCGCCCCGGCAAGACAACCCGCTATTTTTTAGAAAAACCTTCAGCGTGGGAACCCCTAGGAAAAAACCACCCCCCTGCTTTGAATGGAGACCACCCCTCTGGTTTGAATGGAGGGGACCCCTCCGGTTTGAATGGAGACGAAGGAAATAAAAGAAGGACATCAAAGGAAGGGAATCCCAGTATAGTGGCTGAAGCCCCAAAATCGGGGCAGCGAAAGCAAATCCGCGACCGCACCGCCGACGAACTCGCGCTGGCACGGCTGATTCAACCCGACCTTCTCGCCAGTGAGGTTTTCAAGGCCGCCTGGACCGCATGGCAGGGGTACAGGGAAGAAAGGGCAACACGACCCCTTTCCGGCGAAACACGCACCGCCTGGACCGAACGGGCGGCCGGTGCGCATTTGAAGAACTTCCTTTACCTTGCCCAGCGCTATGGCGACGACGCCTTGCGCAGGATGGTGGATCGATCGATTGACCGGCGATGGCTGGAAGTTTACGAACCGAAGGGAAGCGATACCATCAAAGCTTCGACCACGACCATGACCGAAGAACAGCTGAAGAAGTTTTAACCACGAACACCACCACGACCATGAACGACCTGACATCAATCACCGACCGCATCATTGCCAAAGCCCAGGCACGCGCCGCGGCCTTTGCGCCGATCCTGACCGAAGCGCCACCCGCGAAGACCTGCAAGGCCTGCGGGGAAGTGTCGACCCTGAACCGGGAGGCATCGGAAGCGGCATGCGCGCTGGCCTATGATTGCCGATCCTGCGCTGCCACCGCCGCCCATGAGCACCTTCGCCAAGTGTGGCGACGCGCTGGCATTCCCTCCGACGTGCTGCACGCGACCTTTGACAACTTCGACCTGGACCGGCCCCCCCGGGAGAAATCCGACCCGCCGCACACCTTCAAGCAGGCCTGCATCACCTTCCAGCACGGCAGCCCGCGAAACCTGATCATGGCCGGCAGTGTAGGGATCGGGAAAGGCCACCTTGCCGCGGCAATCGCGAAAGAACGGATTGCCCAGGCGGGCGACTATTCGGTGCAGTGGTGGAACTGCCACAAACTCTTCGAAGCATCCCACCGCGCTTATGAAAACGGCGACCGGCAACGCATGATCGACCGACTGGCCGACGTGGCCTTGCTGATCCTGGACGAAGTGGCCTTTGCCGAATTGCCGAAGGACGGCATGCGTTTGATTTATGACGTGATCGACGGGCGGCAGAAGAATTGCCGGCAAACCCTGCTTCTTTCGAACCGGCCGGCGGTGGTGATTCGGGAATGGCTGGGGGCTGCTGCCGTCGACCGCCTGCGGTCGGGTGGTGCGCGGTTCTTGTGGGGCGACTGGGAAAGCGCCCGGGGCACCAAAATCGAAGGGGGTCAATTTTGAACGCGCAAGCTTTCGCGGGGGCGCTGGTGATGATCAGCGGCACCTGGGCCAGCGTTTATTTGGCGGTGAAGGACTGGCCCGGCCCTGCGGCTGGCGCGCTTGTCGTCTCTTGCATCGTTGCCCTTGCCATCGTAGGACGGAAACCATGAACGCCACGACCTTAAACGCCGCACTGAAAACGATCATCGCACCGGTTTGCACGCAACCCGAAGCGCTGGTGATCCGCGTTTCTGAAGAATCGCGGTTCTTCGGGGTGATGGTGCAGCCATCCCCTGCGGACATGCCCCGGATTATCGGTTCTGGCGGGGCGAACTTCCAAGCGCTGAAGGGGATTCTGAACGAAGCCGGCGAAGCCCACGGGCTGCACATTCGTTTATTCGTGAAGGATGCCGACCCTGACCGCACGACCCGCGCCCCGCGGGTGGTGGTGGCCGATTCCGACTGGCAACCGGAAACCGCGGCGAATGCCTGCAAGGCGGCACTGGCCCTTTGCAAGCTGCCACCAGGCGTTCGAATTGTGCGGCAGGACAATGGCCGCCCGCGAATCGTCATCGAACCACCGTTGCCGATGCAACTGGGCACCGGGCTTTCCCGCTGGGTGCACGTGATTGCCAGAAGCCAAGGTGGACACGTCGACTTCGATTTCCCCATGGCGTGAACGCTTTCCCGCATGAACCGCCATTCAGGTGGCTGGTTGAATCATCCACCCGTGGGCTGAACCACTTGGTGGACATAAGCGCGAACAATGGCTGGGGTGCTTGCGGATGTGAGCACCACCAGTTTCGATGCCAGCCCGAACTTGACCGGGGGCAAAAACCCGCGAAGCGTTGCAGCCACCTGGAAGCAGCCCGCGCCGCCTTCACCGATGACATGATTTCCCGTTTATGCACGCTCTCACGACACGACAACTGACCGACGACGAAATTGCCCAGCTGCGTGGTGGCAACGCGTCAATCGACCTGCAACTTGCCGCCGTGCTTGAAAACGAATCGATCGTTTTCAGCGCCCACCGGCCCACGTCCACCGTGGTGGTGGCGCATGAAAACCCAGGCGGCACCCACGCCTGGATTTTCGAAGGCGGCACCGAATGGGATCGGAAGCAAGCCGGCCGCGGGGTGGTGGCCCGGGTGATGCGCCGCGCTGAAGAACGTGGCATGAAATGCGAACGCCTATGAAAGCGACGCCTGGGCAGGCCTTCGAACGGGAAGTGGGGATGGTGTGCGACGCCTACCGGGCGACCGGACGCGCCGACATCCGCAAGGTGGACCCGCCCACCCGAACGCTTTGGAAATGCGGCAAGCCCGTGACCATCCTGCTGCCGAATCCATTCCTGGACTTCGTGGGCACCTGGACGGAAATGGGCGGCAAGGCGGTGATGATCGAAGTGAAGTCGACCGAAGAACCCCGGCTTGCCGTGCTGGCCGAAAAGCAGAAGGGCAGCGGGATCAGCCACGACCAATTGACAAACGCGCTGGCCTGGGAAAAGGCTGGGGCAGCGGTGGCATTCCTTTGGCGGCACGACCGGGCGGTGCGATTGCTGACCCCCAGCATGGTGCGGGCTGCCACGACCGACCGCAAAAGCGTGACCTGGACCACCGCGCACCTGGTCCCGGCCGGCCTGGGCTTCTGCTTCCACGATTTTCTGACCCTCCTTCACCCCATCCACAAAACACCATGACCACCGCTCTTGAATATCACCCGATTGCCAACCTGCTGCCGATGCCGACGGAAGGCGAACAAACCCTGCTTCGTGACTCCATTGCCAAGGATGGACAACTGGACCCCATCGTGCTGCTGGCCGGCAAAATCCTGGACGGGCGAAGCAGATTCGAAGCGTGCCTTTCGCTGAACAAAACGCCCGACGTGCGCAACTTCAACCCGGAGAAAGACGGGGCGAGCCCGACCACCTGGGTGCTGGCCAAGAACCTTTTCCGCCGGCACCTGAGCACCAGCCAGCGGGCAGCGGTGAGCATCGACGCCATGCCCTTCTTCGAAGCCGAAGCGAAGCAACGCCTGGAAGCGGCAGCGAAGCACGCCACCCCGGAAGCCCCGGCCGGCGAAGCTGGGCGATCCGCCGACAAGGCGGCCGAAGTCGCGCACGTTTCCGCGACATCCATCAAGCACGCCAAAAAGCTGAAGAAGGAAGCGCCCGACCTGCACGCCGAAGTGGTGGCCGGCACCAAGACGCTTCACGAAGCCATCAAAATCCTGGAAGACCGGAAGGCCGACGCCGCCGCCGCCGCCAGCAATGACCAGAACGCCGAAGCCGACGCCGAACGCACGAAGATTTACGAAGGCAACGCCGCCGGCCTGGAACGCGCCCACGGCGAAGAATTCACCAAAGCGATCCGGGACAGCACGGTGCTGAAGACCGTGCAAGAACTGCGTGACTTCACTGACCTGAGTTTCCCCGAGCAGAAGACGATCCGGGAATTGATTGTGCGGAAGTGGACCGTGAAGAAGGCCTTGAAATTCATCAATGGCACGGTGAGCCGGGAAGACAAGATTGCCGACCTTTTCCTGCGCACCCTGAGCGGTGGGGCTTCGAAAATGTCTTTCGAAATCGACGGGTGGCACGTGGTGGTTTCGCGCCAGAAAGGTGCGGCGAAAGAGTGACCCGGCGGGGGGTGCGGGGGTGCGGGGCAAATTTGCCCCGCGCCCTTCCAACAGTGTAGGACGCACGAAAACCGTGCAAAAACCAAACGACCACGACCATGAAATGGAATCTTCGACCGTATCAAAAGCGGTGGTGCAGGACGATCACCGACTGCTTCAAATGCGGGCCGGAAGGCGAGCCGATGAAACGCCTGCTAGGGGAAGCGGCGACCGGGGCGGGAAAGACGATTATGACCGCCGCCATGATCTTCGAACGGCAGAAGCGTGCCCGGCCTGAACGGTGCCTTTTCCTTTGCGACACCATCGAACTTTGCGACCAGGCGGTGGACAAAATCCACCTATCAACCGGCATTATTCCCGATCTGGAAAAAGCCGATGCCCGCGCCAGCTTGAAAGCCCAGGTGGTGGTGGGGAGCATCCAAACCATGGCCGGGGCTGCCCGCCTTGCGCGCTGGCCCCAGGATCACTTCGGCTTCGTGATTGCAGACGAGGCGCACATGAGCATGGCCGACACATGGCAACGCGTGCTGAAGCACTTCGAACCGGCCGACCTGCTGGGCGTGACCGCCACCCCTGAGCGGGGCGACAAGCGATCCCTGCTGAAGTTTTACCAGCACCTTGCCGCAAAGGTGACGCTGAAAGAACTGATCGACGAACAAATGCTTTCCCCCATCGTGGTGCAGACCGCCCAGGTGGTGATTCCGGTGACGGCAGAAGTGGGCAACACCGCGGGCGACGACGAAGCGGTTGCCGAAGACATCCGCCCGTATTGGCACGCCGTGCTGGACAGCATCGACAAGTATGCCGGCGACCGAAAGCGAATCCTGATCTTCCACCCATCGGTGAAGGCATCCCAGGAATTCACCGCCATGGCCCAGGACCGCGGGATTGCCGCCGCGCACGTCGACGGGGCCAGCCCCGACCGGGCGGAAGTGATCGAAGGATTTCAGCGCGGGAAATTCCGCATGCTGAACAACGCGCAACTTCTTACGAAGGGCTTCGACTGCCCGGAAATCGATTGCGTGATCATCCTGCGACCGACCCGAAGCCGGGGGGCTTATATTCAAATGGTCGGGCGGGGCACCCGGCTTTTCTGCCCCCACGGGTGCGCGGGCTGGTGCGCCCACCCCGACCGGAAGCAGGACATGCTTCTGCTGGATTTCTTGTGGCACTTCGAAACCCACGACGTGATGGGGCCGGCCGATCTGGTGACCGACGTGCCGGTGCAGAAGAAGGCGGTGGCCGACAAGATTGCCACCGACGAACCCATGGACCTTTTCATGGTGGACGAACAGGTGACCGACGAACGGGAACAACGGCTGATTCGCGCCATGAAGGAAGCGGCGAAGCGCCGGGCCAGCCGCTATGATGCGCGCGCGCTGGCCGCCGTTTTCCACCAGCCCGAATTGCTGGATTACGAACCGATGGCGGAATGGGAAGTGAAGCCGGTGAGCGCCGCCCAGGCCACGATCTTGGAGAAGTGGAACGTGGACCCGGAGACGGTGACCAGCCGGGGGCAGGCCAGCGCACTGATCAGCATCCAAGGCACCCGGAAGGAAGCCGGCCTTTGCAGCGTGAACCAAGTGACCGCACTTTCGAAGTTTGGAATTGACGCCTTGCGGATGACCTTCGAAGAAGCGAAGGCCGAACTGGAACGACAGATTGCCAAGTTGCCACCACGACCATGACCATTGAAACCCTGACCATCCTGCTGCGCTCGCGACTCAGCGGCAAAGTGAACAACGAAGACGCGCTGCAACGCGCCGTGGAAACGATCCTGACCGAAGGGCGGTTTGGATTCGAACGCGAACACCACTTCGACCGGGCGAACCGAATCGACTTTTTCCTGCCGGGCTTCGACATCGGCATTGAATGCAAGACGAAGGCCAGCGCGGGCGACACCATGCGCCAGCTGGCACGCTACGAACCGCACTGCCCCGGCGGGCTGATTCTGGTGGCAACGCGCCCCACCGCGGTGCGCAACTTTCTGACCGTCCCTTTCAAAATCGTGCACCCCACATTCTGGTGAACCGCGTCACGCTCGAAAATGGAAAGCGCGGCCGGGTTTGGTGCTTCGACAGCGCCCCCGACATCCGCATGCGATTGCGGCGACTCTTCGCCAGCGCCAAGGCGGCCGGGCAACTGATCCGCATCGATGACACCCCGGCGAACGCGGAGGATGTGGAATGGATTCTGCACCGATACCCGCACGACATCGACCGGCACGTTTGGCAATACCTGACCGCCCAGGCCGAAATTGCCAAGTCGCGCCGACTGGTGAGCGAAAACGCCATGGCTGCCGAGCACACGCAACCGCCTGGCCTTGCCCTTCCGCTTCGGCAATACCAGCTTCAAGCGGTGGAAATCGCCTTCCAGAACCGCGGGCTTTTGTGCGGCGACGACCTGGGGCTGGGCAAGACCGCGGTGGGCATCGGGCTGCTGGCAATGCCGGGGACGCTGCCGGCGGTGGTGGTGACGCCAACCCATTTGACGAACCAGTGGGTGGAACAGCTGGCGCGCTTCCTGCCGGGGCTGAAAAGTTACGTGATCAAAAAGACCAACCCGGAGAAGGAGACGGTGCCGAAGCATCACGTGACCGTCATCCCTTATTCGCGCCTTGCCGGGTGGCGGGATCACCTGCCGCGGGCCACCGTGATCTTCGACGAAGTGCACGCCCTACGGCACACCGGGACGAACAAGTGGAACGCCGCCAAGCAAGTGGCCGATGCCGCCACGTGGCGACTGGGGCTTTCCGCCACCCCGGTTTTCAACTACGGGGACGAAATCCATTCGATCATGGATTGCCTGACGCCGGGGCACCTGGGGACGTATGGGGAATTCACGACCGAATGGTGCACCTGGAACGGCCGGCACAACGTGGTCAACGATCCGGTGGCGCTGGGGGCCCACCTGCGGCAAAGCGGAAACATGGTGCGCCGCACCCGGGAAGAAGTGGGGCGCGAACTGCCCGACCTGCTGCGGGTGCAGGTGCCGATCGAGTACGATGCAAACGTGATTGCCGTGCTGAAAAGCAAAGCGCTGAACCTTGCCGCCACCGTGCTGCACGGCACCTTCGTGGAAAAAGGGAAGGCTGCCCGCCAGCTGGACCTGATGCTGCGGCAGGCCACCGGGATTGCCAAAGCCCCGTTTGCCGCCGAATTCGTGGCCGACCTTGTGGGCAATGGCCGGCAAGTGGTGGTGGGGGCATGGCACCGCGAAGTTTACGCGGTGCTTGAAAGTATCTTGGAAGAAAAGGGGATCACGTCGGTGAAATACACCGGGAGCGAAAGCCCGGCGGCGAAGCAACGCGCCAAGGATTCCTTCGTGGGTGGGCACGCCCAGGTTTTTCTGATCAGCCTGCGATCCGGGGAAGGCCTGGACGGGCTTCAAGGGATGTCGAACACCGTGGTGATTGCCGAACTGGACTGGTCACCCCAGGCGATCAATCAGCTGATCGGACGCGTGCACCGCGACGGGCAGCAAGAACAGTGCACCGCCTTTTATCTGACCATCGACAATGGCAGCGATCCCGTGGTGGCCGGCGTTCTGGGGTTGAAAGGTGCCCAGGCCGACGGCATCGTGGACATGAAAGAAGAAACCGTGCGCCCAGCTGATGAAGCTGGACGGGCTGCCATGCTTGCCGCCAGCATCCTGCAAAAATGAACGAATCATGTAAACTCACACCAGCCCGCCACAAGAAACTGGTGGCAATGATGAAGGCTGGAAACTTCATGGGAACCGCCGCCCAGGCGTGCGGCATCCACGTGAACACGCTTCGCATTTGGTTGACCAAGGGGCGCGACAAACTGGACGACCAGGGGGAAGTGGTGGAAGAAGGCGACCCGAAGTTTCGGCAATTCGCTGCCGACTTCGACGCCGCCAGCGCGGTGGGGGAAGTCGAACTGGTGCGGGTGGTGAAGAAGGGCGACTGGAAGGGGGCGGCCTGGATTCTGGAACGCCGGCACCCTGACCGCTGGCGCGGGCGTGCTGCCGTCGAAATGTCGGGACCAGGTGGGAAGCCATTGGAAACAGCGGTTGCCCCGGTGATCCTGATCAGCGTGGCCGGGCAGGAACCTGCCCCGTGGATTTTCGACAAGGAACCCGATGGAAGCGCCCCGGCTTGAACTTCAGCTTTATCAGCAACAGCAACGCGCCCTGACCGCGCCCGCGGAGGAAATTCTATACGGTGGCGCGGCCGGCGGTGGGAAAAGCCACCTGATGCGGGCAGCGGCAACCATCTACTGCACCAGCGTGCCCGGGCTGAACGCCTACTTTTTCCGGCGGTTCTTTCCCGACCTTGTGAAGAATCACATGGAAGGCCCGGGAAGCTTTCACATGCTGCTGGCCCCGCTGGTTCAATCGGGCCACGTGGAGATCGTGCAGAAGGAAATTCGATTTTGGAACGGCTCGCGCATCTTCCTGAATCACATGAACCACGAAAAGGATTTGCCCCGATTTCAGGGGAGCGAAATCCACGCCTTGTTCATGGACGAACTGACCCACTTCACGGAATCGATGTACCGATATTTGCGCGGCCGGATGCGGCTGGGCGGGCTGAAAATCCCCGACCACCTTGCCGGCAAGTTTCCGCGGATGATGGCAGGGACGAATCCGGGGGGCGTGGGGCACGTGTGGGTCAAACGCACTTTTGTGAAGGCGGGGGCATACCATATCAAACGCTCTTCGGACGAAGAAGGGGGCATGCGCCGCGTCTTCGTGCCCGCCCGGGCGGTGGACAACCCCAGCCTGCTGGCGAACGATCCGCGATATTTGCAACGCCTGGAAGGCCTGGGCGATCCCGTGCTGGTCAAAGCCATGCGGGATGGAGACTGGAACATTGTGGCCGGGGCGGTTTATGGTTACGTGTGGCGGCAGGAAAGGCACGTGTGCCGGCCTTTCCGAATCCCCCGGGGCTGGAAGATTTGGCGCGGGGCCGACGATGGGTTTGCCGCCCCTGCTGCCGTTTACTGGTTCACCCAGAACCCGAACACGAAAACGGTTTACGTGGTGGCGGAACTTTACGAAGAAAAGATGCTGCCCGAAACCATGGCGGCGAAGATTAAAAAGATCGATTCGCGCATCATCATGGCCGACGGCAAGCCCTACGGGGAGACGATCCGCGGCATTCTGGACAGCGCCGCCTTCGCTGACACCGGGCAACAGAACGCCATCCCGCGGGGGAAGGTGATGAACCTGCACGGTTGCCACTTCAAGCCGTGCGAAAAGTGGCCTGGGTCACGTGTCGACCGGGTGAAGCACCTGCACCGCCTGCTGGCCAAGAACCCGCTTTGCCCGAAAGGCGGGCCGGGGCTGGTATTCTTCGACACCTGCGAAAACGCAATCGAAACGATCCCCGCGCTTCCCCGCGATCCGCACGACATCGAAGACGTGGACACCGACGCCGAAGACCACCCCTTTGACGCGGTGACCTATGGGCTGATGTGGCGGCAGCCGTTGCACAAAAAGCAGCAAGTAAGCGGAATTTGATTGCAAACTGCGCACGCGTGCGCATATACTGCGGCAAGACCACGACCATGACACACCAAGACGACATTGCCGAAAGCTTGCGCCGCCTCCGCGTTGCCCAGCCTTCCTTCATCGACCAGGCGAACGTGCTCGTTCGCGCCATGCTTGCC